>JAEEGL010530250.1_pt1 | contig 11567 bp, 14 predicted proteins | sample 9134231 | NCBI WGS metagenome assembly JAEEGL01 (sample SAMN16246548, study PRJNA631951) | gut metagenome | biome: gut microbiome; feature: rumen; material: fiber-attached | host: Bos | place: Iran: Karaj | collected 2018-10 | reverse complement strand
TTCAACTATCCGTATACGGCGGACTCCGTCACCGACTTCTGGCGCCGCTGGCACATCTCCCTGTCCACCTTCTTCCGGGACTACGTCTACATCCCCCTGGGCGGCAACCGCTGCTCCAAGGGCAGGCACATCCTGAACCTGTTTATCGTCTGGTTCCTGACCGGCATGTGGCATGGCGCCAGCTGGAACTACATCTTCTGGGGCCTGTACTACTTCGTCTTCCTGGTCATTGAGAAGTACCTGGTCGACACGGGGCGGATCGTAAAGCCCGTGCGGCACCTGCTGACCCTGCTGGTGGTCTTCTTCGGCTGGGCGATCTTCAAGTTTGAGGACAGCGCCATGCTGGGCGCCGCGCTCAAGGGCATGTTCGGACTCAACAGGAACGTCTTCACCGCGCTGAAGTCCCGCCTGGTCTTCCAGAACAACATGTTCTTCCTGGCCTTCTGCGTGATCGCGGTGACGCCCCTGGGCAAGAGCCTGGCGAATATCCTGCGGAACCTCAGCCAGCGGAGCAAGGCCGGCCTCTGGGTCTACCAGATTTGGGACGCCGTGCTGCCGGTTGGCCTGCTGACCCTGGCCATGATGTCCCTGGCCGGCAACAGCTACAACCCGTTCCTCTACTTCCAATTCTGAGAAAGGAGCCGCTATGAAACCGACAAAGCAAGAGTATCAGAAGATCCGTTGGTACGGCTTCCAGATCAAGAAATACCTCTTCCTCGGCTTTTTGGTGGTCATGGGCTTCATCGGCGTTTTGTGGTTCGCCCGGCCCAAGACCTCCGTGGTGGAGAAGCGGGATCTGACCAGGTTCCCCAAGCTCACCGTAGCCGGGATCCTGGACGGCAGCTTCTTCTCCGGCGTGGAGACCTGGTACGCCGACACCTATCCCCTGCGCGAGGGCCTGATCGACATGGACAAGAAGATGGAGAGCCTCTACGGCAACCGCACCGTCCAGCTCATCAACAACGGTGAGAAGGCCGACGAGATCCCCACCGGCGAGGTGGATCTTGAGCAGCTTGCCCACCAGGGGGACGACGAGGACGAGCCTCCCGTCGAGCCCGACGACAAGCCCCCGGTAGACCCTGACGACCCCGACAACCAGAGCGGCCAGGAGGGAAACTCCGGGGAGGAGAACTATGACGGTCACGGCGCCGCCGACGTCACCGAGGATCTGGTGCAGTCCGGCTCCATCTACATCGCCAAGGGCTGCGGCTACGGCCTGTACTACTTCAACGCCAGCAACTCCGCCAAGTACTGCCTGCTGGTGAACCAGCTTGCCAAGAACCTCCAGGGCAAGGCGCAGGTGTATTCGATCCTCTGCCCGATCTCCGCCGGCGTCATGCTCTCCGACGAGGTCCAGCAGTCCATCGGCATCTCCAACGAGGACGAGGCCACGGAGTGGTTCTATGCGAACATGGACGATTCGGTCCGCACGGTGTCCATGTTTAAGTCTCTGAAAAAGCACAACGACGAGTATATCTTCTTCCATACCGACCATCACTGGACGGCCCTGGGCGCCTACTACGCCTACCGCGAGTGGGCCAAGGTGAAGGGTGTCGCGCCCCATGAGCTGACCGACTTCGAGACCTACACCTTCCCCGGCTTCCTCGGCACCTTCTATACGAATTCCAACAAGGACGCCTCCCTGGCCGCCAACCCGGACACCGTGACGGCCTACATCCCCAACGGCACGAACAAGATGACCATGTACGTGGAGCAGAAGGACGGGAGCTTCAAGGAGTTCGCCTGGCGCGTGGTCAACGACGTCTCGAACTACAACAAGACCCAGCTCTATGCGACCTTCGCCGGCGGCGACCAGCCCTACAACTACGCCCACAACGAGGCCGTTACCGACGGCTCCTCCGTGCTGATCGTCAAGGATTCCTACGGCAACGCCTTCATCCCCTTCCTGATCGACCACTATGAGCACATCTACTGGATCGATTTCCGCAACTACAAGAAGTGGTGCACCTGGGCGGGCATCTCCGACCCCAGCATCAGCAACCTGGTAGAGCGCAAGGGCATCCAGGACGTCATCCTCTGCCACAACATCTCCATCGCCGCCAGCTCCTCCGCGCTGAAGGTCATGGACGCGATCTATAAGTAAGCCCGACAAGTAAGCCCGACCGCGGCATCCGCGGCGCGGGATCACGCAAAAAGAGCTTCCGGTTTCCGGAAGCTCTTTTTGCGTCAGCGTGTCAAAAAAATCAGCAGCTGCAGGAAGAAAGGGATCAGGGCTCCGCGGGCTTGAAGCCCTTGCCGTAGGCGGCGTCGATGGAGCTGACCATGACGAAGGACTGGGGATCCAGCTGGTGGGCGACGCGCTTGATTTTGAAGACCTCGGACTTGGAGCAGGCACAGATCAGCAGATCCTTCTCCGCACCGGTGAAGCCGCCGCGGCCGGTGACGATGGTGACGCCGCGGTGGAGCTCGTGGGTGACCTTCTCGGAGATTTCAGCGCCCTTGCTGGTGATGATGGTCAGCTGCTTGCGGGAGTCGTTGCCGATCATGATCTTATCAATGATGACGCTGTAGGTGATGGTCATCAGCAGGCCGTAGAGTGCCGCGTCCACGGTGCCGTAGACGATGCCGCCCAGGAGAATCACGATGCCGTCCACACCCATGGAGACCACACCGATGCTCAGCTGGGGGTTCTTCTTCTGGATGGAGAGGATGACGAAGTCAGAGCCGCCGGTGGAGGAGTCGCGCATGTAGATGCAGGCAAGGCCGGCGCCGGCCAGAATGCCGCCGAAGATGGCCGCCAGCATGGGCTCGCCCTGGTAGGTCGGCAGCATGGGCATCAGGGTGTCCACGATCAGGGAGGAGAAGAGGATCGTCTTGACGGACCGGGCCAGGTAGGCAGGACCCAGAGCCTTGAAGCAGAGGAAGATGATCGGGATATTGATCAGCAGCATGGCGGTACCGATGGAGATGCCGGCCCCGCCGAACCAGCCCATCCGCCGGGTCAGCGTATTGACCAGCATGGACAGACCGGAGACGCCGCCGGGGGCGAAGTTGGAGGCGTAGGCGAAGTTATAGATGCCGGCGCCGTAGAGGAAGCAGCCGACGATGTCGAACAGGACGTCGACCGCGAGGGTCTTGGGGTCAATTTTGATGCCCTTGATCTTTGTGAGCAGGGAAGGTTTCTTGGACATGGTATACCTCGGAATCAACGATATTTCCGGCGGCACGGGGCGCAGAATCCGCAGACCCTTTGCACCGGCGCACCGAGTACAGATCATAGCATATCCCGTCGAAATTTGCAAGGGGAAAACAAAGAAAACCGCTCCGCAAAAACAAAGAAAACCTCCCGGCAGGAACGCAGAAAAAAGCCCGGTCAGAGATGAAAAACCCTCCTCTATCAACCCGTTCGGATGGATAGAGGAGGGACCGCCGCAGCGCGGCGGAATCGTCCCGCCGGAACCGAAGCTTACTTCATGTTCTGCTCGTAGGACTCGATCATCTTCTTGACCATCTGGCCGCCGACGGAGCCGGCCTCGCGGGAGGTCAGGTCGCCGTTGTAGCCCTGCTTCAGATTGACGCCGACTCCGAAAGCGGCGGTCTGCTTGAACTGCTCCATGGCCTGACGGGCCTCGGGAACGTTGATGCTGTTGTTGCTCTTCTTCATCTCACTGCATCTCCTTTCAATTTGATTTGGGTCTTGCCAAGCCTAGTTTGACCCGTTTTACGGAAGATATGCAGAGAATTCGAAAAAACGGCAAATTCGGTCAAATCGCCCCCGCCGCCGTCCCGGTCCCTGCGAATCCGCTTATAATCTTCCTTCCTTTCCCGTTTGTTCAATTTCATCAGGAAATAGTTTATTGCTTTTCAATGGGTTTTGGAGTAAAATAACAAAACAAAAGTCCACAGTTGGCGGAGATCCTATGCCGCAGTTCTGGAGCTGCGTCGGGGACGATCCATTCCATATCGGCTGCACCGGGCAGACGGTTTACGTCTTCGATAAGGCCGGGACGGATATGACGAAGTTCAAAGATCTATTCTATATAGGTAAAGCAAAAGCTATGTGTTATATTTTGGAAAACAATTATTCAAATGGTTATCAGGAAGAAATAGCCTATCGGTTTGCTTTACGGAAAAAAGTGACTGGTGGAGTAAAGCTCTCAAAGGAAGAAAGGCTATGGCTCGAAACCCATAAAGAATTCAGTCAAATCTACGGGGTTCCTATTTTAAAAACCGATGTAATTACGCTTGAAAAAGGGAAAAACTACCAATTTGACGTAACCTTTGTGGAATCACTTCATCCAGGAAAGATTTATCCTTGGTTTAAGGCACCATCTGGTATGGGATCGATTCTGACAGACGTTGAATTGACTGATTATCGAGGCAAAAAAAGCATTGGAAAACCGGTCAAGCTGCTTGCCACAGAGATCAGCGCAGAAAACCGCAGCTTTCGGTTCTCCTACTCGTCAGATTGCGGTGTGCTGTCGGTCGGTTTTTTCTGTGAATTCTACGATCAAAAGCAGCATCTGCATACCGGCGGATTCAGCAGCGGTGCGGAGGGCTTATATATGCTCAGAGAAGATATGGGGCCAAGCTGTGTCCTGTATCGATGCAAATCCAGAAATGCGGACACCTTTGACAGCTTAGTCTTTTCGGTTGAATGGAAAATGATATAGGTACAGGCATGAGGAGGGGCAGCCTGATTGGCGATCGGTGCCGTGATGCATCGTCTCGCCTTTCATCTGTGATGGCTCACCGTCTAACACTGGGCTTGGGAAAAGACTCAATCTGATAAACCCGGCATTCCGGGATAAAAAGCCCGAAACGTCTGCGACATACAGGAGAAACAAAAACGATGTGTTATATGCTATACGGCGCGGTCAACAAAGAAATTTCACCGATGGATTGCGCAAAGCTTCCGGTCGAATCTCGTTTTTCCATTCGCCCGGGAACGAAACAGGAGCTGGGCCTGTCCATTGAACGGGATGAGGCGGACTTCCGGCTGACCACCCGGCCCTGCGACTGCGATTTCCCCCTGGGCGCCGGAAATCCGGAAGCGGAGGACCTGAAAGAGCTGGCCCGGCTGCTCCGCTCCCTGCGGAGCGCCCGAAACGCCAAGTGCGTCTGGCTGTGCAAAACCTGGGCAGGCACCCGGAACAAGTCCGAGGAAACCGTCCACATGGACGACGTGGATCTGCCGCGCTTTCTGGCCGACGCAAAGACGGACTGTCTATACCGGATCGACCTGTATCAACGCTACGGCACAGGAGGAAGCAAATGATTGCTGCGTCAGATTTCAGTACCCCATTGACAAAAGAAGCTGTGTTTCGCATCATGGGGAAATACTACGGAAACGCCTATTATCGGGCCGCGATTCGCATCGGTATCTCTGCTCATGATCTGTCGATCATCAAAGAACTGTTGGATGAGATCAATGCTCTGGGATATGCCTTCGCGGACCTGCATCGCCTTTGTGATACGGAAGACCCGCGATTTGTGCCAATCCTGCTGAAGCGTCTGCCGGAGATGGAAAGCAGAGATCTGCAAGCCGCCGTTTTTCAGTATATCTGCTTCAAATCTTACGGAGACTATGTACCGGAAATTGCGGAGCTCTATCAGGACCCAAGGTATGAAGCAATTCGCTTTGACATTGGGCAGAGTCTTTATCACCTGTACCAGAGCAAATATAAAGACTTGTATTTGCGCATTGTGTCAGCCCCAGGTTATGAGGAGCAACTGGACATGGTGATTGAGGCGCTCTGTAAACGCAAGGTCCCGGAGGCCCTGCCGCAACTGGTGCGGATTTATCAGAAGCGGCCTGAGATTTGGGGCGAAACATTTTTGAAATATATCGGCGGATACCGGAACTCCGTTTATCTGCCCCAGGTGGAGCAATATCTGACTTCGGAGGACCCGGAGCTCTGCCGTCTGGCCCAAAAGGCACAAAAGCTGCTGCAGCAAGCAGAGGATGGAGCGCAAAACGCATGAACATTGGAATCAGAATCATCAGCCAGCCTGCCCTGTGGCCGGAAATCGCAGATCGGCTGGGTCGGCTGCAGGAAACGATTCAGGTGGATCTCCACCTTCCGGAGCAGCCGGAGCCTTATTGGAAGGACCGGCGGCTTTGTCTGCTGGAATGTGCCGGGGAATCCAACGCCGGCATGGACCGGATCGAGGCAGCCTTCCGGCAGCTCTGCGGCGAGAAAGCAGCAGAACTTACCCGCCGAGAGAACGAATTGGAACTTGACGTATTCCGTTCCATTCCGGAACTGCTTGCCGATCCGTCCAGGGCATTTATGGTGTGTACAGCATTTGAGCAGTCCAAAACAGACTATGAAGCGGAATAAAAGGCGAGTAGACAGGAGGCACATCTTTTGAGCTCATGGGGAACAGGGGTATCGCAAAGCGACGAATTTGCCGATATCTACGAAGATTTTTTTGAAGCCTACACGGGTGACGCAGACCCTTTTGACATTCAGAAAAAGATTTGGAAAGAATACACGGAAGAATTCCCCGAGGAAAAGGATACCCCGATCCTTTATACTGTGCGATATGCGCTTGCGCAGTGTCTGTGGGAGTGCGGAAAGCGGGATGAAGCCCTCTGGGAAGAGATTGACGAGATCATCCATTCCGGGAAGGAGCTTCGGTTTTGGGGTGCGCTTTCGGAACAGAATCCCAAGCTGCAAAGGCAGCGGCAAAGGAGCCTGGAGCAGTTCTGGACGAAAATCAATTCCGAACCAAAGCGGATCAGAAAGCCGAAAAAGAACACGGAAAAAAGACTGCCAACCCTGCATAAGGGAAACGTGTTCGCTTACGCGGTCCCGGAGGGCGGGTTTCGGGCTGCCGTGGTCTTTGACTTCGTGTGGAATTCCTTCCTTTTCGCGGTGACCGACGCTGTTTTTCCTGAAGTTCCCTCGCTGGAAACGGTCTGGGACAGCCAAACAAGCCTGGTTTTCTGGGGCGACCAGCGCGCTGCAATCCCCAAAAAGAACCGAATCCCAATCGGGACGTACTCGATTTCCGGAGATTACAATGGGCGTGCCGGGCTGCTTTATACCGAGAAAATCGTGGGCTGCACCAGCGTGGCGGATCGGAGTTACTTTTTTGCATCAGAGACGGCAAAGGCCGATATGGGACGAAACCGGATCAAGACCTATCAGATGAAGGAGCTGCTGGACCCCAAGCGCTTGCCCTCTGCATGGCCGAAGGGGTACGGGACGTATGAACGGTATCAGTATGAGAGAAAACGAAAGAATCAGCATGAATGAACTGAAAATCGGCATGTGGGTGACGCAATACTCTGCTGGCTTTTGGCAGATCATAGACCTGAAGCCGAAGTATGCTGAAAAGGACATGCCGGGGTACGAAAAAGGGAAGCAGATCGGGCAGTGGGCCTTGATGAAAAAGGGCTTTACGCCAAAGATGAAGTTCCGAATCGACAGTGATACCTCGGACGCCGAATGGTGTAAGCCGGTTTCCGAAGCGCAGCTTGCACAGATCCAACAATACTTTGAGGAACACCCTAAAGACGCCCAGCGCTTTCAACAAGCGCCCTTCGTGGACCGTCCCGCTGTCAGTACCGGTTGGCTCAGACTCACGCCGGAACAAGTGATCCAATTTCAGCAGGCGATTGCAGAGCTCCCGACCCGTTTCACCAAAGCCCAAAGCCGGGAGATTTTCGCACGCCGGGACTTGCTCTCCTGCTTCGGCCCACCGCCCGGGAACTACGCCTTTCAATGTTGGCATACCCTCTGGGAGTTTGACGAGGAGGATAACGCCATCTATAAGGAACCTGTGCTGGTTCCGGTACCACAGGAATAGGTCCGTAACTCAAAGGAGAATCTTGCATGGACATCTATACCACCCAAACAGATTATACTGCGCTGCTGCGGTTTGCCTTGACTTTGCCCGCAAAGCTGTATTCCGCAAAAGGCGTCTTGATGCAGACATGTGATTTACAGGATGGACATACAGAAGGATCGTTTTATCTGTTTCCCGAAGAGGAAGCTCTGCTGCTTCAAGCTGGAACCAGAGATTTTTCGGCCAAATATGAAGAAGGATGCTGCATCTGGATGGAGCCATGCGGAGAAACAGACTATGGGTTTTATTGTCCGGGCGGCATTGCGTGTCACAGGCCGGGTAACAGTGTGAAGGCTCTTTATGGAAAGCTTCAACGCTACATCCATTCGAATTATCACAAATCCTTTGTCGGTACCTGGATTGGCCCGGACCTGTATTCCGCATGGAAGGCAAGGCAGGAAGCTCTCCATTTCTCCTTTTTTGTAGATGCGCAGAGTTTCTGCGTTCCCCGGGACGCTTTGGATTTGCCCGGCTTCCTGGATGAGATCCAAAGAGGGGGTTACTGCGTCCACCCGGAACAGCAGAATGTAAGGAAGCAGAGTCCTCATGAGAATACCGACAGCTATGTCATTTCCACTCCGGATGGCAAGTTAACTGAGTCTCTGCACGCCGGCATACGCTGGTATCTGCCAGAATCAGAGGCAGTATTTCTCTCCCAAACACAGAAAAACCAGGCATGGATTATCATAATGGATCAGCGCTATTATGAAACAGCGGCCGGAAAGCAGTTGTATGAATCAATCCTGAAACTGATATGCCAGAAAGGAAGACAGGGGGAAACTTCTGTATAAGGATATGAGTCAATTCGATTATAAACCCTCCACAGATTATGAGTGGCTGGACAACAGCTATGTAAAAGTGGAGCAGAAGAACAAACAACTCACCACGATCACAGGGAACAAGGAGGGCCTTCTGTCCCTGGCAAGGCATCTGGAAGCATTTGCGCTGGGGACGGATTCCTGCGTTTGCTATGAGCCCTGGCCCGGCGATTTGGAGGAAGGCTCTGTGACATTGGAGATTATAAAAACGGACTGCAGCGGGAGACGAACGGGACAAGAAACGTAAGCTGCAGCCTTATCAATACGAAGATGATTACAATCAACGGCAAAAAGGAGACCAAAGCATGAAAAACAAGATTCAGGATTTATTCAGCAAAGCCGGTATGCTTCGCTTGGCTGCGGAGCTGTCCGACGAGGAACGCTACGACTATACCGTGCGCCAGATCGTGCGAATCCGGGCGGCCTGGCTGCTGACCGGGGAGGATTCCGGCGGGGCTTCCATGGAGCTGGGCGGGAAGGAATGCATCTGCATCTGGCCAGAAGCCGACTTCGCAGCTGACTTCGCACAAGATGATGTATTGAAACCGAAGCGGATCGATCTGGACGATCTGCTGGACGTTCTGGAGGAAATGACTTCCGACGAAGGAACAGCCTTCGCAGTCTTCCCCACCCGGCGGGACGTCTATGTGGCTTCGACGGGGAGCTTCTATGAAGACCTGTGCGAGCTGGCCGAGGCCGAAGAAAACAGTGCCGGGCTCCGCTTCAATCCCCATATCTGGTCCGCTCCCGCGGAAAAGCGATACGAAAGCTTCCTGCACACGGTCTGCGACCGGGCTGCTGTCTGGATGATCCGGAAGGGAGACGAACCCCTGACGATCGCACAGTGTCTTCCTCTCTGGCCCGCCCGGCAGGACGTCGCGGAATATCTGCACAGGCAAGGTCTTACCGAATGTGAACCGGCTCTAATGGATCTGCTGCTCTTCCTGCGGTTGCTGGAAGCCGCTGCCGACGCCTGCCCGTCGCTGGAATACCAAGTTTTCCCCACGGAGCAGAACGGTTGTTCCGTCCGCGGCGAAAAGCTGCTTGAGGATCTGTCGGAAGAGTTGGAAAGCTACTGACAGCGCAAATGACAAAAAACGCTGAAAGGAGTCCACATCATGGACCTGACATTTGAGCAATTCTGCGACGGGGAGTTTTGCGTCGATCCGAGATCCCATGAGGACAAGATCCTCTGGCTGCACGAGGCGGCCATGGACATCGGCGGCGGGAAGATCAGCGTCGGGGAGATCGACGTGCTGGCGGAGCATCCGGAGGCGGAGGCCGTTCGCATCACCGGCCTGCGGCAGGACACCTTTGAATATTTTATCAAGACCTATGGGCGTCGGCTCAAGGCCATCGAGTTTTTCAAAAACAAGCTCGTGGAGGACTGGTCCCTGCTGGGGACGCTGCCGGAGCTGGAATACGTCTATTGGTTTGCCAACCAGCGGATTGAAACGCTCTGGGATATGTCCGGCAACACGGCGTTGAAAGGCCTGTGCGTCAGCGATTTTACCCGGCTTCACAGCATCGAGGGCATTCAAACCGCCCCGGCACTGCGGTATTTCTGCTTCAAGGATGCAGTCTGGGATACCTCGGAGGTGGAGTCCTTCTGTCCGCTGGCCCATACTGGCGTGACCCATCTGAAATTCGGCGCAAAGCGAATCACCGATGGCAGCCTGGAATTTCTGGAGGGAATGCCCCAGCTTGAATTCTTCGACTTTGCGCCAAACAAATTCACCACAGAGCAGATCGCCTGGGCCGCCGCCAATTATCCCCGGCTGCAAGGCCGCTCGTTCTGCGCGAAAATAGACGACACGGTTTACCGGAGCGGCCCCAACTTCGAATGCCTGGAGCTCCCCGGCGCGTATATCGTCGGCAAGCGGAAGCCCGCGCTTGCCTATGAAAAGGACGCGGTCCGTATTCAAAAATATGTGGATCAGTTTGAAGCTCTGAAGGAAAAGTACAGGGGCATTCCTTATTCGGAAGCGTTTGGAGGCTGACATGGAACTGAAGCTGGACGGAAACGTCTTTGACGCGGATCTGGAGCGCACCAGGACCTACTACCAATCGAATACGCTCTGTACCTGCGCTTACTGCCGTTACTATCGGGAGAACGTCAGGCAGCGGTATCCGAAGCTGACAGAGCTGCTGGAGCGCTTCGGCGTGGACGCGGCCCGGCCCGACGAGACGGAGCCCTACGAGCAGGACGGAATGATCGAGTATGCGGCGGTCCACTACACCGTGAGCGGGTCCATTCTCACAAGCAGCAGGAACGAAACCCGGCTGCGGGACGCGGACGAGCTGCAGCTCTTCTTTCAGAAGGGCGGCAGGCTGGGGAAAATGGTCTGTCCCAACGAGCAGGAGGAGCCCTATTTTTTCATCACAGTTTGGGAGCTGAAATTGCCCTGCGCCTGGGCGAGCGCGCCCAGCGTGAAAAGCGTTTTTTCCGAGCTCCGCCGGATCTTTCGCCGCCGGAAAACAAAAGAGCCGTCTCGCCCCGTTCCGCCGCTGCCGGACGCGAAGACGCTGGCGGAGGAAATGTCCAGCGTGGCGCCGCGCTTTCCGCTATGCAAAACGCTTCGGGTTTTCTACAGTCCGGACAAGCTGCGGCGGGCCGTGTTGCTGCGGCGAAAGGATAAGCTGTATACCTTCCAGTTGGAACGCCTGGAGATCCTGTCAGAAGAGGACTGGACCATCCTTTCCCGCATGGACCAACACCGCAAACCCGCAATGTGGCAGCCAGACTACGACTTCGGTCCCTCGCTGTTCAGCTCAGAAGCCGACGCTCTCCGGGAGCTGCGGGCCGACCCGAAAACCAAAGGCTGGACGATTGAAGTGTGATTGTTCTTTGTGAAGTTTTAGAGGTGTCTCTTATGAAAAAACATGTTTGCGTCAGAATCATCGTTCTCATCGTTCTGCTTGTCCTGGCGT
>JAEEGL010071450.1_pt1 | contig 11567 bp, 8 predicted proteins | sample 9134231 | NCBI WGS metagenome assembly JAEEGL01 (sample SAMN16246548, study PRJNA631951) | gut metagenome | biome: gut microbiome; feature: rumen; material: fiber-attached | host: Bos | place: Iran: Karaj | collected 2018-10 | reverse complement strand
TCGGAATGGCGCGCCTTGCTGGATTCGAACCAGCGGCTTACTGCTTAGAAGGCAGTTACTCTATCCAGCTGAGTTAAAGGCGCACAGAAAAGATTAGCAGCCATAGCTGCTAAATAAATGGAGCGGGTGATGGGAATCGAACCCACGTGTTCAGCTTGGAAGGCTGACATTCTACCATTGAACTACACCCGCACGGCGTTTCAACAGAAAATATTCTATCACATTCTAAGCTGAATGTCAATAGCATAATCGAAAAAAAGTCATATTGACTAATTTTTTTGCCCGTCACAGCAGTTCAGGAGACAAAATGCTGATTAAATGAAGCGGAGTGAAAAAATCAGAAAAAATATGTCACAAAACGGCATAAAATTGCGTCTTATATTATAGAGAATTTTAAATTGACAGAAAAGTGACGAATTTGTAATTTAAAAGTCACGTTAATGTCATGCAGGCGTTGTATAATAGCATTGTACTTTGAAAAAACAGATGCAGTATTAGAATATGTTACAAAAATTATTTACATAATCTGCAATGTCTTGAAAAAGATTAAGATTTTATAAAGAAAAGCGAAAAAGTATTGATATAAACTTGACAAAGCTTTGTCAATGTTATATTATAGATAACTGAGAGATATTGTTTCGGTTTTGATGTCTGCTTAAAAATTTTTTATGTGTGCACAAAAATTACTGCTTCGATTGTTTTATAATGTGCAGGGGCAGATCTCCGTGCAGACATCAGGGCTGAAAATGCGGAGTATGATAATAGGGATCATACGGGGGTATTTTTCATGAAATGGAGGAGGTAAGGTACGGTCAGGTGCGGACCTGATCGGGTTAAAAGAAAAAAATATATCTTTCCGTCGTCTTTTTCGGTCTTTAAAGGCACTAATATATACAGACCGGAGAAGAGGAGAAAAGATGTTTTCAGGACAAAAGATTTTTTGTGAGGTTGTATTCAAATGAAAAAAAATCCAAAAGATCAGTGCGGAAGAAGAGGCGAGCGCATTTTCAGCAATGTCTGTATAATGCCGAGCTTTCTTGGCGTAATGATATTCTTTCTTGTTCCGTTCTGCATAGTAATATACTATTCTCTAATCAACAACCCTGTACTGAAAGAGTTTGTGGGGCTTGAAAATTATACAAAGCTCTTCAGTAATGCGGCATTTACAAAGGCAGTAAAGAATACAGCGTTCTTCTCACTTGTTTCGGTGCCGCTTTCGGTAATACTTTCTCTTGGGCTTGCGATGCTTCTTGAGAGAAACATACCCGGAAAAAGTATATTCAGAACATTTTTCCTGAGTCCGCTCATGGTTCCTACTGCATCGGTAGTTCTTGTGTGGCAGGTGCTTTTCCATAATCACGGAACCATAAATCAGATAATAGAGTCCTGCGGCGGACACGGTGTTGACTGGATAAAGTCTTCATACGGACAGATAATTATAATATGTATGTTCCTTTGGAAAAATCTGGGATATAATATGATACTGTTCATGTCGGCATTATGCGCCATACCCCGTGATATAATCGAGGTCGCCGACCTTGAGGGTGCAAGCAGCTTTTACAAATTCGTACATATTAAGCTGAGATACCTTTCGCCTACGATACTTTTCGTACTTATACTTTCGATGATAAACTCATTCAAGATATTCAGAGAGGTATACCTGCTTACAGGAAATTATCCGCAGGAAAAGCTTTATATGCTCCAGCACTTTATGAACAATACCTTCAACAGTCTGGATTATCAGAAGCTTTCGGCAGCGGCTGTTCTCTTTGCGCTTGTTATGATAGTCATTATGGCTATACTCCTCATCGCTGAGAATATCTTCGGAAAGGATGTGGAGAACTGATGAGCTTCAAAGTACCTACACCGGGGATAAAAGCACGCAGAAAGGTATTTGATATAATAGTATTTGTATTTATTCTGCTTGTTGCGGTATTGTTCCTGTTTCCGACAGTTCTTACCATAGCCAATTCGTTTATGACTTCAAATGAGATATCTGCCAATTACGGTGCGATGTTCTCGAATATGACTGAGAATAAAAAGACATTCATATCAAGTAATGTAAATCTTAAATTTATTCCCGACAAGGTCACATTCGATCAGTATAAGGCAGTATTGATACAGAATTCGGATTATCTCCTTAAATTCTGGAATTCGGTAATGCTTACAGTGCCGATAACGTTTTTTCAGATGCTTGTTGCAATACTTACGTCATACGGCTTTTCAAGATACCCGAACAAATTCAAGAGCATTATCTTTTTTGCATACATAATACTTATGATAATGCCTTATCAGGTAACTCTTGTACCTAATTTCCTCGTAGCGGATAAATTCCATATGCTTGACACGAGAAAGGCTATCATACTTCCTGCCATATTCTCGCCGTTCAGTATATTCCTGCTCACAAAGGTAATGAGGCGTATACCTGTTTCCTATGTTGAGGCTGCAAAGCTTGACGGCGCAGGAGAGTTCAAGATACTCACCAAGATATATGTACCGCTTTGCAAGGGCGCTATAGCTTCCATAGCTATGCTGATATTCATTGATTACTGGAACATGGTCGAACAGCCTCTTGTACTTATGAAGGAAAGTACACTTCATCCGCTTTCGGTATTCCTGTCACAGATAAATACAGGAGATATAGGACTTGCCTTTGCTGTAGGAACAGTGTATATGATACCTACTGTGCTTATGTTCCTTTACGGAGAGGATTACCTCGTTGAGGGTATAACCTATTCGGGCGGAATCAAGGGCTGAGTTGATGAAAAGTTGAAAAAAACACAATATTATATAAGAACAGTTGTCAGAGCTATTCTCTCAGAAGGAGTAATAATATGATTGAGACAAAAGAAGTTAAGGATATAAAGCTTGCAGGCGAAGAAAAAGAAAAAATGTCGCCTGCAAAAAGAAGAGATCTGATAAAGACGCTCATTATCATCTTCCTTGTGATAATGCTGCTGCTTACATTCTTCTCTAATACGATAATGAACAGAGCTCTCCCTGAGATATCAACAGAGACAGTTGCATCGGGAAAGCTTACCGAGCGTCTTGAAAAAAGAGGCACGGTCGAGGCTAATCAGGCTTACAATGTTACCGTTGAAGGCAACAGAGTAGTTGAAAAGATACATATTAAAAAGGGACAGGAAGTCAAAAAGGACGATGTTCTCTTTACTATAAATTCAGTATCCAATGAAAAGCTTGAAACAGAAGAAGCTGCTCTTGACAAGGCGAAGCTTGATTATGAAACAGCTCTTCTTCAGGATCCTGTGGATTATTCAGAGGAAAATCAGAAAATAAAAGAGGCTCGCGACGATCTCAATGCAGCCATTGCAAAGCGTGATGCAGCAAAGGTCAGAGAAGCAAATGCTTCTTATGCAAAATCGGAATACGTCTCAAACAAGGCTGAGCTTGCAAAGCTTACAGCAAAGCAGGCAAAGCTTGATTCAGTTGTCAAGGCTTTACGCACGGATAGCTTTGATGAGGCGCCTTATGAATATCTGGGTGAGCTTCCGAATTTATTAAATGCTTTTCAGTTTGCCGACGCTGAGTACAAGAGTGCATCTGAGGCATATCAGACAGCTCTCGGAACTACAGGTGAAGAATCTTTGCCTTTAAAGGAAGAGCGTGATGCAAAGCAGACTGCAAGAGAAGAGGCAGAAAAAGCTTACAATGAGGAAAAGGATAAAATACGTGAAGATATAAATTCCCAGCTTTCAGAGCTTGAAGATCCTATAAATGATCTTACCAATAAGGTAGCAGAGTATGAAACATTATACAGCAAAGAAAGCTTGGAAAACTATGATTCACTTGCCGATGCAGTAATTCAGAAGCAGAACACCCTTGAAGGACTTATCGTAACTCTCAACAAGACTAAGCAGAAGGCAACCATCACCGACAAAAAGAATGCACTTGATCTTGAGTCAAAGAAAAAGGCTGTTGAAAAACAGCAGGAAAAAGTTGACAAGATGAAGAAGGAAGCAAAGGCTACCGAAGTTAAGTCAAAGTATTCGGGCGTTGTAAGTTCAATAAACGTTCAGCCTGATGCAACGACTACAGACGGCGAACCGCTTGCAGTTATCGACCTTGTTGATGACGGCTTTACCGTAAGGGTATCAGTTGAGAATGAAAATATAAAGAAGATCAAGAAGGGCATGGAGGCTGAGGTCGTTAACCACTACGGCGGAGATGTTGAGGCTGTTCTTTCAGAGATAAAGAACGATGCATCAAATCCGAAGATGAAGGAGCTTGTTTTCTCAGTCTCAGGAGATGTTGAAACAGGCGAAAGCCTTGATCTTTCAATACCTCTTGGCAGCGGAACATATGACGCTATAGTTCCGAGAGGCGCTGTTTATGATCTTGGCGACAAACACGTCGTTTACACAGTCCGTTCAAAGAATACCCCTCTCGGCAACCGTTACTATGCTGAGAAGGTCAATGTAAACATAGAGGCACAGGATACTTCATCCTATGCTGTTTCAGGCGGAATTTCCAGAGGCGATTACATTATAACGGCGTCAAGCAAGCCTTTTGATTCGGGTGATCAGGTCCGTATGAAGGATAAATAAGGTGGTGGACCTTATGAGACCAAAAATAAAGCTGAGACATAAGATCATAGCGGCAGTCAATGCAGCTGCTGTAGTGGGAGCGATAATACTCACCGCAGCGGGCAGCTCTGCTGCAAAGGCTCAGAGATACAATTATGCGTCAGAGCGCTGGAGAGACGGAAGCAAGAGCAATTACGGACAGGTAAGCTGCTATTTCGGCAAAGAAGCAGGCTTTACCGTTAAGGGCGTAGAAGAGCTTAACATAAATTTCTATAACAAGCTTGCAGAGGCTTCCGTAGTTCCTGAAGATAATCAGAAGCTTGTAGCCTATGGTTACAGTACCCCTGTTGGCAGCGCTACTCTTAGCTGTGACAGATCAGGTACCTCAGAGACAGACATAACAGCTGTCGGAGGAGACTTCTTCCTGTTCAGGGAGTTCAGACTGCGCAGCGGAGCATTCTTCAAGGATGATGATCTTATGAAGAACGGTGCTGTCATAGACCGTCAGGTAGCGTGGAACCTTTACGGCTCCGACGATATAGCAGGAAAGAATATATATGTAAACAACGTTAAGCTTTTTGTTATGGGAGTAATAGATCTTCCTGATACAAAAGCTGAAGAGAAATGCATAGGAAAAACTCCGAAAGCATATATAACCTATGATGCAGCCGAGCTCATATTCGGCGGAGACAGCAGCAGCGGCGGAGCCGGCAGTTCCAAACTTACCAGAGTCACCTGCTGTGAGTTCATATCGCCTGATCCCGTTGAAGATTTCACATATACGGTGGTCAAAAAACATTTCAAGAATAAATATGAAGGCCAGCTGAGCATAGTAAATAACGCGACCCGCTTTGAGCCCAAAACAAGGGTCAAGGCTTTGAAAAATATAGAAGACCTTGTTGTCGGAAAAGGAGATATTGTTTACCCTTACTGGGAGAACGCTTCGAGAATAACCGACATCAGGCTGTCACTGATCTATGGAGGACGAAGGCTCCTCCTGCTTATCCCGTTTATAACATTGGCAGTCCTTTTAATAAAGGCGTTCATGTTATATAATAGAAAAAAAGCCGGTCTGAAAAAAGCTTTTGCTGATTATGTTTCGGTAAAGTGGAGCAAACTGACAACCAGAAAAGCAAAGACTGCGATACAGACCGCAGAAAAAGAAAGCTGAAGCAAAAAGCAGAGGCAAACAAAAGAAAGTATTTATAAAAATCTGAAATGAGGAAATATTATGGAAAAAAGTTTTTCAAAACGTATTACAGCATTGACCGCAGCACTTGCCGTAATAGCAGGTTCAGCAGCTTCCTGCGGTAAGAAGGAGGATAAGAAGAGCGAGAAAAAAACAGCTCAGGAGCTTATGGCTGCTTCTTACCGTGCAGTAAGCATTGATACAGATGTCGAATTCAACAATGTCTCAGATATGAAAAAGCTTGATGACGGACGTATCTTTATCAGCACAATGGATTACGAAAACTCTTCACCGTCATTCTATATTGCAGATTCTGCTATGACATCTTTTGATGAGATCAATGTTGATCTTGGCATCAAGGAAGATGAAGAAGTAAATGTGAATTCTGTATATTCACCTGACGGTGACATAATGGTAATGGCAACATTTTCTGATTACGGCGATCAGGAAAAGCCTAATTTTGATGATCCTGATTTTGATTATCAGAGTTTCGATTTTGAAGGATTCTATAAAAATGTTAAGCGTACATATAAGATATATACTGTTGATCTTGACGGAAAGATCACTTCCGAGAACGAGATCAAGGGTCTTGACAAATATGAATCCGACGAAGGTATGGTAAATGTAGGCAATTTCTATCCATGCGGCGGCGGAAAAGCTATTCTTTCTGTCTATGGTGCATCGGATGATCAGTATGTTGTAATAAACGCTGACGGTACTGTAGGCGATGAGGTCAAGGTCAGTGATATGAACTGGATAAACAGTATGTCTGCTATGGGTGACGGTACACTTGCTGTAGTTGGATACGCAGGCAGCGGTGAGGCTGTAAAGTTCATTGACATGGAATCATTAAGTGAAACAGGCGATACATTAAAGCTTGATGATGCCGGAAATTCAGGTATAAACAGCCTGTTCCCGGGCAATGATGATTATAAGTTCTTTGCTTCAACAGGCAAGGGCATCATTGGTATAGACAAGGACGGAAAGTCTACTGAGATCATTAACTGGGTAGACTCTGATATGGGTGAAGGATCTGTTGATTCATTCATTCCTGTTGAGGACGGCGAGTTCATTATCTGGTACAATGATTATACAAATGACAGCGAAAGCGGTCTTTACAGACTTACAAAGCGTGACGCTTCAGAGCTTGAAAATACCAAGGTCATCACTATCGGCGTACTTTACGATGACTGGCAGCTCAAGAGCCAGGTATCTGCATTCAATAAATCACATGACGGCGTAAGATTCAAGATCGAGGATTACAGCAAGTATGACGATTATGATGAAGATGCAGAGAAGTACACCAGCACAGGTGACGCACAGCTCAAGAAGGATATCGTTTCAGGAAAGGCTCCTGATATGATCGTTTCATATAACCGCGGAGTTATCGACAGCCTCTGTAAGAAGGGACTCTTTGAGGATCTTTATACTATGCTGGATAAGGATCCTGATATCAGCAGGGACGATATCATGCCTAATGTACTCACTGCTTGTGAGATGGGCGGAAAACTCTATTCTATTTCTCCTTCATTCTATGTAGAGACACTGGCTGCAAAGAAGTCAAACTGTGATAAGGAAAACTGGACAGTAGATGAGATGATAGACGCATACAATAACCTTCCTGAGGGCATGAGCTTTACAACACTGGATTGCAAGGAATCCATGCTTATGATGGTTATCTCTGCACTTGGTGATGTTATTGACTATGAAAAGGGCACCTGCAATTTTGATACTCCTGAAGTAAGAAAGCTCCTTGCTTTCGTAGATCAGTTCCCTTCACAGGATGATCTTATCGACTGGGATGACGAGAAGGCAGTTCAGGATTACTTCGGCGGCAACAAGATCAAGGAAAATAAGATGCTTCTCAATACTATGTATATAAGCAACTTTGTAGATTATACAGAAACACTCAAGGGCGAGTTTGAAGGAGACATTTCTTTCGTAGGTTTCCCATCTTCAACAGGCAAGGGAAGCATATTAGGCTTTAACCAGTGCTTTGCTATCCTTTCAAATTCTGAATACAAGGACGAGTGCTGGGATCTTATAAAGAGCTCCTTAATGAAGAATGATGATGAGGATGAGAACAACATGGGAATGGACGGTTTCCCTGCACTCAAGTCTGCATTTGATAAGATGGCTGAAAAGAGCATGAAGAAGCCTACTTACAAGGACGAGAACGGCAAGGAAGTCGAGCAGGATCTCACTTATTACGGACAGGACGGTAAGGAAGTAAAGGTTGATCCTCTTACAGAAAAGGAAAAAGACTTTATCGTAGATTATATCTCTAAAACAACACAGGTCAGCGATTCTATTGATCCTGACGTATCATCTATCCTTGAGGAAGAGATCATGGCTTACATCAAGGGTGAGAAGAAGGTCGATGAGGTAATCGAACTCATTCAGAGCCGTGTATCACTTCTTGTAAGTGAGCAGAGCTGATAGCGCTGTTATCAGCACATAATAAATGATATACAGATATTTTCGTATATAAATACAACCTCCTTAATTTTTGGCTCTGCCGTTTATGCGGCAGAGCCTTTTCCTTTAATGTGTTGACAATGAAAAGCAATAATGCTATACTTGTCTTATCAATTCAGAATTACAAGGGTGAAATATGAGCAAACGTATAAGGATAATTGCAGCGGTTTTGTTTCCGTGTGCAGCTGCAATGGTATATATATTCATGAATTCAGTAACAGAAGCAGCACACCTGTTTCCTGAATGTAAAATACATAAGTATACGGGATTATGGTGTACAGGCTGCGGCAATACAAGGAGCCTTACTGCGCTTCTGCACGGTCAGCTGTGGCGTGCGGTAAGATGCAATCCGACGATACCTTTTCTTGTATTGGCAGCATTGCTGCTGTATGCTGAGACAGTTATAGGTATATGGAACGATAAGGTAAAGTTTTTTCCGCGGAAAAAGTGGCTTTGGTGGACGGTATTGGGAATGTTTCTTGTTTTCTTTATTGTAAGGAATTTCTTTGATGTACTTGCACCGCCTCTTTAAGCTTCCTGAGAAGGGAGCTTTTTTGTTTGTCTGACGAAAAACGCGAATTAATATGCCGCGATTGTTGCTATTTTAAAATTAATATGATATAATAATAGCGTATAATATTTTTCGGAGTGTTAAAAATGAATAAATATAAAAAACTGGTCTTTAATACGGGCATTTTTGCCATTGGAACTTTTGGTTCAAAAATCCTTGTTTTACTGCTTAATCGTCTTTATACAGCCAATTTAAGCTCTCATAACATCGGAATAAAGGGACTCCTCGTAACAATGGCTCTGTTTTTGCAGCCTATCTTTACATTTGCTTTGCAGGAGTATCTTATCCGTTTCGGACTTGACAAGGAATATGACAAACGTCAGGTGTTCAATACATCTGCTGTAATGACTACAGCGGGAATGCTGCTTATGGCGATAGTAATGCCTCTGCTTGCAGCTGTTCCTGCGCTGGACTTTGTTAAGGGTTATTCGCTGCTGCTTATAGTATACGTTATAACCTCATCTTTCCGTATGCTGTGTCAGCAGTTCGTTCGTGCCCTTGACAAGGTAAAGCTTTTCTCCATAGACGGTATCTTTGCAGTCCTTACATTGCTGATATTCAATGTTATATTCATTTCTGTACTGCACTGGGGCGTAAAGGGCTTTATGCTGGCAACTATATTCTCTGACCTTTGCTCGGTAGTATTCCTGTTTTCTGCCGCAAAGCTGAAGAAATACACAGGCATACGCTATTTCAATAAAGAGCTTGCAGGAGAGATGTTAAGGTTTGCAGGACCATTTATCCCGACCATAGTAATGTGGACCATAACAAGTCTTTCCGACCGACTTTTCATCAATAAGATGCACAGCGATTACCATGAACTTGGAAAATCTGCTGTCGGCATCTATGACTGTGCAAACGTAATACCTAATCTCATCTCAATGGTATCGACTATCTTCTATCAGGCATGGAGTATGTCTGCCATAAATGAAAATTCATCAGCGGACAGAAACAAGTTTTACGAAAAGGTATATTCCGCATATGAAGCAATGCTCTTCATTGCTTCCGCAGGACTTCTCCTGCTTATCAAGCCTGTAACGTCAATATTTATGGTTTCGAGCACATATTCGGAATACTCGACTGTATACCTCTATACTCCTATACTGATCGTAGCTGTACTGTTTATGAGCTTAAATCAGTTCCTCGGCAGTATCTATTCAGCTACAAAGCACCCGAAGAATTCATGCTATACGGCTCTTGCAGCCTGCCTCGTAAATCTCCCCATGAACTATTTCCTCATACCGATATGGGGCATAAACGGTGCAGCATTAGCAACTCTGCTCAGTTACCTTATCTGCTTCTGGGCACGTATCATAGACGCAAGATACTATGTACCGTTCCGCTTTAACGGAGTCAAGAACCTTGCAAATACAGCACTGCTTCTTCTGATGTGTGCTGTAATGATGACAGAGGTCAAATACTATATATTCGGTGCGCTTGTTTTTGCCGCAGCTGTAACAGCTATGAATTACAAGTCGCTGCTTATTACAGTAAACAAGCTTCTCAGAAGAAGCTGAAAAATTAAGGAACGCTGTCTCATGCGTTCCTTGTTTATATAAGAATGTATTAAAATAAAGGAGGGCTAAATATGCCGACACCACACAACAATGCGAAAAAAGGCGATATCGCTAAAACAGTTCTCATGCCGGGAGATCCCCTGAGAGCAAAATTCATTGCCGAGAATTACCTTGAAAATCCCGTCTGCTACAATGAGGTAAGAGGTATGCTTGGCTATACGGGTACTTACAAGGGCGTTCCCGTATCCGTACAGGGAAGCGGCATGGGTATGCCGTCTATAGGTATCTATTCATGGGAGCTTTTCAACGAATACGGCGTTGAGAATATAATCAGAGTAGGTACGGCAGGAGCTGTTGCGGACAGCGTACAGCTTCGTGATGTAGTTATCGGAATGAGTGCAAGCACCAATTCCGCTTATGCTTCACAGTACAGACTCCCCGGTACTTATGCTCCGACAGCTTCATGGAGTCTGCTTTCGGCTGCTGTAAAGGCGGCTGAGGCTAAGGGAAGCAGCTTCCATGTGGGAAATATACTTTCAAGCGATACCTTCTATGATGATGCAGACAGCCTTGCAGACTGGCAGAAGATGAATGTGCTTGCCATAGAAATGGAGGCAGCAGCGCTTTATATGAACGCTGCAAGGGCAGGGAAGAACGCACTGTGTATACTCACGGTGTCCGACTGTCCTCTGAAGGGATTATCCACTACTGCGGAGGAGAGACAGACCACTTTCCGCGACATGATGGAGATAGCTCTTGAGACAGCTTATACAATGAAATAATTTTAGGAAAATTTAAGATAACTTTAAGATTATTTTAAGGTTGGATTGGTATATTATTAGTGGATTAAGTAATCCCCCAATTCCCCTTCTATATTTATTCATTTCATTTTTCTTGGCTATGCTTCGTGCATAGCTTTTTACTTTTTATGAGGATAATTGCGTATATAACAAAAAACGCAGCGGTTCCGGTGCTAACGAAACTGCTGCGTCTTTTCATGGGGAAAGGGAAGAGGCTCAATCCTCGGTGGTTTTTCTTGATTTTTTGAATCTGGACTTCTGACCGAAGTTCAGAGATATCGTGAGTATCTTGTCTGACTTGAAAAGCTTTAATGCAAAGAACATCACGATAATGAATATTACAAACTGATATCCTAAACCTATCCAGAATTCTGTCATATTTCCGAACATAAGGTTTGGTATCGCGGTAAATGTGTGAGTAAAAGGTATCGCATACACAATGAGCTTTGCTGCTGTTGGAAGTGTATT
>JAEEGL016647289.1_pt1 | contig 11568 bp, 9 predicted proteins | sample 9134231 | NCBI WGS metagenome assembly JAEEGL01 (sample SAMN16246548, study PRJNA631951) | gut metagenome | biome: gut microbiome; feature: rumen; material: fiber-attached | host: Bos | place: Iran: Karaj | collected 2018-10 | reverse complement strand
CCTCCGATCAGACGGCTCGGCGTCTGATTGCCCGGGTGATGCAGCTGAACGAAGATCTTCGTTCCGTAGGCATGGACCGCTTCGGCAAGCCTTGACAGCTGGCCTATCATGTACGTATCCGTCACGCTGAGCTGATTCGGTGTGCCGACACCGGTCTCATTGTCCACTCTGGTGATCTCGGTGATGATCAGACCGACACCGCCCCTGGCCCTGTCGGCATAGTATTTGATCATCCTCTCACCGGCTTCCCCTGACGATTCAGCCAGGGAACAGCCCATTGCCGGCATGACGACGCGGTTCTTGATCTCAAGACCACCTATCTTACCGGCTTCCAGCAATTTTTCGTAAGACATGTTTGACATCCTTTCCTATAAATGATCGTTAGATCCGTTTACATTTTTATTATATGTTCTTGTGATATTTTTAACAATTTAGATGCATAAAAAAGTTCGCATTCGCTCACGTTGATCCTGTCTGAAGATCGGCTTGCGTTATTGCGAGATTTATAACTGTTATAAAAGATGCGGCAGACCTTCAGGTCTGCCCTTTCTTTTATAATAAAGAGTGATATGATCGATCGAAGGTTCCATAACAGTGCAGATGAATTCAAGAAGATCAATTACGAAGCCAATAAGGCTTTTTATGATCCCGATAAGCCAAGGATCAAGGATATCTTATGGAATCATTATGATTTCATCGAAAAGACCTATGAGGAAGGAAGATTAAGGGATGCGATCTTAGACAACGTTCAAAGGACATTATTATGTAAGACCGCATATCTTGGCTATGACGCCTTCGACTGCACACATTGCGACAACTGGATCTGGTTATACAGACACTGTCACTCGAGATTCTGTTCCTCCTGTGGCATAAAGTATCAGAAAACTTTAGCTGTCAAGGCTCAAGCCATGTGTATCGATGTCCCTCACAGACATGTAGTCTTCACCATTCCCGAAGAATACAGAGAGATCTTCCGCAAGAACAGGGAAACGCTCGACATCCTGTTCATCTCCTCCAGGAACACGATGATGAAGGTCTTCAATCATTCTCTGTTCAAGAAGATCCGGAAGAAGAAAGGAATATTGAAAAATCCCAGGGACAACACCTATCTGTTCAGAAACTATAAGTATCTGAATGAATTTGGGATGATAAGCACGCTTCATACCTTCGGCAGAGATCTGAAGTGGAATCCCCACATCCATGCCTTAGTCCCGGAGCTTGTCTATGACAATAAGAAGAAAAAGATAAGACATGTTTCCCATTTTGACTTTGAATCTTTAAGGAAGACATGGATGTATGAAGTCAACAGGCTCTTACTTGAACACTTCAAAGACGATAAGCAGATCAGAAGGATGATCGATTCCTCCTACAAAAAACAGGACAAAGGCTTCTATGTCTACGCCAAGAAAGACATAAACGATAATGATGATGACATTACAAGAAAGATAAACTCTAAAAACGTGAAAGGCTGCGTCTCCTATATGATGCGCTATGCCGGCCGTCCCGCAATGGCGGAATCACGGATCACCTACTACAATAAAGACAGTGATGACATCACCTGGTATTATGAAGATCATAAAACACAAGAAAGGATACAAGTAAGAGAGTTCGGCCTTGATCTGTTAAAGAAGATGATCATCCATATTCCGGAGAAAGGCTTCAGGATGGTAAGATACTATGGCTTCTATCATCCCAAGTGTCAGGAACTTCTTGATGAGATCCATAAGCTTCTGGGAAACGAAAAGAAGACCTATCGAAACAAGGAAAAACGCAAAGAAGAACTGAAAGCCAAACTCGATAAACTCAAATTCCGTACCCAGATGGCTGATACCTACAACAGAGACATCTTCAAATGCGATGAATGCGGAAATAACTTCTATTATGTTTATACCTATAACCCTTTGGAAGGAGTAAGAAATGACAGACAATATCGAAAAGACTGTATTGATGAAATGCGAAACATGCGGCTATCAAGAGGAAGTCCCGGTGTCTACGCTTGAAAAACTCAAGAATCTTCCTCCTGTATCTGAAGAATACAAGATCATGTGTCCTTTCTGCTTAAACGACATGTATGAAGCAGACTCTTATCATTTCATCAAGAAATAAAACCAATCAATAAGTGAAACACTCATCCATACAATTCTTTCTTACCTGAACGTAAGATCTTTTGGCATGAATAAAGGAATCCATACCGGTACCTTGATCTGAGAGACTTAAGGCAGGACGCATTGAATTTCTTAATATACAAAAAAAGTATCTGCCGCATTGCTGCAGCAGATACTTCAGCTATAAAAAGATCAGAGGGTAAAAAGTTTGATCTTTTTAGTATTCGAGATTCTTTGAAGTCTCTTTCGAGAAGACGTGAGCGACTTTGCCTTCGAATGTGAAGTGGATCGTGTCGCCGTAGTTGTAGTTGCTTTCCATATCGATCGTCGGAACGATGATGATGACGTCTTTGCCGTTGGCATTGACATGCAGATGTACGGAAGAACCCATCATTTCGGCAACATCGACTTTTGCTTCGACACCGGTCTTGCTTACATCGGTGTGTTCCGGACGGACACCAAGCGTGATCTCCTGGCTCTGTACGTTGTTGGCAAGTAAACGTTCTTCCTTGTCTTTGGAAAGTTCAACTCTGTAGTTGTCCAGCTGAACGAAGTATTTGTCGCCTTCTCTGTCGAGTTTTGCGTCAAAGAAGTTCATGACCGGCATACCGATGAATCCGGCAACGAAGAGGTTGGACGGATGATTGAAGACTTCCTGCGGAGTACCGATCTGCTGGATGTAACCGTCACGCATGATGACGATACGATCGCCTAAAGTCATAGCTTCGGTCTGGTCGTGAGTGACATACATGAATGTCGTATTGATACGTTTTCTGAGCTTGATGATCTCAGCTCTCATTTCGTTACGCAGTTTTGCGTCGAGGTTTGACAAAGGCTCATCCATCAGCATGACTTTCGGGTCACGGACGATGGCACGGCCGATGGCGACACGCTGTCTCTGACCACCGGACAGAGCTTTTGGTTTTCTTTCGAGATATTGAGTGATATCTAAGATCTCAGCAGCCTCTCTTACCTTGCGGTCGATCTCGTCTTTCGGCTCTTTTCTTAACTTCAAAGAGAAAGCCATGTTGTCATAGACGGTCATGTGCGGATAAAGAGCGTAGTTCTGGAAGACCATGGCGATATCTCTGTCTTTCGGAGCGACATCGTTCATGACCTTGCCGTCGATGATCAGTTCACCATCAGAGATGGTTTCAAGACCTGCGACCATTCTTAATGTCGTGGATTTACCGCAGCCTGAAGGACCGACTAAGACGATGAATTCCTTATCCTTGATGTCGAGGTTGAATGCCTGAACGGCAACGACACCTTCGTCTGTGATCTGCAGATTGGCCTTCTTCTTTTCAGGTTCTTCTGCAGTTGCTTTCTTTGATTTCTTCTTCTGTTCGCCGCTGACGAATGGGTATACTTTCTTGATGTTCTTTAATTGAATGCTTGCCATATGTGATTTGACTCCGGATGCAGTGCCTCCGCATGCTGCAGCCTCACGCTTAGCGTTTTACGACAGGTCTCCACACTGCCGCAGTCCGAGTCGGGGACGTTCTCCTTTCATAGTGGTTTGCCAAGAAGTGGAGTGGCTTTGAGTTGTATTCTAATTTCTGTTTAAGATCTCTTGTACATCTTCAGGATCCGGCATCGAGCGGATCGCACCTTTTTTGGTCGTTACGATGTAAGCTGCCGCATTTGCGAAACGCAGCATGTTCTCGAGATCTTTTTCGCTCAGATCATCGATCGGATGATCGAGCACGTAGTTGATCGCGGATGCGCAGAAGGTATCACCGGCACCCGTGGTTTCGATCGTTCCGCCGAGTTTGAAGGCAGGAACGAAGACGCGTAAGTCTTTGTAATAGCTGCAGCTGCCTTCCGCACCGTAGGTCGCGTTTAAGACCTTGATGTTTGGATATTTCTCTTTGAGCAGCTGTGCGCACTTTTCAAGATCTTCCTCGCCGCACATGAACTGTAATTCGTTGTCGGCGATCTTGACGATGTCGCTGTTGGAAAGACCCCAGTCGATCTGTTTCTTCGCCTCTTCAAGATCATCCCAGAGCGGCGGACGCAGGTTCGGATCGAAGGAGATCAGAGCGCCTGCATTCTTTGCAGTTTCGACTGCCTTTTTTGTTGCCTTTCTGACATCTTCATGTGTCATGGAAAGCGTGCCGAAGTGAAAGACCTTGCAGTCTTGAAGTGCTTCAAGCGGAAGTTCTTCTTCCTTGAGCATCATATCGGCACCCGGATTGCGATAGAACGAGAAATCGCGGTCGCCGTTTTCGTAGGTCTTGACGAAGGCCAGAGTCGTGTGGACTTTTTCGTCGTCAAGAAGATACGTATCATCGATGCCGACATCTTTGATCGTTTCTCTCAACTGCTTGCCGAACATGTCCTTGCCGACCTTGCCGATGAAGGCGGTCTTTTTTGAAAGCTTAGCCAGCATCGATAAGACGTTGCAGGGTGCACCGCCCGGATTTGCTTCCAAGAGCGGATTGCCCTGGCCGCTTAAGCCGTTGTCGGTGAAATCGATCAGTAATTCGCCTAAGGCGATGACATCATATTTTCTTTCCATAGCTATTCCCCTTTCAGGAGGTCGTATTTCTCGATATCGATGACGCTGCTTCCTTCGCAATAGAAACTGATCGCTTCCGCATTGATCGGTGTGTATAAGATGAAGGATGCCGCCTGTTCGCCGTCATTGACGAACATTTCCATGCTGTAACGGTCGATGATGAAACGGATCTTGAGGTTTCCGTCGATCAGACGTACCGGGAATTCACGGATGTTTACGATATCATGCGGGAAGCCGCAGCGTGTACGGTCGACTTTGATGGTCGAGATGTCCGGACGGTATCTGACGAAGGTATAGTGTTCGCCATCCTTGCCAAGATAGATCCTGAACCACTTGTACATGTGATCTTCGTTACCCGGCTTGATCGTGACGGTCATATCGATGCAGTTGCCGTTGATCCCGTAAAGGGATGTCTCGTTGCTGATATGAACGTTGTAGTAATCGATCTTGAGTCCGCGGTACTGTTCGATCTCTCTGACCGGATTCTGACAAAGTCTGCCGTTGCGTATGCTGAGTTCACGCGGAATGGTCATCATGCCGCAGAACTGCAGATCTTCATTTTTGGAAGACGAAGTCTCCCAGTTCTGCATCCAGCCGATCATGACTCTTCTGCCATCGTAGGTCTGTAATGTCTGCATGGCATAGAAATCCAAACCGTAATCGACCGCCTGAACGCTTTCTCTGTTGAGATGGTGCGTATTCCGGTCGAATTTGCCGATGATGCATACGTTTGCGTTGCCCGGATGGAACTCCAGACCGATCGCCGTCATCTCCTGCGGGGAGGTGAACAGCACATCTTTGCCATCGAGTTCGAAGAAGTCCGGACATTCCCACATCCTGCCGTACTGGTTGTGGGAACTTGATACGATGCCGTCATATTTCCAGTTGATCGCATCGTCACTTTCATACATCAGGATGTTTCCTGAACCGTCTTCGCCGCGGTTGCCGACGACGACGTAATAGGTATCGCCCTCTCTCCAGATCTTCGGATCACGGAAATCATGGACGCTGCCTTTTTCCGGGATCAGGTCTGCACCGATCACCGGATTGAGTTCATACTTTTCATAATCGACGCCGTCCCCGATCGCGATACACTGCGTCTGGAAGGCTTCGATCTTGCCGTTTTGATTTCTTTTTGTGCTTACGCCGGTATAGATCAGAAGATGTCTTCCGTCTGCCATCTCAACGGCACCGCCGGAGAAACAGCCGTCACGGTCGTATTCGGTATCCGGTGCCATCGCACACGGGAGCCGTTCCCATTTGATGAAATCCTTGGTCTTTACATGTCCCCAATGCATCGGCCCCCATTTCGTGTCATAGGGGTAGTATTGAAAAAACAGATGATACTCGCCTTTATATGGGGCAAAACCATTCGGGTCATTGATCCAGCCGATACCGCCTGTCACATGAAACCATGGCTGTTCCTCTTTGGTAAAAGGTAAATACTTCTTTTCGAATTTTCTTGCTTTTAATAGTGCTTTGCTGGGCATGCGTTCTCCTTCTAATTGATCTGCATACTCTCAGATCAGGAAAGGGTGCCCCGCCCCCTTTCGAGGACGGGGCAAAAAATGATCATTATTTCGGATTAGTTTGCGTAGTAAGCATCCAGGTACTTCTGGAAGATGCCGAGCAGTTCATCGACTTTGTACTTGGCAAGGTCATCCTGCAGCTGGTTCCAGTCAGCATCTGTGACACCGTTCATGATCCAGTTGGCCTTTGCAGTGTTGATCGCCTTAGTGACGTCAGCCTGTAAGTTAGAGACCTGCTTGGTATCTTCAGTCGTCATGAAGACATTCGGGAATACATAAGTCGTATGCATATCCGGAGTGTAGATCTCTTTGATCCAGTCAAGACGGTATTGCGCATCGTCTGGGCAGGTAACGTAGACATCATAGTAAGAGTCTAAGATCGCTAACGGACCGTTGACAGATTCAGCTTCACGGACTTCGACCGGAGAAGCTTCACCTAACCAAGCGTGCTTCAGCATCGGTTCGCCGTTTGCGTTGGTGGACATTTCGAAGATATCGAAATCATCATCTTCACCGTAAGTACCCCAGTTGTTCTGCGGAGACTGCATCGGATCATACATCTGGTCGAGCCATGCGCAGATCAGAGCAGGGTTCTTGGCGTTGACAGTAACGACACAGCGGCCTCTGTCAAAACCGGAAGTGAAGGAACCGTTCTGCGGAGTCAGGTTTCTCGTGTCAGCTGTTAAGACCGGCATCGGTACCCAGCTCTTGCCGGCGATCAGATCATCCATGGAGACCTGAACGATGTTGGCAACGTCCCATGAGAAGCAAACGCCGTATCTGCCGGATTTGCCCTTTGCAACGTAAGTTGACCAGTCATGCGTGAAGGCATCCTTGTCGATCAGATCTTCTTCATAGAGTTTGTGCAGCCATTCAAGACCTTTTCTGAAACCTTCCTGCTGAGCAGTGCAAATGACTTTCCTGTCTTCTGTGACAGCGATATGTCTGCCCTTATCCGGATCGCCATAGCCTTCACCGAAGCCGTTGATCAGAACCATCGGGTCCTGGCCGCCGTCGTTGATGATGAAGGACATCGGAATGACCTCACCGTCGATATTGAATTCTGCTTTGAGCTTGTCAGCGTTGTCGCGGAAAGCGAGCAGGACTTTTTCGAAATCTTCGACAGTCGTCGGAACTTCCAGGCCTAAGAAATCCAGCCAGTTCTTGTTGATGAACGGCATGTTGTCGATCGTCTGGATAGCTGTCTTTTCATAACCTAACTGTTCGATCCAAGGAAGAGCCCAGATGTGACCATTTTCGTCTGTGCACATTGCACGGTATTCCGGAGCCTGTTCGAAGACCTTCAACAGGTTAGGCATGTATTTGTCAATGTATTCTTCAATATTGATGATAACGCCCTGCTTCGCATACTTGAGCAGATCTGTATCATTGAAGCCTGCAGAGAAGACGAATTCAGGAAGCGTCTTGAGGTTGGACATCTGAAGACCGATCTTGTCGCCCCAGACATCGCCGGAGATCGCTGTCCAGTTGACATGGACATTGGTCTTTTCTTCAAGTCTCTTGAAGATCGTCCTGTTGTTCGGTTCAGATTCGGTATTAGCAGGATAGTTTGTCAGACCTTCGATCGTAGCTGTTTCCGCTAATGGGAATGCAAGAGAAGCCGGATCAACGTCGAGGCCCTGCGATTCAGCAGCACCGCCGCCTTCGCCGCCCTTGGAGCCGCAGCCCGCCAGCATGCACATCGTTAAGATGCACAGCAGGAGAGTCGTCAGAAATTTGCGAGTTTTTTTCATTGTATTCTCCTTTAATATCCTACAGTTTTCACTGTAATGACCTGATTAACCTTTGACCGCACCGGCCATGATACCGGAGTCAAAGTACTTCTGGAAGAACGGATACATGATCATCAGCGGTAAGCTTGAAATGATGATCGTAGCGTACTTCAGTAATTCTGCCAGCTGGGCTCTTGCCGCAGTGGACTGCATATCCGAGACCATGCCCGGTTCAGGCTGGTTCTGGATAAGGATGGAACGAAGGACCAGCTGCAATGGCTTCTTGGTCTCATCGTTGAGATAGATCATGGCATCGAAGTAGCTGTTCCACATACCGACGAACTGCCACATGGCGATCGTCGCGATGATCGGCATACATACCGGAAGCAGGATCTGGAAGAAGTAGACCATTTCCGAAGCGCCGTCGATCTCAGCAGCTTCCTGCAGATCTTTCGGGATGCCCAGGTAATAGGTACGGGCAACGATCATGTTCCAGACCGAGAAAGCCGGCGGGATCAGGATCGCCCAGATCGTATCCAGCATGCCCAGATCCGAGATCAGCAAATATGTCGGGATCAGGCCGCCGCCGAAGTACATCGTGATGACGAATAACAGATTGAAGAAACCGCGTCCCTTGAAATCTGATCTTGACATCGGGTATGCAGCCAGCAGCGTGATGACCGTAGAGATCGCTGTGAAAGCGATCGAGTAGAACAGAGCATTTCTGAAACCTGTCCAGATCTGCTTGTTGGACATGACTCTTTCATATGCCATCAGTGTCCACTTGCTGAAATCGAAAGTCAGACCGCTGTTCTGTAAGGTGATCGGATCGACGAAGGAAGCCAGGATGATGTAGACGACCGGTAAGATGATCGCTACGATGAACATTCCCAGGATCACATAGCCGATGATCAGTAAAGTCTTATCTTCAGTAGGAAGTTTCGCGAATTCGCTCTTTGGTTTTCTTTTTTCCATCGCTTAAACTCCTTTACCGTCATTCATCTTCTTAACGATCGCATTCATCGAAAGGAGAAGGATGACATTGATGATTGGGTTGAACAGACCGACGGCAGTATAGAAGCCGTAGTCACCATCGAGAAGACCTTTTTTATAGACATAGGTCGAAATGATTTCGGAAGCACCAAGGTTCAGGTCGGTCTGTAAAGCATACGCTTTTTCAAAACCGACGGACATGATATTACCGACAGACATGATGAACTGAATAAGTACCGTATCCTTGATCGCAGGCCATTCCACCGCTTTGATCTGCTGAACGATGTTGGCACCATCGATGACGGCTGCTTCCTGCAGTTCCTTGGAGGCATTGGATAATGCCGCCGTGTAAATGATGGAAGACCAGCCCGCGCCTTGCCAGATACCGGATGCGATATAGATCGTACGGAATGCGGCAGGCATCGTCATGAAGTTATACTGCGTTCCCAGCAGCTGATTGATCATTCCGGTCGGTGACAGCAAGATCCTGACGATACCACACAAGACGATGACTGAAATGAAGTTCGGCATGTACAGTACCAGCTGTATCTTCTGTTTGATCTTCTTGGACAGGATCCTGTTGAGCAAGAAGGCCAGCAGGATCGGCGCCGGGAAGCCCCAGAGCAGTCCGAAGATGGAAAGCTTCAGCGTGTTGGACAGATAACGGAGAAAGTCCGGTGACGACAGGAATCGCTTGAAATGATCAAGACCGACCCACTCACTTCCGAGAATGCCTCTGATCGGGTTATACTCCATAAACGCGATCAGGACACCACCCATTGGGACGTAACGGAAAATGATCGTCAACAGAAGTGCAGGAAGCATGAAAATGACATAAAGCTGCCAGTGCTGCTGCAGATAAAGCAGTACCTCATGCAGCTTGCCACCCTTCACCTTCCCGATTGTTGCGGTGTTTGAAGACCTGTTCATTTTTCTCTCCTCAAATAATGATGATTTTGCACAATTCAGAATGCGTGATTTTGCACACTTATATTAGCACAATGAATTTTACATATTCAACATTAAAAATGTGTATTTTCCCTTATTTTATGTGCATTTTACAATTCTTTGTTAAATTTTGAAAACGCTTAACAAAAAAGTTTACATTTGCACAGTTTTTTACCGCTCGTTACTTTGAGACATATACCGTATGTGATAAAATAAGCAGGAGAATGGAGAAGAAATAATGAGAAAGAAAGTAACGATACAGGATATTGCAGATGAATTAGGTGTATCGCGCAACACTGTCTCAAAAGCGATCAATAATTCAGAAGGTCTTGCCCCGGCCACCAGGGAAAAGATCATTCAGAAAGCCATGGAAATGGATTATAAACAGTTTTCTTATGTTGCAGCTCTTGCCGGGCTCTCTTCTTCCGATACGGGAATAGGGCAGCCGGCTGTGGAATACCATGGCGAGATCGCCTTGTTTACCGGTCAGTATCTTACCCAATCCCACTTCGCCTCTTTGATGCTCGATAAATTCCAAAGGGAACTCTCACAGCTGGGATACACGATGAACACTCACCGGGTCTACGAAGAAAACATCAGACAGATGTCTCTTCCGATCACTTATGTTCCCGAAAGGGCCAAAGCCATCATGTGTATCGAGATGTTCGATTACGAATATGACAAGATGCTTTGTGAGCTTGGCGTGCCGATCTTATTCGTCGATGGTCCATGCAAGAAGAAAGGACGCTCCTTGCCGGCCGATCAGCTTTACATGGAAAACATCTCGCCGGTCATGAGTTTCGTTGAACAGATGCTGGAAAGAGGCTATACGAAATTCGGATTCATCGGAAACCCATACCATTGCCAGTCCTTCTTTGAACGCTATTATGCCTTCCGCATGGCGATGCACTTGAACGATCGGCCGATCGATCCGGAATACATACTGGATGCCAATCACTCCAGGGATTTCAAAGAAAAACTGCTTTCGCTCAAAACGCTTCCGGAAGTCTTTATCTGCACCAACGATTTCGTCGCGATCGATGCGATCAATGTGCTTCGCGAAAACGGCTTCAGCGTCCCGGAAGATGTACTGTTCTGCGGTTTCGATGACTCCCATGAATCCAGGCACATGATGCCGCCGCTCACGACCATTCACATACATACGCAGATCATGGCCTATGAAGCCATCCACCTGCTGATGTCCAGGATCAAGGAACCTTCTTTGGATTACCGCTGTGTCCATACGGAATCCGATCTGATCTATCGCGTTTCTACAAAGGATTGATGTATTATGAACCTTTTTTCCTATGATTCCCGTTTCACCCAGCTGCTGATGAAACTGGTCTTCAGCTCCTATCTCAACATCCTGTGGTTCATCTGCAGTCTGCCGATCTTTACGATCGGTGCCGCCACCACAGCGCTTTACTATACGAGCTTGAAGATCATAAGGAACGAAGAAGGAAATGTGACAAAGACCTTCTTCAAAGCCTTCAAAGAAAACTTCAGACAGTCGACTGTGATCTGGCTGATCATGTTAGGCATCGGCCTGTTCCTGGCCTTTGACTTCTATGTGCTTTACAATCTGCGCCTGAATACAGCCATGCCGATGGCGGCCTTCTGGACCATCCTGCTGGCCATCCTGATCGGTGCCATCATCATCTATCTCATCGTTCTGTTCATGATCTTCCCGTTAGAGGCAAGCGTCATCAACACGACGCCCAACATGTTCAAGAACGCCT
>JAEEGL015503162.1_pt1 | contig 11568 bp, 10 predicted proteins | sample 9134231 | NCBI WGS metagenome assembly JAEEGL01 (sample SAMN16246548, study PRJNA631951) | gut metagenome | biome: gut microbiome; feature: rumen; material: fiber-attached | host: Bos | place: Iran: Karaj | collected 2018-10 | reverse complement strand
TCGGTGACATCTTTTGGAACTTGCTCTAGCACAAGAAATTGAAGCTCTAAAAGCAGCCGATTTCTACCATTGCTCGGGCATTCACATGTCCGGATCAAAGGTAATAATTTCCTCCGGATTTACAAGCGGTGTGAACTGTCTTTCTGGTCAAAAGAAAAGGATTATAGTGGCTTCATCCGAACCCGTCAGTACACAGTTTTTACAACCGATTACTTCTCGAATCGGGGATTATTCATATCTGTACATTCAGTATGGTATATCTATTATTACATTGGACTATACCATACCGTTTTCTTGGACTGTCATTTTCTTTTGACCCGAGTCCATTTTCATGACTCGTCTCACCAGCGAATCGTCGTACACGGATGTGCCTTTTTTTCGTTCATTTTGCCTCTGAAGATGATTTGCGGAACCTCCATCACGCTGTTTGCACATTACTGCCGCAATTGCGACCGAATCACCTTCTTTGAAGTCCTCCGCGTTATTCTGTCCTCATAGTCTTCGTCTATATGCCGGCCGATTAATCGGAAGGGGAGTGTGCCCGTGTTGCTGCCTCTTCAGCTCCGGTATGGTGAAATCTCCTTTCACTTCGCAAAGTTCTGTCACCCGGACATCCCGGCAAGGTCCGCTTCGCTCTCCACCTTATCTTGCCGCTGTCCAATGCTTTATCGGATGAACCGGCTGTGACCGCTTCTTTTTGCATTGTGTCTTATGGAATACAGGACAAAAGAGTGCTATATGATAGTATGCTCTGCCGCAATGTCATTGAAAATGCTTATATTTGTAATTGTTATCTTATGCTGCCTTGTTATTGCGGCTCGATACTTATTTAAGTGTTTAAATTGTAACGTATTGCATTAGAATTGAGATAGAAACGTTAGATTTGTGCCTGAATAGACGAGTTTACTGATGAACTCATATTTTGGAACAGTTTTGTTGATGAGTCATATCGTATGAAGATACCATTTTCAGTTTCGGCTCGTACCGCGATACTTATAGGATCTGAGAATTTCTCAAATCCTGAAGGTGCCATCGTGGAACTTGTGAAGAATGCATATGATGCTGATTCGCAATACTGTTATATTCTGTTTGGAGAAGGCGAGTCTGCTAAACGATCTCTATACATCCTAGATTGGGGTACAGGGATGAACGATAAGATAATCGAGACTTGCTGGATGCGAATAGGAACTGATGATAAGCTCTATAACGACAAAACTGAGAGTGGAAGAGTCAAGTCAGGAGCCAAGGGAATCGGGCGTTTTGCTTTGAACAGACTTGGGAAGACGGCGGAAATGTTGACATTCACGAAAGATGGCCGAGGATACGATTGGAGAGTTAATTGGTCTGATTTTGATAAGCCGCAAACGAGTGTTTCAGAGATTACGGCTGACATTGATACTATCTCTCTTGTGGAAGGTCATCAATTCCTTTCCGACTTGGAAAAAGAGTTTGGTATAACTTTCCCACAATTTGATACGGGGACGTTATTGAAAGTAACAGACCTGAATGATGAGTGGAATGAAGCTCAACTGAAGCATCTTTTTTCATCTTTGCAGGATCTTGTTCCCCCGTTTAACATTCCTGTCTTTGAGATATTCCAGTTTGTGCAAGGGACGGATGGTTATGGGCGCATAGAGGTCTCGGATTACGATGATTTTGACTATTCGGTTTCTGCCCAATTTGACGGTAAGGACAACTTGTCTGTTAAGGTTCTACGTAATGAACTTGACGTGGAACGTCTGAGGAATGACTATATCGGTCTGTTCCGAAGAGAGGATATGAGGGAGTTCCCTTATCGATTGTCCGAATTTGAGGCTGGGGGCTATGAGCTTTCGTTGCCTTTGTCGAAACTTGCAGTGGACAACCCTGTTAGGCTTGTAAATCATCAAGAAGAGCTCGGCGCATTTCGTTTCAATTTCTATTTTGTAAAGAGTGCTACTTCGGATGGACGGGGTGAAAGCGATGAAACAAAGTATCCTTACCGGCTGTTTTCACCAACGGCTAGAAGACAGTGGCTTAAAAGGAACGTTGGAGTAAAGGTATATCGTGATAAGTTTCGTGTACGGCCTTATGGTGAGAATGGTGATGACTGGCTCCATTTAGGCGACCGTTATACTGCTAATCCAATAGGTGCCGGACAACGTAAAGGCGGCTATCATATTCGACAGAACCAGATTGTTGGTGCTGTTGAGATTTCTCGTTTGGACAACGTGTTTTTACAGGATAAGTCCGGACGAGAAGGTCTTCAAGAGAATGTGGTTGTAGAACTGTTTAAGGATGTCCTCCTGGGAATCATTGGATTAATGGAGTCGGACCGCAATACAGTAATGTATAACCTTTCGCAGTTGTATGAAACGCAGCATCCTAAAGGGACGGCAAAAGCAGAGGCGGATGCTGCCGTTAAAGACGATAAGGTTAACGAGGACTCGTACAACAAGATTCGTACTGGCTATATTGTCTTAAAACAAGAAGCAGAGGAGAGGGAGAATGAAATCCGACTGCTTCGTAATCTTGCCAGTACAGGTCTTGTGATAACTTCGTTCGCCCACGAATTGAGGAATATAGCCATTTTTTCGAAAACTCGTTCCAAGGATTTGCGCTGTGCTGTGGAGAATATTATGAGCGAAGAGGACGTCGCAAAGTTGGGATTGAATGAGTATGATAATCCATATTGTCTTATTAATGACTTGCGTGACCAAGATCAGAATATTAGAAGTTGGCTGAATTTCTCTATTAATTCGATTAATAGGGATAAGCGTACTAGGAAGGTTCTCAGGATGGATGAGTATTTCTCTCGTTTTTATTCTACATGGCATACAGTCCTAAATGAATTGAACATCGAGATGTCTATTACAGGTTTTACACCGGAGATGAGTGTAAAGGCGTTTACAATAGACCTTGATACCGTCTTCAATAATCTTATTTCAAATGCTATTTATGCAATAAAGGAGAGTAAGAAAACAGAAAACCGCATAATAACAATTAATGGATCTGTTGAGAATGGAGATATTGTGATTCTTTTTGAAGATACCGGAATTGGACTTGCTGAGGAATATAAAACACACCCCAATGATATCTTTAATGCTTTTGAATCATCTAAGTATGATAAGGATGGGAACAAAATTGGAACTGGTCTGGGGCTATATATCACAAAGGCTACATTGGCTGAATATGAGGGTAGTTCTATTTCTGTCATAATGCCTCATGCAGAGGGATTTGGTTTGACGGTTAGATTAAAAATGTATTAATATGATAAGGCTAGGTTATTTAGACGAGGATAAGAGTAATAGAAATACTTTTAACCGTGTCTTTAAAAATGATTTCGAAGTCGTTATGCTTGATGACTTTACCAAGGTTTTTACTCTGGATCTTTTATTAAAAGAAATTGATAATCAGGGGATTCAAGTATTGGCTGTTGATTATAAGCTATCCGAAAAAGGAACTGTCAAATACAACGGGGACGAAGTATTGGATGCCATCAATGAGCACAAACGCTATTTCCCAGTCTTTTTGATGACATCATATGTTGACGAGGCTATAAAAAAAGTCAATAATACATTCCTGGTGAATGATAAGGACGGATTAGATAATGATAAGACAATTGAATTGCTTAAGAATCAAATTGCTGGTTCTGTTGAGTCTTACCATAGAATTGTGAGAGAGAAAGAAGAGAGAGTCAAAGTCTTAGAGGCAAAGCAAGACGGTATTGCCGGGTTAACCGAAGATGAAGAGCAGGAATTGCTTGACCTGCATGTGGAAATGAGCAAAATAGACCCGGCGGCAAATCCCTTGTCGCCAGACATGATGCAGACATCAGCAATAAAGGATCTTAAAACAGTAGTAAAGCGCTCGGAGGAAATCCTGAAATCACTAAGCAAATAAGGCGGGAATGAAACTGAGAGAGAAAACACCTACTCGCAAGTCTGATGTTGCTCATCAGAAGGATTATCATGCCTATCGCGATCAGTTGGCGTCGGATTTTAATCATAGGTGTGGCTATTGTGATGATAGAGATGCTCCTAGAGCTGCCAGTTTTGAGATTGATCATTTTGTCCCTCAAACTGTAGATAGCGACAAGATAACAGATTATGCAAACCTGGTATATGCATGTAAATCGTGCAATAATGCGAAAAGGGCAAAGTGGCCGACGAATGATAAAACTTTACCCAATAATGGTAAGGAAGGTTGGATAGATCCTTGCTTAAAGGATTATGAAGCGCAGTTTGAACGCTTAGAAGATGGGAAAATACATCCATTGACGGAAATCGGCACTTGGATGTATGATAATCTAAAATTATGGAAGAAACAACACGAAATCCTTTGGAACGTTGAGAGATTGGAGGTGAATTACAATCAATTACGGACTCTCCATAAGCAAGGTTTGCTTCCTAATGAGCATAAAGACTCACTATTTCAACTTTGTGACCAGTTATTAGAAGTCCTGAAGTCGTTCTATAACGCGGTGTAAATGGCGCTACAATTGTTGTCATACATAAGACGTCATGTGCCGTCAGATGAACGAACAGTCAACAGGCTGTTCGTATCTGCGTTTATTCGGAGTAATTCTCTGGTAGTTGTGCGGTCTCAGTTCCTGTCTAGATATTTCATCAATGATGGAGATGAGGATTTTGGACTGCTGCAGGATGTTAGTGAGCGTATCAAAGCGGAATACGGAGAAAAGATTATTCTTGAAACACTCGTTAAACTATTTGAATTTGTAATATCTCCGGCTGATAGAGTGGTGACTGGAGCCATTTACACCCCTTTTAAAATTAGGGAAACAATCCTGAAAAGATGTATAGGCGACAAAAGTGTCGATGAACTCGGTCGACTTCGCATCTCTGATATCGCGTGTGGTTGTGGCGGTTTCTTAATGAATGCTGCGCATTTTATTCATTTTAAGACCGGGAAGTCATATGCCGAGATCTTCCAGGAAAACATATTTGGTGTTGATGTACAGGAATACTCTATTGAGAGGACTAAAATTCTGCTAAGCCTTTTGGCCTTGATGGATGGGGAAGATGCAGATTTCTGTTTCAACCTGCTATGTCGTGACACGCTGGATTTTTCAAGCGACAATTGGGATGAGACATATAATGGTTTTGATGTCATTGTTGGTAATCCGCCATATGTATGCTCACGAAATTTGCCGGAAGACGCTCGTTCTAAAATGAAGGGGTATGAGGTGTGTGGTTCTGGACATCCTGATTTGTATATTCCTTTCTTCCAAATTGCTATCGAAATGTTGAATGCTGAAGGAAGACTTGGGTATATTACAATGAATACTTTTTTGCGATCTATTAACGGAAGGTCTCTTAGAAAGTATTTTCGACGAAATAATTGTGAACTCACAGTTTTAGATTTTAGAGGTTATCAAGTATTTGAATCTAGAAATACCTATACTTGTTTGTTTTACTATGATAAAGCAGGTCAAGACGCAGTGATTCATTATGCTGTTGACGAGCAGGGAAGTTTAGCAAATAGCATTTCATTCACGAGTGTCTCTTATAATGTATTGGACGATGATAAGGGATGGCCATTAAATGATATTGACATAACTTTTGCCATAGAATCAACAGGTATTAAGATTAAGGATTATTGCCCATCGCGACATGGGATTGCCACGTTGAGTAATGATACCTATATATTCCAACCGACTCGAGAAGACGACAGATATTACTATCTTGAAAAAAACGGCACACAGTTCCCGATAGAGAAGAAGATTTGTCGAAGAGTGTTTAACCCAAACAGGCTTATTGCTGATGGTAATATAGAGGCCTCGTATGAACTGATTATTTATCCCTATATAGTCGTCAGTGGATCAGCTAGTGTGATCCCTCCTGAAAAAATGAGGCAAGATTATCCCTGTACTCTAAGATATCTGGAAACAAGAAGAGATGTGCTTTTGTTGCGAGACAAAGGGGATACAAGCTCTTACCCACATTGGTATGCTTTTGGGCGAACACAATCTCTGGTTCTTCCACGGTATAAACTGTTTTTCCCAAAATTCTCGAATAAACCAATCAAGTGTTCTATAGTAGATGATCCCGATTTAATGCTGTATAATGGGCTAGCGTTCGTCAATTCAGATATCCGTAGATTGGAAATCTTAAAAAGAGTCATTGAAAGTAAGTTGTTCTGGCGATATGTCGTTGCCAATGCAAAACCGTATGCTTCCGGATACTATTCGCTCAGTGGAGTAGACATCAAGCATTTTGGCATCCCTGTATTCTCTCATACTGAGGAGAATGAACTGCTATCCTTGAGTAACAAGGATGAAATCGAGCATTGGCTGATTTACAAATACGGTTTTGCAAAGAATTGATCTCTTTAGATCTTATTCAGAAAACCATGACCAAATCACTTTACGCAAAAAACCACATTGATTGCTAAATAACCCACATGCCGTCACCGGTAATCTTGAAATGCTTGTTTAGCACTTCAAATACATCAAGAGTCTCAATAACAAAGCGACTCCTCAGCACCCACTCCATTATATCCGGGGATAAACTTTGGTCTGTGCTTTCAGATTCCGGGGTAGCAGGAAATAGTCGGTATTTTTACTTGACTTTTCACGTATTTTGCGTCTATGTCTGTGAAGTATGGATAAAACGCTTGAAATAGAACTCACAGAGATAAGGCCCAAGGTGCTGGCGACGGCATTGAAATTCTTCCGTGCATCCCGGCTGGATGGAGAGCCGGAGGATGTGGTGCAGGCTTTGCTGCTGCGGCTGTGGGTGGCCAGACGTGACGGTGTGCAGATTCGCAGTGCCGAGGCCTGGGCTGTTTCTACTACCAAGAACAGTTGCATTTCGCTTTGGCGAAAGAAAGGCCCCGTAAGAAGCGGGGTGTATCCGGAATGGTTGTCGGACGGCAATGACGCTTCTACGCTGATTGAACAATCAGAGGCCGAAAGGATGGCTGATAAGGCGCTGGAGCGACTTCCCTCCGGCAACAAGGCGATACTCCTTGCCGACATAAGAGAAGCCCTTGCCCAATTCAACCAGAAACCGGGTGATGTGCCCAATCAGTGCATCTTTTAATTCAGCTTCCTGGTACCTTTCTTTTCCAGGCAGGAACGTGAAATCATACGGGCTCTTCAGAAGCTCCTGGGCAAGGTCGCTTTCCGGCGCCGGTATGGTGAGCGCGAAATTGGTCTGGGCCGCGCCCTGGCGCTCGTAGAGGTCACTGCCAATAAAGTTCAGCAGAACAGCATAACCCCAATTGTTTTCAATCGTCTTCTTTACGAAGAACAAAGCTTTGTGGGGTTCTTTCTTGAACTTGTCGATGATGAGAACATGAAGGGACCAAGGAATCCTAAAGATGCAGTCAAAATCGTCAATAACCTCTTGACGATTTGCGGCGGAAGAATCGTCAATAACCCCTTGACGATTTTCAAACAGCTGACTATAAAGACGATAGAAATAGCAGGTGTATTTAACCGTTGTCGCTGACATCCCACGATTCAGATTAAGAATCCCGCGTAAATCTTTGCTCACATTCTCATAGAAATGGCTGCCGTAACGGTTCTCATACTGCCGCTTCTCGATATCCTCACCCACGGACCAGTAAAAGCGAAGCATCTCATCATTGACTTTCAGTCCGGCCTTGATCTGACTGGAGCGATATCGTCTTGCCAGCTCTGCAATCCACTGGGCGTATTCCTTATCCAATTTCATCAACTGTTCCATAACGGACATCATTAAGATCGTAAATGTAGTGTTTTGATTCCCCCGACATTTGATGTGAACCCTAAAAGTTGGACGGTTGTTAATAATGTATTATTTGATTTGTTTTTTCATGCTAAGCATTGCAATACGCTCGTGCCTGATTCATTATAGTTACAGGTTTAAGGAAGCGTTAAGCGAAAGCGTGCAGTATAGCAATCTTGCTTTTTCCCATTATAATAGAAGGTCACCCTCAATGTGTATTCATATGGAAGATCCTCCGACCAAAACACAGGTAGCGGGAGCTGAGCGGTCTTGGCCTGTCCAGCGGCATCACACATTGCTTTAAGATCCAATTCACCAAAGGGATTGAACACTTCATAAGCAAGCGTAACGCAGCTTTTGGGATTTGTATCTCTATGGAACCGCCCATCAGCTTTGCTATAATATGTCCATTCGGGCGCAATGTACCCAGTTAGGTCAGCGTAGAAGGTCAGATCAATGCTATCATAATTATATTTCCCTTGTTCAACCTTCACAGAGTCTTTGTCAATCTTGATTGCGGGAGAAAAAGAGCAGCCTCCGGCAACTATAAGTAGCAGGAGAACAACTATATACAAATAGCATCTATGCTTATTCATAATAATGGCGCTTTATGCGTACTGAGTTCGGTATTGCACTGGACTCATTCCATTTAACCGCAGCTTGATTCGTTCGTTGTTGTAGTAGTTTATGTACTTTCTGAGCGCTCTCTTGAACTCGTCCATACTATTCCATTGACGCGAATATAGCAATTCTACTTTCATTATCCCAAAAAAGTTCTCCATCATTGCGTTATCCAGGCAACTACCTTTTCTGGACATACTTTGCTCTATTCCATTCTTTTCCAGAACATTCTGGTATCTTTTATTCTGATAATGCCACCCCTGATCGGAATGAAGGATGAGGCCTTCATGTTTTGGGATCTTCTTCATGGCCTTATGCACCATATCGATAACCATCTTGAGACTTGGTCTGGATGTCATGGTATAAGTTATTATTTCTCCATTGAACATGTCCAGAATAGGAGAGAGATAAAGGCGCTCTTCCTTTATCATGACTTGCGTCATGTCGGTTGTCCATTTCTTGTTGGGCTCCTTTGATCGGAAGTTACGATCCAAAATATTTGGCGCGACTTTACCCACATTACCCTTGTATGTATGGAACTGTCGAGGTGTTCTAAGGGCCTTAAGGTGTAGTTGACGCATCAACTTGCTGACCGTCTTATGATTGACCTCGATTCCGCTATTGTGAAGTTCATATGTTATTCGCCTGTAACCATATCGGCTATGATGCTTCTCAAAGATGGCCTTGATGACGTTTCTTAAGTCATCAAGGCCATCATCGAAGTCCAGCCTCTTCAGGTGGTAATAGAATGTAGCTTTTGCCATCCCTTGCAGTCTCAGGAGACGCCTGAGACCGTATTCTGGCCTTAGTTCTTGGATGGCTTCGGCCCAGTCCCGCGTAGTTGGGCCTCCCTCTTTTCGACTAAGGCTTTCACTTTTTTTAACAGCGCGTTTTCCGCCTCCAGGTCTTTCACTTTTTCCCGGAGTTCTTTAATGGTCGCATTCGCTGTTTCATCTTTGCTCTTGTACATATTCTGAGGTGGACGCGGATCTTTGCGTTTATCACGCAAGGCTTCCAAATCACTCCTTTCATACATCTTGGCCCAATGGCGGACCGTACCCCGGTCCACGCTATACTTGTCAGCCAGCTCAGGCAAAGATAAGCAATGTTCCAGATATTCCCTAGCTGCTTGTATCTTTACTTTCAATGGCGTGACTTTACTTACCCGAGGCTTCAGCCCCTCTTCTCCGTAACGAGAATACCGATTGACATACATCACAATGTCATGATGGTCAATTCCATACTCATGTTCAAGTAATGTTGAACTTTCCCCAGCAAGGTAGCGCTTAACCACTATCAGCTTCTGTTCTAAAGGATGCTTTGTTCTTGGCATAAACCCTAAAAGTTATGTCCAACTTCTGGGGTTCACATCACAAGGGCAGGGGGAGGGGCCCGTTGGCTACAAGTTCCTGCGTAGCGGGGAACGCAGAAGACAATGGGAGGGGCCGGAGTGTAGCGTAGCGGAACGGAGTCCCCCGGGAGGGCATCCCTTCCTTAAGCATTGACTTCATTAATCTCTTCTTCAGTCCACTTATGCTATTATATAATAATTATTTTCTACCTTTGTTCGAACACTAAAACTCCTCAGTATGAAACACGCAGCCATCGGGCTCAGCCTTCTGGGCGTCTTCCTCCTTTTCTCCTGCACCCCCAAGACGCAAGTGAGCGGCAGCTGGGACCTTTGTCCCGAGCCCCGGAGCGTGGTGGAAAATGGGGAATCCTACGTAGTAAAGAAAGCCTTCCCGGCCGGAGTCAAAACCCGCCTGGACGCTACTCTGGGGCAGGAATTGAAGCCCTTCCAGCAGGCCGAATGCTACCGCCTGGACGTCACCCGCAAAGGCATCACCCTTACCGCCGCCACGGAACTGGGACTCATCAGAGGCATGCAGACTTTGGAAAAGGCCCTGCCCGCCTCGTTGGAGGCCGATGAAGTGGCGGTCCTCCCCGGAGCCACCGTCTTCGACTACCCGGAATTCCAGTACCGCGCCTTCATGCTGGACTGCGCCCGGCATTTTTTCCCCGTGAAAACCGTGAAGAAAGTGATTGACATCCTGGCCCTTCACCAGATGAACGAATTCCACTGGCACCTGAGCGATGACCAGGGCTGGCGCCTGGAAATCAAGAAATATCCCGACCTCACCGAGATAGGTTCCTGGCGGGCAGGGAGTCCCGTTCCCGGGCAGAAAGGCCATGACGGCATGCCTGTAAGCGGCTTCTACTCCCAGGACGAGGTCCGTGACATCGTGGCCTATGCCGCTGACAAAGGCATAGAAGTAATCCCGGAGATTGACCTTCCCGGCCACATGAAGGCCGCCCTGGCCTCCTATCCCGAACTGGGCTGCACCGGCGGTCCGTACGAGGTAGCATGCGAGTACGGCGTACTGGACGATGTCCTCTGTGCCGGCCGTGAGAATACCCTCCAGTTTGTCCTGGACGTGCTGGACGAAGTAATGAACCTCTTCCCTTCCCGTTACATCCACCTGGGCGGCGACGAATGCCCCAAGGGGCGCTGGGAAGCCTGCCCCCGCTGCCAGGCCAAGATCAAGGAACTGGGCCTCAAGGCCAACGGGCATAAATCGGCCGAAGAACTGCTCCAGTCCTGGTTCATGGACCAGGCCATAGCCCACCTGGAAGCCCGCGACCGCCGGGCCATCATCTGGAATGACGTACTGGTGGACTGGAGCAACGAAGTCATAGGCACACCTTCCAGGAAAGCCGTCATCGCCGGCTGGATGCGTCCCGTCTCCACCGACATCGCCGTCCGGGAAGGCTACGACGCCATCCTCTGCCCCGTAGGCCATCTGTATTTGAGTTCGGCCGAAGGTATTGCCCTCGAGAGAGAAGCTTACTTCCGCCGCATCTACGACTTTAACGTCAGACCGGAAGGCCTTTCCCCGGAACAGCAAAGCCATATACTTGGCGTGGAAACCTGCCTCTGGAGCGAGCGGGTCCCGGACGAGGTAGATATCCTTTGGATCATCCTCCCCCGCTTGTCCGCCGTTTCCGAACTCCAGTGGAGCGACCCGGAAGGCAGAAACTATAAGGGCTTCCTCCCCCGTTTGCAGAGAATGGAAGCCCTCTATACCGCCCGCGGATGGAAACACCGTTACGCAGAATAATTACTTGTAATAGAAGCACGCCGGCGGAATGGACTTGAATTCGGTGGTTCCGGGAGCACACCAGGCCCAGCTGAACGCCTCCCCTTCGTAATCCTCGAAATACAGGATTTTAAAGG
>JAEEGL014884781.1_pt1 | contig 11568 bp, 7 predicted proteins | sample 9134231 | NCBI WGS metagenome assembly JAEEGL01 (sample SAMN16246548, study PRJNA631951) | gut metagenome | biome: gut microbiome; feature: rumen; material: fiber-attached | host: Bos | place: Iran: Karaj | collected 2018-10 | reverse complement strand
CTCTCCGTCGATCTTCTTATCGATAAGGAAGGCTGTCTTTTTCTCTTTACCCGGAACCTTGAATCCCCTGTCTAAGAGAATGGTGATTATCCTTTCAAATCCTATGCTGAAACCGCAGGCAGGAACCTTATTTCCGGTGAACCTCTCCACCATTCCGTCATATCTTCCGCCTCCGGCTATGGATGAACCGAATTCGTCGATGGTGATCTCAAAAATGGTTCCCGTGTAATAGGACATTCCTCTTACAAGGGTGGGGTCAAATGAAATATTGAAGTCCCCGGTTTTGGAGGAATTGATGCAGTCTATTATGCTCTTTAAGGATTCCGCTGTTCCTTCGGGAAGGTGGTCCTTTAAGATACCTTTCAGTTCCTCTATAGCTTCGCTGTCAGCCTTATTCCCGTCAAAGAGCTTAAGATATCTGTCAATCTTATCCTCTTCGTATCCGGCCTTCAGAAGCTCCTCTTTAACTCCGTCAATACCGATCTTATCCATCTTGTCAAGGATGATAAACACCTTGTCATAATCCTCTTCAGGAAAACCTGAATATGACGCCATGGCTTTTAAGATCCTTCTGTCTGAGATCTTCACGGTAAATTTCTCAAACCCGATATGTGTAAGAAGGGTGGTGGTTGCTGAGATAAGTTCTATCTCCGCAAGGTTTGAGTCATCTCCCAGAATATCGATATCACACTGCATGAACTGCCTGAATCTGCCCTTCTGGGGCCTGTCAGCCCTGAATACGTTTCCCATCTGAAGCGCCTTAAAGGGGCTCGGAAGCTCATTCATATGAGCCGCATAATATCTTGAAAGAGGAAGTGTCAGGTCATAACGGAGTCCGGAATCCGTGAGATCAGATGAATCCTTTGCGGTTTCCAGATTCAGTTTTTCTCCTCTCTTTAAGATCCTGAAGATCAGTTTTTCGTTTTCTCCTCCCTGATTACTGGTGAGATTCTCAATATGTTCCACCGCCGGAGTCTCTATCTCGGTAAAACCGAATTTTCCGTAGACATCCCTCACGGCTTTCTGAACATAATCGCGTATCTCCATCTCCGCAGGCAGTATATCCTTCATGCCTGTAACAGGTTTCTTTGGTAATGCCATTGTTTCTGTTTATTCCTTTCTTATCTGAACCAGGGGTTATATTCCCTCTCATCCCTGATCGTTGTCTCGGGACCGTGTCCCGGAAGTATGTATGTGAAATCCGGAAGCGTAACTATCTTCTCGCTTATGGATCTCATAAGGGCGCTGTCGGAACCCGTAGGCAGGTCAGTCCTTCCCACCGATCCCTCAAATACCGTATCACCGCATACGAGCATCCTCTCATCCGGAATGTAGAAAGACATGCTCCCCTCTGTATGTCCCGGGGTTTTAATACATTTTATCTTAAGACCGGCCACCTCCAATTCTTCACCGTCCTTAAGATAAACATCGGCTTTCAGGCTTACGCCGCCTTCTCCGTACCCCATGGCTGTTCCTGAACAGTTTAAGAGGGGCTCACGAAGTAGTTCCTCTTCGTCTTCGGAAGCATAGAGAAGCGGATTCTGTCCGTCATCCCCGGCAGCTCTCATAAGGGCAGGCACTCCGGTCATATGGTCAAAGTGTCCGTGTGTCAGGAAAACGGCCGCAAGGCAAAGGTCGTGTTCCTTAAGGTATTCAAAAACCTTATCTCCCCTGTCACCGGGGTCGAACACGACCGCCTCTTTCAGTTCTTCATTTTGAAATATGTAACAGTTAGTTCCTACCGGACCCAAGATCATCTTCTTCAGCGTTATATCCATGTTCCCATAGTCCTTTCTACTGCGCATTTCTCTCTATGTCCAAAACCCCCTGTATAGATCTAAGTTTCTGAATTATACTGTCAAGCTCCATGGTGCTGTGGATATTGAATGAAACATATATCGTAGCCACATTCTGCTTGTTTACACGGCAGTTCACGCCGATAATCCCGATATTTTCCTCCGTAAAGACTCTCGAAACATCCACAAGAAGTCCGTTCCGGTTATTTGCAAATATATTGATATCTGCCAGATACTCTTTCTGGGCATTTTCGCTGCCCTTCTCCCACTCGGCCTCAATAAGCCTCACACGGTCGGTTTCCAGCATGTTCATTATATTAATGCAGTCCGTCCGGTGAATGGAGATGCCCCTTCCTCTGGTAACAAATCCCACTATCTCGTCTCCGGGAAGGGGATTGCAGCACTTGCTGAAATGAACAGAAACATCCGTTATTCCTTTTACGATTATTCCGCCCTCGTTCTTATGGAAAACGTTTTTCTTGGACGACTCGTCCATATTGGCGAGAGCTTCCTCGTCGGTGATATGACGCTGATGATCCATCTCATAGCGTTCCACCATACGGTTGACGATCTGACCTTCTTTCAGGCCGCCGTGTCCTATTGCCGCATATACGGCATCAAAGTCCTTAAAGCGGTATTTATCCAGAACAGCCTGCTGGTATTCAGGCTTCATTATATCTTCCAGCTTTATGGCATGGGCTTTGCAATAATCATTAAACTGGGCCTTGCCCCTGACAATGTTATCTTCCTTCAGCTCATTTTTGAACCACTGGTTAATTTTGGTCCTGGCCTGGGTGGAACGGACTATCTTCAGCCAGTCTCTGCTGGGACCGTGGGAATTCTGGCTGGTGATGATCTCCACCCTGTCCCCGTTCTGGATAACATAGTCGATATTTACAAGCTTTCCGTTTACTCTGGCACCCACCATGCGGTTTCCCACCGCCGAATGGATGGCATAGGCAAAGTCCACCGGAGTGGATCCCGAAGGAAGGTTCTTCACATCTCCGGAAGGGGTAAATGCATATACAAAGTCAGAGAAGAGGTTAAGGTCGCTCTTTAAGAGGCTCATAAACTCTTCATTGTCGGAAAGGTTTTTCTGCCACTCAAGTATCTGACGGAGCCATGAGAGCTTCTCTTCCTCGTTCTCGTCAGGATGCTTTCCGTCAGAAGTCTCCTTATATTTCCAATGGGCAGCGATACCGAATTCCGCTGTCCTGTGCATGCCGTAAGTCCTTATCTGGATCTCAAAAGGAGTCCCGTTGGGTCCTATAAGGGAAGTGTGCAGGGACTGGTAATTATTTGCCTTCGGCATGGCAATATAATCCTTGAACCTTCCGGGGATAGGTTTATACATCTCGTGGATCATCCCGAGGGCGGCATAACAGTCCTTTACATCATTTACTATTATCCTGACTGCGAAAAGATCATAGATCTGATCCAGATTCTTATGCTGGTTCACCATCTTCTTATAGATGGAGAAGAAGTGCTTCACCCTGCCGTTTACAGAAGCATCTATCCCTGCTTCGTCCAGCTTTTCCGACACTTCTCTTACGATACCGGCTACGAACTCCTCCCTTTCGCTCTTTCTCTGGGCGATCTGAGTCTTCAGTTCCTGATAGATATCCGGTTTCAGGTATTTAAGCGACAGGTCATCGAGTTCTATCTTTATCCTGCTGATACCCAGTCTCTGGGCGATGGGCGAATAAATATCCAGGGTCTCTCTGGCGATCTCATGCTGTTTTTCCGGAGACTGGTACTGAAGGGTCCTCATGTTGTGGAGCCTGTCCGCAAGCTTGATGATAATGACCCTTATATCCCTTGCCATTGCGAGGATCATCTTCCGGAGGTTGTCAGCCTGGAATTCCGCTCTGTTTCCCCTGTATTTCAGCTTATTGAGCTTTGTGACCCCGTCCACCAGATCGGCCACATCACTTCCGAACTCATTTACAAGGTCTTCCTTTGTCATGATGGTATCTTCCACCACGTCATGAAGAAGACCGGCCACGATGGTCTCCTTATCCATTTCCAGATCTGCGAGGATGGTTGCCGTGCATAAGGGATGGATAATATAGGGTTCGCCGCTCTTTCTCACCTGATCCTTATGAGCTTCACAGGCGATCTTGTACGCTTTCTCAATAAGGCTGATATCATCGGACGGGTGGTACCTTTTTACGATCTCTATCAGATTATCATAGAGCTCTTCCGGTGAAGTATAGTCATCGACAGCATAAAGTCTTCTGTTGTCAAATACTTCATTTCTCGTCATCCGGCACCACCTCCTTTCAACCTAATGTTGTATTATAACCTTTTTTTGAACTATTAACAATTCCCTGCATAAACTAATGTAACAATGTCCGAAAAGCGGTAGCACTTAACGTATTATGATGGTATAATACCTGCAAGACACTGTGTATGCCTGAGGCTTAAGGGGGCTGTTCAATGATTTTGGAATATGTTGAAAGCATCATAGAACTTGCTGCTGTCCTCAGTGCGCTGCTTATCGCCCTTTTCCACTTTGTCAACACCAACAGGCGGCGCTGGCTTTATACAATTGTTTTCTTTTTAGGAAATCTTATCAGCAGTTATTTCTGGGCTGCTTATATCGTCATAATGGGAAGGATCCCTGAAATATCCAGTATTTTCGCGTATTTCGGCTGCAATGTCTCCTTCTTTGTGCTGATGCTTCTTGTGGCACACATGAAAAATGAGGAAGAAATAAAATATTTTAATCCTCTGATGCTGCTGCCCATTCCTATCAATCTTGTCCAGCTTTTCCTTTATCTTCAGTTTGGCGGCATTGTCAACAATGTGTACCAGGTGTCGATCAATACCGTGACAGCCTGTCTCTGTCTGCAGTCCATTCTGTGGTATTTAAAGAACCGGAAATCCGGGGCAGAACTTCCCTATGTGCCGGCTGCAGCTCTTCTGTATATTTTCCTGAAGTTCTGCATGTGGACTTCCTCCTGCTTCGGCGGATGGATAGCCATGCTCTATTATCCCGCTTCGATCCTCTGCAGCCTCTCTTATTTTGCAATGAACTGGGCTGTGGCAAACACCCTGAAATATTCGGAAGATAATAAGATATATGTTAATAAGCGGATACAGAATATCCTGAAAACCGCCTATGCCATTATTTCCGCAGCCTGTTCTGTGGGCGGTATCTTTCTTGGCATATGGATAAGAGATGTCTTAAGCCGCGGGATCGCAGGCGACGAGAATGTAAGGGTATTTGACATCATAGCAGTCATCCTTTTCCTGATCTCCGTGATCATCGTGGCCGTTGCGGTATCTATCGTCAGTATCGTGTATTTCGTTCAGAAGATAGCAGAAAACGAAAAGCTCAGGGAAGAGCGGAGGGTGGCTGAGCAGTCAAATGAAGCGAAAAGCGATTTCCTTGCCCAGATGAGCCATGAGATACGTACTCCAATGAATGCGGTTCTGGGTATGAATGAGATGATACTTCATGAAAGCACCAGAGCCCGTGATTTCCTTCCCGATAAAAAGGACGAGATCCGTGAAAAGTTTGCGGATATCGCAGGCTATTCCGCCAACATCAACAGTGCCGGAAAAAACCTTCTCTCTATCATCAACGATATTCTGGATATCTCCAAGATCGAAGCCGGAAAGATAGAGATCCGCGAGGGCAATTATGAACTGAGTTCAATACTTAACACAATGAACGATATTGTAACTCCCCGTGCCAAGGCTAAAGGTCTTGAATTCATTATAGATGCAAAAGAGGATATGCCCGACTGCCTTTACGGGGATGAGGTGCGTATCCGCCAGATCATCACAAACGTCGTAAATAACGCAGTTAAGTACACCCGCGAGGGCTGTGTGACCCTCTATGTAAGTGCCGGAGAACCCCATGTATTCGAAGCCGGAAAGACCATGGATCTCATTATAAGAGTACTGGATACGGGAATCGGTATCAAAAAAGAGGATATCGGCAGGCTTTTCGACAGATTCGAAAGAATGGATATGAAACAGAACAGCGCCATTGAGGGTACAGGACTGGGTCTTGCCATCACAAAGCAGCTCCTGGAAATGCTGAATGGTGAAATAAGTGTAACCAGCGTCTACGGTGAAGGTTCGGAATTCACGATAAGACTTCCCCAGAAGATAGTTTCTGCAGAACCCATTGGTGATTTCCGTACAAAAGCCGAGGAGGATATCTCAGATGTCGAATCTGACAAGAACGACTCATTTACCGCTCCCGATGCGCGTATCCTGATCGTGGATGATACGCGGTTAAATCTCATTGTGGCTATGGGTCTCTTAAAGGATACAAAGATAAGGACCGATCTCTCCGGAAGCGGAAAGGGTGCCCTTAACATGATGTCAAAGGTCAGCTATGACCTTGTCCTTCTGGATCAGAGAATGCCGGAAATGGACGGAATAGAAACTCTCCGCCACATCAGGGACAGAGAAAAAGAATCAGGCAGAAACGTTCCCGTTATCTGCCTGACAGCTGATGCCATTGAGGGTGCAAGACAGAGGTACATTGATGAAGGCTTCACAGATTATCTGACCAAGCCCATTGATGCCCACGCCCTTAAGAAAATGGTGAAGAAGTACCTTCCCAAGGACAAGATAGAGACCTGATCTCTATCCACAGCCTTCCCTCTCTATTTGAAAGTGTCAGCATAAAGCGCTGACGAATGAGGATATCACCTCAATCTTCCTCATCCTCATCTTCCTCAGTATCTTCAGTATCGCCCTCAGTCAATATCTCCATCATCTCACGTACCATTTCCTCATCAGTTAATCTGAACAGGAATTCCACGCGGCGTGATGCCACCATATCGACCTTTCCGTCTTCGTCATAAACAGGTTTGCTGTAGGAACAGCCTGTGGCGGAAATGAGCTCTCTTAATTCCTCAACCTGATCATCCGGCAGTATGTCGCTATTGTCACTTAAGCAGTACTCAGCAACCGCCAGTGCTCTTTTCTGGGAAAGCTCCAGATTGAAGATATATTTACCCTCAGTATCGGTGTGTCCCTCTATAAGGATCTCTGAAATATTGTCTTTATATTTGTCGCTTAAAAGGACATCCGCATATCTCGGCAGGAATTTTGAAAGGAATTCTTTTCCGGACTCCTTCAGAACCGCCTTATTGTAATCAAATAAAATGCTGGAATCAAAAGTTATCGCGCCGGTCTTTTCATCCACGGCAACCTTTAAGTCAGAGTGCTCGAACTCTTTTCTCAGATCCTCCACAAGCTCTGTCCTGACTCCGATGATATCGTCAAGCTTCTGCTGCTGCTCGCTCATGACGGCTTCCAGCTTATTTAACAGCTCGTGCTGTTCCTTCAGGGTCTTTTCCTGAATGGCTATCTTCTGCCCCTGCTCCGCGAGAGCTTCTTCCTGTGCGTTAAGCATCTTAGCCTGCTCGTCAAGAGTGGTCTTCTGAAGCGCCACTATATCCCGTTCCTTGTCAAGCTCATCTGCCTGAACCAGAAGTTCCTGCTCCTTCCCCAGGAGCTGATTCTCCTTCTCATCATACTGCATTTTGGCATGCAGCATGGATACGGCGATAATGATAACAAAAACAAGTAACAGCCCTGCCATCATATCCGAGTATGAAAGCCAGTATGTTGTTTCTTCATTTGCCCTTCTGAATCTCTTCATCTTCCGGTCTTCCTGTTTGTCTCATCCAGATGCTTTATGACTCTTCCAAGTTCCTCTAATGTAGAGTTTATCTCTTCTATCCTGTCTCTGAAGTGGGTCTCCACCTGTCTCAGATTGTCATTTATGATCCTGAAGGTCTCATCCACTTCCGAAGGAAGGGCTTCCGTGATCCTGGCGGTCTTTTCACTCTGCTTCTTTAAGCTCTCGATCTCCAGAACAACTGCTTTACTGAGATCCTGAACCTCCACAGTGTAGGACTTCAGCGATGCCTGAAGCTCCTTAACCGATGAAGCGATATCCTTTAATTCTCCGGCAGTTTCCGTATTGTCAGCCAGTATCTCCTTCACCTTCTTCTCGTTTTCACCCTGGATGAGAAGGGTTCTGTCTATGGTGTCTGAAAGCTTTGTAAATGTGCCTCCGAGAGACCTGTCCATTTCTTCCATAAACCTGTCAACGATACGGCCAAGCTCCTCCATCTGATCCCTTGACCTTATATTTGCGATGTTTTCAAGCTGTATGATCGCCTTTGTCTGCTTTTCCGTAAGCTCGATAAGCTTATTCACGCCTTCTGCGGCAGTATCCGGCATTACAAACTTCTTATATGTGCTGAGGAAATCCCTGACAGCTGTTTCGGCTTCATCCAGTCTTCTCTTGTAAACATAGTTGAATACAAGCGAAAATACCATTCCGTATATAGATGTATGGAAGGCTACCTTTATTCCCTCCATAAGAGGCTCTATACTGTTGGTGATCTCCGCTGTGGTTCCCGTATTAAAGCTCTGAAGTCCAAGAGTCAGTCCAAGGAAGGTACCAAGGATACCGAGTCCTGTCATGGCTCCTGCCACCTGATTCAGGCTTTCTCTGTGGATCACGGAATCAATAAGGTCGAGACCGATATAGTCCTCGATATCACATTTATAATATGACCTGTCATTATGCACTACCCTGTCCAGTTCGTAGCAGAAATCCTTATATCTGTCCCTAAGAATCCTGTCTCTGAAGAGTTCGTCCTTATCTTCCCTGTACTTTTCCCAGAGGAATCTGTGGGAATGCTTGGCATCCTCTTCTATCCTCTCCGAAACGGCTATAAGATCTGCCGTTATACCGGCAATAGGAATGAGGCTCCCTGTAATACTCACTATAAATACAAGCCCGACTATCACAAACATCGCGCCGTTTATTATGATATTCGGAATAGCGATATTTTTACCGAACAGATTCAGGCACACACAGACCACCGCCATGGCGATATATGTAATTACTATCAATGCCTCATATCCTTTTTTATTCATCGCAGAACCTCTCCTTTTTTACACCGCAACCGGGAATTTATGATCAAATTCGCTGTATTTATAGTCAATAAGCTTTACGTCATCTTTTGTAAATTCATAGAAATCATGGATATCCGGATTTATCCATACTTCCGGAGCCTTAAACTGCTCATTTTTCAGCAGTTCCCTCACCGGCTCCATATGCCTGTCGTATACATGGGCATTTGTGACTTCATGCACAAATTCTCCAGGTCTGAAGCCATATGCTGATGCTAAAAGCATGGTAATAAGGCTGTACTGCACCGTATTCCAGTTATTTGCAACAGCCATATCCTGTGATCTCTGGGTAAGCATGGAATTGAGCCTTCCGTCCATTACGTTAAAGAGCATTGAGTAAGCACAGGGTGCAAGAGCCATCTCGCTCAGATCCTCCGGGATATACATCATACACATGATCCTTCTGGAACCCGGATCATTATTGAGCTGATAGATGATCCTGTCGGTCTGATCCAGCATCCACATGCCTCTGTCCTCATTGTAGACGCCTGCGATCCTGCCCTTGGGATCCTTGAAGGTCTTCGTGCTTCCGCCGTCGGTCACACCGCTGCCGCCTCTGAAAGCCTTGCACATGCCCTCTTCCGTCACATCCTTATAGCAGGACTTAACCCCCATCTGATATCCGTAAGCTTTGCCGATGGAACCGTTTTCATCAGCCCAGGCATCCCAAACGTGGGAATTTAACTCATTCACATTATTGCTCTTTTTCTGCCAGATCCAGAGTATCTCATCGAGAGCTGATTTCCAGAAGGTGCGCCTGATGGTCATTATCGGAAATTCTTCGGAAAGATCGTATCTGTCCACCATTCCGAATATGGCCTTTGTATGGGCGGGCGTCCTGTCATCCTCCCAAACGGGCCTCACCTCCATATTTTCATCCGATATCCCGTTATCCAGGATATTGTTAATATTCTCTATGAATATTCTGTCCGCATAGCTCATGGTACGATCATACCTCTCTTATAATATTTTTCGCTATTTTGTTTTTTCTTTTTTGCATCCGGATCAGATGATCTCCGCAATGATCTCCGCAATGGCACCGTTATTATGATCGTTCTTCGTGATCTTATCCGCGATGGCTTTCACTTCATCCCGGGCATTTTCCACCGCATATCCGGTTCCCGCTGCCTCGATCATGGAAATATCATTTGCTTCATCCCCTGCAGCCACGGTGTCTTTAATATCAACTCCCGTGTGGCGTGCCAGGAACTCCACCGCCTTTGCCTTGGTCGCATTCCAGGTGCCGAATTCCAGAAGCCGGTCACTGGAAAACAGACTGAAAAGCCTGTCCTCGATGAAGGGGCTTATATATTCCTGAAATCTTTCAAGGGAAGGCCTGTCATTCATAGCTGCACAGACCACCTTTAAGGGCGGACCCGGCAGGAAATCCATAAGAGAATCTATATCCCCTATCACATAGGGATCCAGTGCTTTACCGTCCGTATAGCTTCTGAGTATGTCCGTATCATGCAGAGCCACCACATAATCCTCAGTATATGTCTGGCAGTGTACATGCTTTTTCTCGGCTTCTTCGAATAAGAACCTGGTGTCTTCAAGGGATACGGGCTCCCTTACGATGTTGACCCACTCTCCGTCCCTGAATTCCGAAATCAGGCCTCCGTTAAAGCTCGCAATATAAAACCCGTTTCTCTCAAGCCGGAACCTCTTTGCGATGGGTACCGTATCCTCGAAAGGTCTTCCGGTTACAAAAGCGAAATAGTTTCCCTCATCCAGAAACTCATTTATGGCTTCCAGATCTTTTCCGCTGATGGTCTTCTCACTGGTTAAAAGAGTCAGATCCAGGTCTGTGAACAGAAAACGTTTTCTCATAGTGAATCCTTATACTCTTTCAACTTCTCGTATAGCTCATAGGGAACAAAAAGTCCCCCTTTGCCGACTCCGAGATCTATCTCTTTTTTATTGCTGCCGTGAAAATCAGACCCACCGGATTCCAGGAGTCCGTACTTTTCCGCAACAGCCATCATCTGTCTCGTTTCCGAATTTGTGTAGGTGCTGTATCTCGTCTCAATTCCCTTAAGACCTGCTTCCTTAAGGTCTGCCACCAGCTTTTCCAGTCTTGAACTTGAAAATCTGTAGAGAATGGGATGGGCAAGTATGGGGATTCCGGAAGCCTTTTTGATAAGTTCCACGCCGTCTTCCGGTCTCACCTTTTCCCTTGGGATATAGTAGGGTTTTCCGTCGCCTATCCATCTCTCAAAGGCTTCATTCATGGAAGAGATGATCCCCAGATCCATCATATATCTGGCATAGTGGGCCCTGGTGATCACGGAACCCGGAAAAGCATTTTTAAGCTTTTCATAGGAGATATCTATATCAAGTCCCTTTGCCAGAGCATCGCACATCTTAATATTTCTGTTATCCCGGGCATCCTTAAACTTCTGGAGATACTCATTAAGTCCGGGGTCTTTTGTATTTATGAAGAGCCCGACTATATGTACATCCCTGCCTTCCAGATCCGTTGAAAGCTCCACTCCGTCCACGATCTCTGGAGCATTTTCGATCTTTGCGGCTTCGCTCCGTATTTCCGGGAGCCCGTCCACTGTGTCATGGTCTGTAAGTGCCATGACCCTCAGATTCTTTTTTACGGCATATCTAATGAGTTCAGCCGGAGTATATGTGCCGTCTGACCTGGTGGAATGCACATGCAGATCCACCGGTCTATTATCCACTACTCCGTCTCTGATATTTCCTTCCGTCATCCTTTTAGTTCTCGTCATCCTCAATAGATGCAGTGTAAACTGTAGACTTTCTTGCAGACTCGTTATTTGCCAGGTACTCATCATAAGTGGTG
>JAEEGL013074666.1_pt1 | contig 11568 bp, 11 predicted proteins | sample 9134231 | NCBI WGS metagenome assembly JAEEGL01 (sample SAMN16246548, study PRJNA631951) | gut metagenome | biome: gut microbiome; feature: rumen; material: fiber-attached | host: Bos | place: Iran: Karaj | collected 2018-10 | reverse complement strand
GATGATGGTCTGGAAGATTTCGTTGCTCTTCGCCTTGCGGGCGATGTTGCGTTTATTGCGGTAACGGATGTACTCTTTGGCCACTTCCTGGCGGGGGCTGTTCATGAGGTGGTTCTCCACCACGTCCTGGATTTCCTCCACCGTCATCTCCTCCTTGTCCAGCTGGGAGATGCTTTGCGCAATTTGGGCAGCGAGGACGATATCCTCACCGCTTTCGGTCACATCCATCGCTTTGAGGATGGCGGCAACAATCTTCTGATTGTTAAAGTCAACACGACGTCCGTCGCGTTTGAGTACACGCTTAACCATAGGGCAGTTGTTTCAGTGTTCAGGTAAGAGGGGCGATACCCCGGGGAGCAAAGATATGTTTAATGAAGCAACTTTCCCACTGTTTTGCTAAAAAAAGTTTTCAACAAAAATTTCCCAAAACCTGTTCATTTTAGGACATACAGGCCTCAGGTAAAGTTTTTGGAGGACGGAGTCCTCTCTGTGTAACCGAGATGTTTCCGCCGGCGGAAGTTTTCAACAAAAAACCCTAACGGCTGCCGAAAGAGAAGCGCACGCCCACCTCCATGTCGAAGCGGAGCGGCTGGATGGTACGCAGGGAACGCGGCTGCTGCGCGGCATCGAAATAATAACGGACATTGGGGTCCATGTAGATGCCCACGCGGGGAGTGATGCGGAATTCTACGCCCAGGCCGGCCGCCACTGACCACTGGGGTGTGGTGCCACGCTGGTAGTAGTGCAGGTCCTTGGGAGAATAATGGATGAGGAAGTCGTTGACAACCAGGTACTCTACGGCACCGCCCAGGAAACTGTGCACACGCCAGCGGCCCCGGTTCACGATGTCGTAGTACAGGTTGAGCGGAACGCCCAGCCAGTGCTGCTGGTTGTCAATATCGGTGAGCGGGACGACGATGCCGTCGGCGGAGACAAAGTCCCCCACGAAGGTACGGCCCAGATTGGTGTAACGGATGCCCGTACCCACGGCCCAGCGGTTGGTGAAATTGTAGCGCAAACCCAGGCCGATGGAGAACGGCAGGCGGAAGCTGGTTTCGGGGGTTTCGTTGTAGATACCCTCGGCGGCTCCTGCCGGAGGGGCGCTGAATGACCTGGGGAACGCCGAGGCGCCGTTCACCTGCCCACGTTCATTGCCCTGGAAATGGCCGGCGGCGATGAGGGAGAAGCCCTGCTCTTGATCCTGCTTGCGCTGGGCAAAAGCCAGCTGGTTGAAGTAGGCGTTGGCGTCTACCCTGGCCAGGCGGGAGGCATCGGCCTCGATGGCCTTGAGCGAACGCAGCACGGGCTGCGGGGTAGCGCTTTCCACGCGGGCATCACCCAGAAAAGCCGATTTGACTGCTACCTTTACCTTGGAAGGAAGCGGCTGGGGAATCTCTTCCCCGGAGACATAAATATTGACGGGGGCAGAAGGGGCGGGCACGGCGGACACGACGGCCACGGCATCCTGCACAGGCATTGTTTCTTCTGAAAGTACGGTGGGGTTGGAATAGAATACCACGAAGGCGGCGGCTACCGCAGCGGCGGCAGCAACCCAGCCCCAGAAGACAGGGACGATACGGCGCTTTTTACCAAGCCCCGCCGCCACGCCTTCCCAAACCCGTGGGGAGACTTCCTCTTCTGCGCTGCGCAGAAGGTCCCTTACATACTTGTCGAACTCTGATTCTCTCATTTGCTCTCGTTTATCATTTCCTGCAACCGTAAGCGCGCACGCTGCAGTTTGGAGCGTGACGTTGCTTCCGTGCATCCCAGTTCCTGGGCTATCTCCTTGTGGGAATAGCCTTCTACCACGTACATGTTGAATACCGTCCTGGCGTCGGCCGGGAGGGATTCGATCATGCGCATCAGTTCCTTGTAACCCATCTTCTGAAGCGGGGTAGCCTCTTCGGTGAAAAGGGTGCGAGCCTGGTCGATATCGTCGCTGAGGCCCAGGGCGTCGGTCTTTCTGAGATGCATCAGTGCAGTATTGACAAAGATCTTTCTCGCCCAGCCTTCGAAGGAACCGATTTCCTGATAGCTGTCCAGTTTGTTGAACAAGGTGATGAAGCCTTCCTGAAGGACGTCTTCGGCATCTTCGCGGTTTCCCATGTAGCGGAGACAGACTGCCATCATCCGAGGGGCCAGCGCCTGGTAAATCTCCTCCGGAGACGACGCGGCTTCAGGGGAATTTTCTTCCCTTGTCCGAGTAGTAAGATGCAGTTTGGGCCAAAAACGTTTCAAAAGGTCCGGAATTTGTTTTCTACGAACTACAAATTTCGAAAAATTCCCGTATTTTTGCAACTGTGAAAAAACTCCTTCTGACACTGTCCCTGGCTTTTTCCATGCTGTTTCCGGCCGCCGCCCAATCGGTGGAGGCCAACCTGGTGGAAGCCGTACAGCTATATAGCGACGGAAAGATCAAACAGGCCCGGGAACTGCTGCAGACCCTGTCGGCAGCCGCCCCGGACAATGATGCCGTCTGGTATTACCTGGCCCTCACACAAACGGTTTCCAACCAGCTGGACCAGGCCGGGCAATCCCTGGAGAAGGCCGTCGCCCTGGACAGCGGCAACTACTGGTACCGCCGCATGCTGGCCCGCATGTATCTGATGCACGGAAAGCCGGCCGAGGGCAAAGCCCTGTACGAAGCCCTGGTAAAGGATTTCCCGGACAAGACCAATTCCGTATACGAACTGCTGGACGTGTACCTGAACCAGAAAGACTACGAAAAGGCCCTGGAAGCCCTGGACGATATTGAAAAGCAGCGCGGCACTTCGGAGGAAGTGGTGCGCACCAAGTTCGACGTCCTGGGCGCCATGGGACGGCAGGACGAAGCGGTGGAGGTCCTGGAGAAATTCAACCGGGAGTATGCATCGGCCTCTGTGCTCTCCATGACCGGAGACTACTACCTGGCTGAATTCTCGGACTCGCTGGCCCGCGCCCGCTACGAAGAGGCCCTGTCGCTGGACAGCGGCTACTTCCCCGCCCTGCTGGGCCTGGGCGAGGTGCACCGGCACCAGCGCCGCTATGACGACTACTTCAAGACGGTGCAGCCTTTCTTCACTTCGCCGGACGTGCCCGTCGCCAGCAAGAGCGCCTATATCGGCAGCCTCACGCGCAGCATCGACCCCAAGATCCTGCAGCTGCACCGGGCGGGATTCGACTCGCTGGTGAACCTGGCGGGCGCTACGCACCCCGGCGACAGCACCATCCTCACATCGGCCGGCACCTACTATTACGCGACGGGCCGCCCCGAGGAGGCGGGCAAGTGGCTGAAAGCATCGGCCGACGCTTTCCCGGAAAGCCTGGGACAGACGGTGGCCTATGTGCAGTACCTTTCCCTGCAGAAGAAGTGGGAGGAGCTGAGGGACCGCTCGGTGGCGGCGTTCGACCGCTTCCGGGAGCTGGGTTTCCTGGACTACGCCAACATGGCCAATTATCAGCTGGAAGACTATGACGCCGTCATCGGCAACAGCCAGTACCTCATTTCGCACTACCCCAAGGACAAGGAGCTGTGCCTGGCGGCCTGGTCCATGATGGGCGACGCCATGCACGCCAAGGGAGACGCGAAGGGCGCCTTCAAGGCCTATGACAAGGCATTGAAACTGAATCCGAACTACGCGCCGGTCCTGAACAACTACGCCTATTACCTGAGCCTGGAAGGCAGGAAGCTCAAGAAGGCCTACAACATGTCCAAGAAGACCATCGAGGCCGAGCCCGACAACGCCACCTACCTGGACACCTTCGCCTGGATCCTGCACCTGATGGGCCGGGACCTGGAGGCCAAACCGTTCTTCAAGCACGCCATGCTGTACGGCGGAAAAGAAAGTGCCGTCATCCTGGAACACTATGCCGTGGTACTGGAGGCACTGGGAGAGAATGATACGGCCCAGCTGTACAGGAACATGGCCAAACGCGTATCGCAATGAGACGATTCCGCTGCATACTGGCCCTGATGCTTCTGGTCTGCACGCTTCCCGCCGCAGCCCAGAAGACCAGCATGAAAACCCTGGAAAGCCAGCGTGCCCAGCTGGAAAAGGATATCGCCCTGCTCAACAGCAAACTGGAGCAGAATTCCAAGAACAAGAATGCGGCGCTGTCCAACCTTTCCCTTTTGAAAAGCAAGATCAAGGCCCGCGAGAAACTCATCGCCGGCTGTGACCAGACGCTCTCCGTCCTGGACGACTCCATCCGCGTAGTGCAGCGGGAGATGAAGCGCCTGCAGGCCCGCCACGACACCCTTTCCTACTACTATGGCCGCCTCATCCGCGGGGCGTACAAGAACCGTGACAGCCGCCTGTGGTACATGTACATCCTTTCCAGCGAATCCATCGGCCAGGGGCTCAGGCGCACCGAATACCTGCGCGGGATGAGCGCCCAGATGAGCAGCCAGGCGCTGCGCATCCGGGAAACATCGGCCAAGCTGGCGGTGGAGAAGGAACGGCTGAGCGGCCTGCGGAAGGAAGAGGCCGCCATGCGCAACAAGGTGGTGGGCGAACGCTCGCGCCTGAAGGGAGAAGAGGCCGATGCCAACAAGCTGGTGAACCAGCTGGGCAAGGACCGCAAGAAGTTCCAGAAACAGTTGCAGGAGAAGAACCGCCAGAAGGAGGCCCTGAACCGCAAGATCGCCGACCTCATCCGCAAAGAGAGCCAGAAGTCGGCCGGCGGACAGACCTCCGGCAAGAAAACCGGCAAAACCACTTCCACCGAGATAGATACCAAGCTGTCCAACGAGTTTGCCGCCAACAAGGTGCGTCTGCCCTGGCCGGTGGAAGGCGCCGTGGTGGAACGCTTCGGCAAGCATCACCATCCGGTCTATACCAATGTGGAACTGCCGCAGAACAACGGCGTCACGCTGGCCGTCCGCCCGGGCGCCCAGGCCAAGGCCGTCTTTAATGGGAAAGTGACGCAGATTGTGGTGCTGCCGGGTTACAACCAGTGCGTGCTGGTGAACCACGGAGCCTACTTCACCCTGTACTGCAAACTCAAGAGCGTGGCCGTGAAGGTGGGCGACAACGTCCAGACCGGCCAGGTGGTGGGTGTGGTAGACAGCATCGGCGGCGAAGATCTCTTCCACTTCGAGCTCTGGAAGGGATCCACGCCCCAGAATCCTGAGGGCTGGTTAAGGAACTAATCCCATTCCAGCGTCCGGCTGCCGTCGGGATTTACACAGATGTTAACTTTCAGGGTCTCTTCCGGTAAGAGGCCCTCGATGTTTTCGGGCCATTCCATCAGACACAGACAGCCCGAATCCAGATAATCATACAGGCCGATGTCCAGCGCTTCCTCCGGCCGCTCGATTCGGTAGAAGTCAAAGTGATATACGGGCTCTCCGTTGCCGCTTCGGTATTCGTTGACAATGGCAAAGGTGGGAGAACTGATGGCGTCCTCCTTCACTCCCAGCACCTTGCAGATGGCCGTGGTGAACGTAGTCTTTCCCGCCCCCATCGGCGCGTAGAAAGCAATGAGCGTATGATTCCCGATTGCCTCCAGGAATTCCCTTGCGGCCCGTTCCAGGTCCTCCAGACCTGCGATTTGAATCTGATGTTTCATACTGCAAAGATACTACAAATCCAGGATATTGCGTCGGTCCAGGAAGCGATAGAGGGCGGCTTCGGTGAGGTGCTGGGGCTGGATGTAAGGACTTTCGGCCAGGTCGGCGATGGTGCGGGCGATTTTGATGATGCGGGTGTAGGCGCGGGCGCTCAGGCCCAGTTTGTCGATAATGGATTCCAGGAGGTCCTTGCAGGCGTCGTCTAAAGGGCAGAATTTCTCCAACTGCTTGGAGTTCATCTCGGCGTTGCAGAAGATGCCGCTGCCGGCGAAGCGGTTTCGCTGGATGGCCCGCGCCCGCAGCACCCTTTGCGCGATGGCTTCCGACGGCTCCGCCTTTCCGCCGCGCACCAGGGCCGATGTCTCCACGGGATGCATCCACAGCTGGATGTCGATCCTGTCCATGATGGGGCCGCTGAGCTTGGAGATGTACGTCATCCGCTGGGCCGGGCTGCAGGTGCAGCGGTCTCCTTCCCCGTAGTAGCCGCAGGGACAGGGGTTGGAGGCCGCCACCAGCATGAAGGACGCCGGGTACTCCACCTTGGCCTTGAGGCGGGAGATGCACACCTTACGGTCTTCCAGCGGGCCGCGGAGCGCCTCCAGCGTAGACTTGGGCGCCTCGCAGAACTCGTCCAGGAAGAGCACGCCGTTGGTGGCCAGGGACACCTCTCCAGGCAGGATGTTGTCGCCGCTGCCCCCGCCCAGCATGGCCGCTTTGGAGGCCGATATGTGCGGCGCACGGAAGGGACGCTGGCGGATAAGGCCCAGCCCGCCGGAAGCACGCCCCGCAACGGAGTACACCTTTGACGTAATGGCGCTTTCCTCCAGGCTCATGGGTGGCAGGATGCCTGCCAGCGCCTTGGCGATGGAGCTTTTCCCGCTTCCGGGCGCACCCACCAGGAGGACGTTGTGCTGGCCGGCGCTGGCAATCTCCACCCCACGCTTGGCCCCTTCCTGGCCGATGATATCGGCAAAGTCCATGTAATTGCGCTGCGGCCGGGCGGCCGCTTCCACCGCCTGTCTGTACAGGGGCGTGTTCCAGATGAGCAGGTCTGAAGGGTCCTCCTGCTCTTCCAGGATGCGGAGCACATCGTCCAGCGTACGCACCCCGAAGATATGGATGCCGCTGTAATCCACGGCCTCCAGGGCCGACTCCTCCGGCAGGATGCAGCCCCGGAAGCCCTGCCGGATGGCCAGCTCCACCATGGGCAGCGTACCGCTCACCGGCCGGATGCTGCCATCCAGGCTGAGCTCGCCCATAAGCAGGTACTTGTCCAGGGACGGGAACGTGCGCTGCCCCGACGCTGCGATAATGCCCAGCGCAATGGGGAGGTCGTAGCCGCTGCCCTGTTTGTGCAGATCGGCCGGGGCCAGGTTAATCACAATCTTCTTTCCGGGAATGTGGAAGCCCTTGGACTGCAGGGCCGTAACCGTTCGCAGAAGGCTTTCCTTGACGGCTGCATCGGCCAGTCCGACCAGATGGATCCCTACTCCCAGGGTAATATTGACCTCCACCGTCACGGGGACGGCGTCGATGCCCAGACACTTGGCACCATAAACGTAAACCAGCATAGTCCTATTCGATATAAACGCCTGTAAAATAACCGTTAAAACGAAGCGGATACTCTTTTCCGTTCACCCAGAGAAGGTTTTCGTCCGCGTCGTCATGGGTGAGGGCCAGCGCCAGGATTCCTTTCCGTAAGGCGATACTGCGTTGGGTGTGCAGACCGTAGGTCTCCGGGGGAAAACGGGCGATAAACTCCTCTCCCCGGTAAATCAGGAGCACACAGTCTTCACCATCCATTACGAGAGCGTACTGCCTGTCACCTTCGATGAGCAGGTCGCCTACCGGAAGGTGGGGGTAGCCATACTCGTAGCGGAGTGTGTCGGCCCCCTGCAGCCAGCAGACAGGCTCCCTGTTCTGTATTTCAAAGCCCTTGACCATGATATTTCCGTTCACCGTCAGCAGCTTCAGGCCCTGCAGCGCACCCTCTGCGGGAAGCGGCGTCAGGACCTCGTCCACGATGAGGCAGTAGCGCCCGTAGCGCCATTCCAGCCGGTACAGCTTGCCGTCGTGCACCCGCACGTCGAAGAGTTTCCCTCCGGCGGGCATGGTGAGTTCCTTTCGGATATCGGTCCCGTTCATGATGCGGTATTCCCAGACTTCGGCGTCGGCCGACTGGTGGGAAATGCCGTAGGTAAAATGCACGCCGGAGGTATCCCGCATCAGGGCGCCGCCCGGCCAGTCGGGATCGTCGGCCTCTCCCAGTACGATGCCCTCGCGGGAGGTAAAGGCCTCCATACCGTCTATCCGGTAGCAGAAACCGCCGCCGGGCTTCTGCCCCAGTGTATGCACCTGGCCGTTATCTATGAGGAACCCCGGCATCTGCTCCTCTCCCGGGTAGGCGAAGAGGGTGCTTCCGTCGCAGGAGACGGTGGTCTGGAAGCCGTCGGTGTCATTCACCCAGAGGTGACCGTCCTGGTAACAGTGGTTGTCGGCGCGAGGACGCGGGCCTGCGGGAAGGGATATGACAACTTGAGCGTTTTTCAAGAGCACGAGGGTGGCCCCTTCCGTGCCGCCCTTCCGCCAGTTCACGCTGTCCGGAAACATGATGGCGGTTACATAAACATCGGGTTCCTTCTGTGTGCTATCCCGGAGAGAGGGAGGAGGGGTGCGTCCGCTGTCCGGCTGTTCCCGGGAAGACTGGTCGAACAAGGGAGGATTGCAGGCCAGCAGGGCCGGCAGCAAGGTGGTGATAATGAAAATCTTTCGCATAGCTTTTCGTGTTTTCCGGAAAGGTGGCGAAAGCCTTTCAATAAACAAAATAAGCCGTTCAAATTGTGTGGTTTTATATGATTTTTTTTATGTTTTGACTGATTTGTGCATTATCTTTGTGTTCATGATCAGCTATCCGAACGTAAAAATCAACCTGGGGCTGCACGTCCTCCGCAAGAGAGAGGACGGTTTTCACGACCTCGAAACCCTCTTCGTCCCCTACACCGGCATCTCCGACTGCCTGGAGATTGTAACGGGGGAAGACTGGTCCCGTACCCTGGCCGGCCTCAAGGAAAAATACGGGGAACTGGCCCAGGCCGTATCCCCCGACGGAAAGCTGCTCATCACCATCGCTAAAGCCGGCGGCGTGGTCTGGGATCCGCTCAAGGACCTCACCGCCCGGGCCTATGCCCTCCTGGCCGCCGACTACGACCTCCCTCCCATGAAGATCTTCCTGGAAAAGCGCTCTCCCGTGGGCGCAGGCCTGGGAGGAGGAAGCGCCGATGCCGCCTTCGCCCTCAAGATGATCGCCCAGCTGGGAGGCCTGGTGCTTCCGGACAAGGAACTGGCCGCCTACGCCGCCCGTCTGGGCAGCGACTGCGCCTTCTTCATCTACAACCGCCCCATGCTGGGCAGCGGCCGGGGAGAGATCCTGGAACCGTATGACCTGGATTTAAGCGGCTACCGCCTGGAAGTCTTCGTCCCCGAAGGCATTGCGGTCTCTACGGCCGACGCCTACCGGGGCATCGTTCCCTCCATCCCCGAAAAAGCGCTCAGAGATGTGCTCAAACAGGATATCTCTACTTGGAAAGAAGAGCTGAAGAACGACTTCGAGGCCACCGTCTTTGCCAAATACCCCGCCCTCTCAGCCGTGAAAGACCGGCTGTATGCACAGGGCGCCGTCTACGCCGCCATGAGCGGCAGCGGCAGTGCGTTCTTTGCGCGGATAAAAGACTGAGTTATAAACTACTTACCGCCTGTTCAATTTCTTCCTCACGGCCCGCGGGAATCACCGGAGAGAGGAAGGAGAGCATCTGCAGGGTCTTTGCCTCCTGTTCAGGGATGCCGCGGGAGCGCATGTAGAAGAGTTCGTCCTCGTTGAGCTGGCCCACCGTGGCGCCGTGCGAGCACTTGACGTCATCGGCATAAATCTCCAGCTGGGGCTTGGTATCGACCTTGGCGGTTTCCGTGAGGACGATGTTGTGGTTTTCCTGGAAGGCTTCGGTCTGCTGGGCGTCGGGGGCGACGACGATGGTGCCGTTGAAGGATACCTGCGCGCTGCCGCCGGCGATGCCGTTGAACAGCTGCGTGCTGTGGCAGCCGGGGGCCTTGTGATGCATGACCACGCGGAAGTTCACTTTCTCATCGGCCTTGCAGAGATACAGGCCTTTCAGATGGGCTTCGGCGCCGGGACCGCAGAGGTCCACGCTCACCTCGATGTCTTTCGACTCCCCGGGCAGCACGACGAACTGCAGCTCCAGCTTTTCGCCGGCCTGCACCTGATACTGTCCCTTCGGGGGTGCTATGTACTTGCCGTGGCCCATACTAGAACTGGTCAAATCCCCTGGATTCAATCGCATCGATGAGCTCGCGGCCGCCGGTCTTTACGATGCGGCCGGCTTTGAGCACGTGCACGAAGTCCGGCTGTACGTACTCCAGCAGCTTGTGGTAGTGAGTGACGATGATGGCGCTCTTTTCAGGGCTGCGGAGGGCGTTCACACCATCGGCCACGATCTTGAGGGCGTCTACGTCCAGGCCGCTGTCGGTCTCGTCCAGGATGGAGAGGGTGGGGTCCAGCAGGGCCATCTGGAAAATCTCGTTGCGCTTTTTCTCGCCGCCGGAGAAGCCCACGTTCACTTCACGTTTGGCGAATTCCGGCTTCATCTGCACGAAGGCCATCTTCTCCTTCATGAGCTTGAGGAAGTCGCCGGCCTTCATCTCTTCCAGGCCGCCTGCCTTACGCTTGGCGTTGACGGCGGCCTTCATGAAGGCGGTGATGGTGACGCCGGGGATTTCGATGGGATACTGGAAGCTGAGGAAGAGGCCGGCCCAGGCACGCTCTTCGGGTGCCATGGCCAGGAGGTCCTTACCGTTGTACAGGACGCTTCCTTCCGTGACTTCGTAACCGGGACGGCCGGTGAGGACGGCGCCCAGCGTACTCTTGCCGGCGCCGTTGGGGCCCATGACGGCGTGTACTTCGCCGGGGCCGATGCACAGGTCAATTCCTTTCAGTATTTCCTTGCCGCCTACGTTGGCGTGCAGGTTCTTTATCTCTAACAGCATATTATGCCTTGTTTTTATACAGTTTCATCCAGGTAAAGAGCGACCACAGGCCGTTGATCAGGTAGAGGGCGCAGACGATGGGCATGAAGATATTGCCCACGCTCAGGTGCAGGGCAATCTGGGTGAGGTTCACCAGCAGCCATACCACCCAGCACTCCCACTTCTTGAGACTGCTCAGCAGCTGGGCCAGCAGGATGAGGGCCGTGACCATGCAGTCCAGGTAAGGGTGAGGGTCGGCCGGGAAGAGGCGGTCCAGGGTCCAGCCCCAGAGTCCGGCGACGATCATGGTTCCGGCTACGCACAGCAAGACGGCGGCGGGGGTGAGGCTGCTCACGCGAAGCCGGGAGCTGTCCTTGGAGCTTTCCTGGCCGGCCTTGGGATGCGTCCAGCGGTAGTGGCCCAGGATGTTGATGGCCAGGGACACGGGCTGCAGCAGGAGGCTGGCATACAGGTTCTTGTTCCAGAAAAGAAGGAACAGGGCCGTCGTATACAGGTAGCCTACCCAGAAATTATATTTGGAGTTGCGGCCTGCCAGGAACACACAGATGAGTCCCAGCACGCTGGAAAGAAGGTCAATCAAAAGGACCGGGCGTCCGGCCAGTTCAAAAATTACGGTATCAATCATCCTACAGATCCTTCAAGTGAAACTTGTAATAACTTTTGCGCCTCCACGGCAAACTCCATGGGGAGACGGCTCAATACTTCGCGGGCATAGCCGTTCACGATGAGGCCTACGGCGTCTTCGGGGCCGATGCCACGCTGGTTGCAGTAGAACAGCTGGTCCTCGGAGATCTTGCTGGTGGTAGCCTCATGCTCCACCGTGGCGGTGGGCTGCTGGCTCTGGATGACGGGGAACGTGTGCGCCCCGCACTTGGAGCCGATGAGGAGGCTGTCGCACTGGGAATAGTTGCGGGCGTTCACGGCATTCTTCCCCATGCGCACCAGGCCGCGGTAGCTGT
>JAEEGL012237013.1_pt1 | contig 11568 bp, 11 predicted proteins | sample 9134231 | NCBI WGS metagenome assembly JAEEGL01 (sample SAMN16246548, study PRJNA631951) | gut metagenome | biome: gut microbiome; feature: rumen; material: fiber-attached | host: Bos | place: Iran: Karaj | collected 2018-10 | reverse complement strand
TTTGACTTCATGATGTTCAAGTCGTAATCCGGCTTTATGTCAAACAAATCAAGCACTTGGTCAAGCATCTCACGATGCTGCCCTGTCACACAGACTTCGGTTTCCAAATCCGCGTGCTTTTTCATTTCCAGAACCAAAGGCGCCATCTTTATCGCCTCTGGCCGTGTGCCGAAAACAAGGAGTATCTTAGCCATTTTCACTATCTTCTTATTAGTCTGCAATAAAATGAAGGAAAGACGCTTATCATCATAAGTTTTATCTTGTTTCTCAATGAAGATCTATTCAAACTCAACGGAAACACGCCCATCCTTTTGAATCTACTAATATAAGCATTTCTCTCATCATAATACTGAATCGCCACTAAACCTATTATCGACAGCACTGTGTGAGCTATCATGCCCTCATACCATCTTTTATCTGGCTTATCAAGCGACTGCAACCGCAACCCTTCTATAAGCGACATCTTATCTTCTATCACCTTTCTCTTCTTAGCTTCATCCACTGCGTTTGTTATACTGTTTGTCCTCTTCAGGTAATCGTACACAACAACATTAGTTGACGCAACTCTCTTAGCTTCATTCAGCATCCGTGGCGCCCACTCTGTGTCTTCGAAATAAATGCCTTCCTTGAACAGCACATTCTTTGCTATCTCCACTTTCATTAAAAACTGCCATGCGTAACAAGCGTATCCTAATCTATGCGTCAGAAAACTGAAACCATCCGTAACATCACCAGAATAATCAACGTAAAGCTTATTATTTCTCTTTGGAACTATGACTTTGTAATCTTCATTTACGTTTCTGTAATTGTACCTCAGCACATCTAGGTTGTCACGCTCTGCTTGAGCCAGCAAGCCTCCGAGAACATTTTTCTCTATGTAATCATCCGAATCAATGTACATCACATAGAGTCCACGAGCCACATTCACCCCACTGTTTCTTGCGCCGCTCAAGCCCTTGTTCTGCTGATTTATAAGAATAACGTTGCTGTGGGAAGAAACATATCCTTCCACTATTTCCTTTGTGCGGTCAGTACTACCGTCATTCACAACAATTATTTCATAATCGCTGCTGCTAATATCTTGATCTAGCAAACTGTCAAGACATTTGCCTATGTACGCCTCTACATTCTGCCCTGGCACTATGATTGACAACAACATCACTTTTAAAGAAAATTCTTTACGAGTTTATAAAACAAAAAGCCGAGATAGTTTTGCGTACAAAAACACAATAACGGTTTCAAGTTGCTGTCCTTGCCATACTTCTTGGCATTTTCAAAATCACCCAACGCCATTGCTTTTTTCGCTAAACGGCTGTTTGCATACAAATCCCATTCATGGTCATCAAACGGGAACTTATCCGGAAACAGTTCGCAAAGATAACGACACACTTCTTTGTCACCATCCAATCGCCGAGCAAGTTTCTCCACACTGCCTGCTCTTGTTATACTGTCCGTCTCGATGCCGAATGTTGCTGTTGACTCTGGCAACACGTCAAAGTCGGTATATGCAGAAAGAATTACCCATGCCGGCCAGTCCTGCAATGTAAAACGACGACTAATAAACTCATCCAAATCCAAGTGCGACTTCAAAAAATCCGCGCGATATATTATCGTCGCATTGCAAAAATTACTGCCACCCCACATCGCTTGCTGAAGGTCAATATCACGATTGATTTTCGCCTCACATTCCTTTATTTCTCCAGTTGTGCGATTATGCGTGCGATGGTTTGTTATACAGATATTGCTGTCCGGATGACTTTCCATATAATCCAGCTGAAGCTGAAGTTTATTCGGATTGTGCCAATAGTCATCGTTGTCGCAATTGCAGATGTACTTTCCTTTGCACGCCTTGATGCATATAGCCCAATTAGCGCCAAGTCCTACATTCTGCTCGTGGAATATAAGATTTATTTTATCTGGATACCGTTCCTTGTATTTCTGCAACACCTCACGGGCATTATCAGTCGAGCAATCATCACCAATCACGATTTCCACATCCGCATCCACCTGCTGAGCAAGCATGCTGTCTATCGTCTGCCCCACCGTGTCCGCACGGTTGTACGAAGGGATTACTACTGATATGAGGATTTTATCACTATTCATTAATTAATATTTTTCTATCGTAAGCCTACCTTGTCACACAATCTTTTTCAAAAACCTATCAACCACACGAATCAACAAACTGTTGCTATATTTTTGAGATACATGCAAATATTTATGCAATATTTTCTCCCAAATATTCCGTTCATCTTTCAGATTATAATAAGAAACAAACTCTCTATCCCAAATATCAAGTTTTCGCAATTGTTTTTCTTGATAGTGGCTCAAACGTTCATAAATATAATCATCAAACCAAGTGTGCTTTGCTCCTATTTGTATTGTATTCCAGAAGTCAAACGGGAAAGCTGTTGATTCTGGAGTAAGTTCAAATGCAGTTTCATTACTCTGATTTTCTATTCGATGAGCCGCGTATGTGCGAGACAACACAATAGGACTGCGATGATTCAATTCCCAATCAACAAATTGGTAAAAACGGTTTTTTGCCGCAATACGTTGAGGATCCAATGTGCTACAATGCAAGACTCTAAAGTCCTTAACATAATACATCTGTTTTTCCTCTATAGGATACGGAATACGCATAGAGTGCATATTGCGCACATAATTGCCATGCGGTTCCTTGCCATCGTCATGAAATAACCAAGGGTTAAATTGAGCATCTCCATAGTGTTCCCTATCCGGAGCCAACTGAGCCCACTTGAACCAAAACACATCTCCTTTCACTGAATTCAGAATATGTTGTCCATCATTCGTATCCATCCAATTGGCAGGCAATATTTCATCAGCATCCAACCCCCATAATAATGTGTCTCGTCCAGCTGCGACCTCACGCGCTTTAGCGACAAGCATTGACTGCCGTTCTGCTTCATTGAAATTCGGATTGGTGTTATCAATTACAATCACCTTGTCAAACTGCTGGTAAAGTTCACGACTTCCGTCTGTTGACATTTGATCTGCTATTATGATATAGTCAGCCCAAAGCGATGTTGCCCTCAAAAACGCTGGCAAAATCCACGCTTCATTGCGCACTGGCGTCATAACAATTTGAAGAGGAGTGGTCATCATATAAAAAGGATTTTATAAAGTTTACGAGATGTTAGCAACACTACTACTTTAATAAAATTATGCATAGATGAAATTGTGTAGAAAAGTGCTAATTTATACCTTATTTGAGGCATATATCCTGCACTAATTGATGCCCTTAAGGATGCTAAATAAAACAAAGCTATATGTTTTCTCACATTGCGATATCCTTTGCGATTAGACACCTTAGGCCATATTAAATCAACGACTTTCAGCGAATCATCATACTTTTTGGATGTCTGCCTTAAATTAGACATGAGCGAAGCTTCTCTAACATTATAAAAGTAACAAGGCCTAGGATAAACAATACTAGTTTGTGCTTTTTCTAAAAAATTGAATACCCAAAGACGATCTTCACCATAAACAATACGTTCATCAAAAGAAAGAGTATGCTGTCTAACCACATCTAATCTATATGCATAAGCATATATAGCTCCCCAAAAAAGAAAACTTCCTCCTAAACAATACTCATTCATTAGTTCTTTTCCTGTATCAAACATCCTAGGTTCAAAATTAGGAGACAATTCGGTATTTCCTCCCCAATTAGTATTTCCAGGAAAGTAAACGACATCTATTTCTTCTTTATATGATTTAATATAATCATATAATTCAGATAGAATTGTTGCTCGTTCAAACCAGTCATCACTATCACAGAACAACATATAATCTCCTGACGCTAATGAGATACCAACATTTCTAGCACTACTAGGTCCTGCGTTTTTCTGAGAATATATGATTAGGTTCTTATATTTTTGTTGATATAATTCAAGAACATCCAAACTATTGTCCGTTGAGCCATCATTTACACAAATAACCTCAAAATCAGAATAATCTTGCAAACATATAGAATCAAGAGTTCTATATAAGAATTGTTCTGAATTATATACAGGTACAATAATACTAAACTTCATCTTTACTCCATTAATTTAGCCTTACTCTCTTTTCATCCGCAACAATCACTTTCCCAATTTGTCTATAAACATTTTTTTTCAAAACAATGCCCCCTGAATCAATAAGATCATTTCACACAATCGCTCATCACCTTACAGGAAACGTCAATAATAATTTTTGAACATCTATTTTTATTGTAGAATTGAAAAGATGTTCCATCTCCTCAACTCTAAGATTTCTATCATACTTAACTGGATTAACTACTGGTCGCTTTACAGACAAGAAATAATCCTCAAATTTTTCTTGGTTCGCATGATGATGCACAAATTCACAAAATAAGTTCTTAACGCCATACGCATCAGCGACAATTAATCCATGCAATGAATTTGACAATATATATTCACAAGAGCATATATCGTCAATAACATCAGTCCATTTGTCATAATTTATCATACTTATGACATGACAACCATCACCCAGCAGTTCATCCAATTCTTCTTTATAATCGAAATCCATGTGATGAGGGACTATTCCTATCTTGTGCCTTTTTACCACATCTTTAGGTTTGTAATATAAAGGAAGCAACAATGCAGGATCACCATACACCTCAGGACAATCTATGCCATTATTCATCAGATATTTCCTTGTTATAGGTCCTCTGACTGCATAAACTTTCTCCACCTTACTTTTATCCATTTCTAAGGCGGTGTTTATCACACCACTTCCCCATATTATCGTTTTATGATTCAGAATCCAAGGAAGATTTGAACCAACGAAAGAATACTTTAAACAAGGGATCAATACAGTTTCAGCAGGAATAACTCTTTTGTTGCACATCAATTCAATAAGATAAACATTCAAATCATCTCCCCAATTTGAATATTTCTCTTTCGAATCATAAAACCTTAACAACCATCCATCCACAACAACACACTCTTTCTTATGCAATAAAAGATATAGCGTATTCTTCACCTTCTGTTTAAAAGATGGCTTGTGATTACGCACCCATTCACTGCCAAAGAAAAAATTACACAATTTTCTCTTTTTGACCCTTATATCACTATTTAGAAAAGATATTAAACCCATTGATTAAAGCTTTGCTAACTTACACATCATGAATACACCATTTTTGCTATAGAAATACAATATTTGCAGAGTGTTTATCTTTTCATTCAAATCTCTGTTCTTTATTTGTCCACTTCTCTATTTTGAACAAGCACCTCTCCAATAGCCAAAATAGTTTATATGCCCACTTGTGTCGTTTCAACCTTTTGACCTGCGTAATGTGGAAAGTCCATTCATCATAATCTTCTAAGATATGACGATTTATCCGTTTTTCCAAAAAATCGCGCCTCTCATTGCGCGTCAGCTCGGTATTAGTTTCGCTGATTCCTGTCATGTCAAACAGAGTGACATCAATGTCTGTATATACAGGCGTTTCATCTCCGAATATGATTGCCTCCATATACCATGTCCAGTCTGAAACAATCTTGTAAGCCTCATCATATTTGCCATATTTCTCAAACAGTTCTCGCCTTATATAAGCTGGAGAATGGTTCAGGGTGCCGATGTAGAATCCAAGGAACGTGATTTCCTGACCTGCAAAACAGCGGTCTCTTTTCATGCGGCCATCAGGAAACGACTTTATCATGTTTCCATAAAGAATGGACGGATTACCATTAGCCTCAAGGCTTTTCAACATCCTCTCCACAACATCATTGCTCGCCAAACTGTCACCACTGTTCAATATCTGAATGTAATCGCCATGAGCCATAGCAATGCCTTTGTTCATAGCGTTGTAAATTCCAGTGTCTGGCTCGCTTAACCACAAGCACCCAGCTCTGCCATTGGCATATTCCTTTATCACATCAACAGAGCCATCGGTTGAAGCTCCGTCCACTATCACATGCTCTATATCGCCACACGTTTGTGATGCGACAGACTCCAACGTGCGGCGCAAGCCTGCTTCGTTGTTGCGATTTATTGTTATTATAGAGAGTTTCATCAAATTGTCTTTAAAGATTACATGGAAGATCACTTATTTTTATTCCTAATTCATTTTCTATCACATAATTTGGAAATTGACATTGTTTATATATTTTTTTATTCTCCGTTACTTTTTCAATGCGAATAATAGATTTATCTCCTTTTTTATATAAACTCTGCTCTAATATTTTCCTAAACCTCAATTTCTTATTAACTGCTTGAGTAGTTAAAGCTACATTTATACCTGCCTGTCCGCCAAATTGAACAGAAGGAAAAAAAATTCCATCTACCCCTTTTTCCTTTACAATATCTGTTGCAATTGTTGCTGAGATTAGATATTCAAAATCATTATTTACAACTTTACAAAACTCAGAATTAATAAATCTAGAAATATTTTTATCTTCATCTGATGATTTTTCTCCCCCAAAAAGCGAATTGAATGCATCTCTTAATTGGTCCAACACCAAATTATCTTTTACTTCATGGAACGTTTTATCATTTATTAGAGAAATCATACTCAAAGGTTTCACTACCTCCCAATACGAGACAGAAAATGTTTCACGCCCAACAGACTCTTTTCCCATACGACAAAGTTTTGAACATTCGCCAACAACAACAGCCCTTGCTTTTTCTTGATGCGATTGCTCGTCTGAAATGACTCCATAAAACATTGTTTGATTTGCCAACGTTGCTCTTTGCATAGACAAACACTTTTCTACAGGACAATATGTCATCTGCGAACGTTTTTTATATCCACCACCTTTCCTACCCCTTAATATATAAACACCTTTATTAACCAAAAATGGCACATGAAGAACATTTGATTCAGCAAGCAATAAACGAACATCATTAGGTGTACTACTACGCAAATCAAGCTCTTTGAGCTTTTCAATTAGACCCATAACAAAATCAAAGTTTTATATAATCCTTCCAAAACGTTTCATACTCATATTTTTTCCAAGCATGACATCCGAAAGGCAGTTTCTTCATTTGATTAAACATTTCCGAAGGATACTTTTCAAAAGCGAAACCCAAAGCGTCCTTTGTCGATGGCTTGCTCAAGATATAATTACTTCCGTCCAAATATCCGCTCCAAAAATCATCCTCATTATAATTCCAATGTTCAACAACCGATTGCGGCTTATTTCGCCACCCCATCATCATAAACAGCCACACAAAAACCCGGGTGTAAGGCTTCTTCCACAATGCTATATTCTTGATTATCCTTTTTGAAGAAAACACGTTCTTCTTTCCAGAAAAGAAACTGATATACTTGTCAATCTTACGCAAGGAAAAACCTCCGTTTCCTACCCTAACTGGCATAGAAGGGCGATATTCGTTTTCCTCAAACGCGCCGATTATCGGAGCACCTACATAATCATATCCAAACGAGCACCACTCTTCCAATTTATCCTCAAAGACATAAGCATCAAGCTGATAAATAAGCATATAATCAAACTTCTCAAATCTTTGATAGAAATCCTTAGACATGAGCAGCCTGTTATAGCCTTGTATGTTTTTGAAAAATGAAGGAGAAAAACGCTCTTCTTTTAAACTTACCTCATACGAGGAACAAACAGAATGATACGGTAGAGTGTCATAGTCTTCAGGAGCCACCAAACAAATGTCATAACCGTTCAGAATTTTACAACATTGACGCAACGAGACCAACTCCCACTCATCTGGATCTTTATATACTGGTATGACAACAACAATTTTATTCATACACCTTCTTCTTTATTACAAACGGAGGCTTCTTTCCCAACTTGCGCGCTACGAAATTAATCGCCTTCTTCCATAGCGGACGACGCTTGGGATAAAACGACGAATAGAACGCATTTATAATTCTGTCGTCCTCATATACGATATCCAGCAAACGAGGATTCTCCACCGATTCAGATAAGTCGTTCTCATAAGTCTTTGCAATTGTTCCGCTATGAGTACCCGTACCGTCAAACCCGATATTTGTAACGTACGACTTGCAAGGAAGAATCGCCACCGAATGATTCTTGAAATGAGAGAATCCGAAACGAACAGCCCAGGAATCGATTTTACCGTCTATTTGCATCTGCATCATCGGCGCGAAGTCTTCTCCCAAGCGGTTTAATGCGCGCAGCATATCGGGATTTTGCTTGCAGCGCTCGTAGTCATCCATAGACCAATCAACTTTGTTCCAACGGTCTTTCCATGTCGCCCACCCTGTAGAATAAGAGCGCAAACATGCAAAAACATCATATTGGTAATCCTCAGGTATCTGGAACTTCTCCTTCGGCGGACGATTGGCTGATATTGACATCACTCCATTATAGTCCTGATAAAAATCCAAAGCCTCATTCATGTACTTCAGCAAGTACGGAGAGGACACCAAATCGTCCTCCAGAACTATAACATTGCCATGACGATTCACGACTTCTGTGACACCGCCAATGATGCTGTTAGCAAGCCCTTTATTGCGTTCTGCACAGACGACATGAATATCCTTGAACTTGCCTTCTGCTTTTGCATCCACAGCATATTGCCACGCCTGCTCGTGCAACGAAAATATTGTGCGGTTCATTTCCTCGCTCGCTCCGTCCTTCGGACCATCGCAATAAAGATAAAGTTCAGTCTCAGATGCAAATTGATTACGGCTCAAAGCCTCCCACGTCCTCATGCTATGCTCAGGACGATTGTAATTGAACACTATGACTGGTGCGAAATTCATTTGCTAAACAAATTACTCAATAGCTTATCGGCCAACATGCTATTAAAGAAACAATGGTCTGACTTGATTGTCTTATAAGAATAGTTCTTGCACATTTGGCCAATGAAATTCCATGGCGGTTCAAAACCTCTTTTCTGACCATACAATATATAACTAGGAACTATATCGCGCAACGCGCTTTTCAGCAACATCTTCGGTTCATCTGCCTTGTATTTCATTTCTTGCGGCAACGACGACACGAACTCCACCAATTTGTAATCAACAAGCGGCGAACGCAACTCTAATGAATTGCCCATGCCCAAACGATCAGACAAGTAAAGACACAACGTGGTCATAAATGTGGAGAAATGAATGTCATATATATCCTTTTCTGTAGCAGACATTCCATACGAGAAATGAACATCAATTTTGCTGAAATCCATTGTTTCTCCGTTTATGCTACATTTGCCACTTGATGCGAATTTCATATAATCATCGTATGTCCAGACTATAGGCAGACGGTCATCTATCTTAGCGGTCGGATAGCCTGCATACAATACATGGCGCCAATTTTTCAGCATATATTTCAAGAAAGCCGCCTTTTTACCCTTCCAAGGGAATAAACTTTGATGCTCTCTTGTCAATCGAATTGACTCCGCAATCTTGTTCATGCCTGGATAGCCATAAAACAGTTCATCGCCGCCAAGTCCGCCCAAAAGGACCGTAAATCCTAGTTCTTTTGCCTTCTTGTAAAGCGCCCACTGTGACATCGACGACACATCACACACTGGTTCATCTATTCTTGGCAAATACTCATCGAATATGTTCTGGAAATCATTTGCATCCAGCTCCACTTCATGGTATATCAGTCCCTTCTCCTTTGCGAAACGTTTGGCGACGACTCTTTCATCGCAACCGAACTGCCCTTTATACCCAGCGGAAATCACGTGTATCTCCTTGCCTGTTTCCTGCGCCATCGCCGCCACTGCACTCGAGTCTATGCCACCACTTAGCAACACCGCCACTGGCACATCGCTTCTCAAGCACAAGCCGACAGACTCCCTCATTAGTCTAACAATCTCTTTCTCAGCCTCATCGCGCGTGCCTTCAAACAACGACTTATTATATCTATCCCAGTATTTATGAAGTTCAAGACCACGCTCATCAACAATGGCATACTCGCCAGCCTCAAGACGCTTGATTTGCTCTATGTATGTCTGTCGCAGTTCATAAGGAAAATTATATCTTATGGACTCCGCCAAAGCGTGTGTGTTTACCTGCGGCTTGTCTATGTAATATTTCAGTATCGCCTTCAGTTCCGTCGAGAATACAACGCCCGTCTGAATCTGGGCAAAATACAACGTCTTCTCACCAACTCTGTCACGAGCTGCGAAAAGCCGTTTTCTGCGTTTGTCATAAAGAACAAAAGCGAACATGCCACGAAAATGCTCAAGGCACTTCTCACCATACTCTTCGTAGGCGTATATTATAGTCTCACTGTCGCTGTCAGTCTTAAACACATAGCCCTTGCCCTCCAGCTCTTTTTTCAACTCTATGTAATTGTAAATCTCGCCATTGCATATCAGCACGATGCTGCCGTCAGCGTTAAACAATGGCTGGCTGCCGTTGTCCAAGCCGATAATTGACAAGCGCGTATGTGCCATACCACACGTTTCGTCGCTCCACACTCCGTTACCGTCCGGACCTCGATACGCCATCTCCTCATTCATCTTACAAAGAGCGTCCTTGTCGAAGTCTGTTATCTGAGTAAATCTATATATTGCCGATATTCCGCACATAATCACAAACGTTTTCCATCAATAGCAACACGATCTATATAATCGGAATTATTATAATTATCCGTACCATTTACAAGCACAGGAACAATATTCAATTTTCGAAGTATCGAGTCTGTGCTCCCATTATGCCTTCCCCAAGTGTATGCCATATATGGAACATAGCCCTCCATATCGCAAATAGAATCGCGACATTGCTTAATATTTTCAGCAAACTCTTCCAACGACTGCTTTGTCGCATCAAAATGCTCATAACCATGCAAACCCAATGTGACCAAAGGAGACGATGCTATTTGTTGCAACTGCTCTTTTGTCAAATACAAATCAGGACACACTTCTGTCAACATATCAACATCAGGTTTCACTCTCCGGGATTGTTCCTCATTTATTTCACTCCATGACAACCCATCCCAATAACGCGGATTAACAAACAACGTAACAGGAATTTTTTGCTCATCCAACCAAGGCAGTATATTCAAAAGAGATTTATAACCATCATCTGCTGTCAGCACTGCATATTTCCGACTTCTAAAACAATCATGCTTTATTTTTCCATACGCCTCAGGAAGAGAAATAAACGTGTATTGTTTCTTCAGTTTCAAAATATTTTGTTTAAACAAATCTATCTGCGTCCAGTCACATTCCCACATTGTAAGTGGATTATATAATTCACTTACTTGATGAAAACAAAACACCCGTATAGGCTGCAAACGCAATCTAACAATACGACGTCGTATTTTTTTTAACAAACTCATTAGGCAAAACTATCTCCATCTCCCATTTGAAGCGTAAACATAGAAGGCAAAACCACATCATTCGGAACAGACAATGAGATAGAATCTTCTTGTCGTTTTGGAAAATAAATTTTTTCTCTCACATATGAGAACAAATTCACATCATCTGTCACAAAAGACATCGGACGTATGCTTGCAACATGATCTACTATTGACGCAAAAACCAAATCTGATTTCTCCGCATTATAATATAGATACACAACACTAAGAGAATGTGCGTTTCTTCTCAATATATAAATCCCAATCAACACGCCCTTATGATATACCTTCACTACTT
>JAEEGL011200383.1_pt1 | contig 11568 bp, 10 predicted proteins | sample 9134231 | NCBI WGS metagenome assembly JAEEGL01 (sample SAMN16246548, study PRJNA631951) | gut metagenome | biome: gut microbiome; feature: rumen; material: fiber-attached | host: Bos | place: Iran: Karaj | collected 2018-10 | reverse complement strand
GCGGTGAGCGTGAACCAGAGTCAGGAAGAGATGGCATCCATAGCCCTCGCTGCATGCGATCCCGTTAAGGCTCTTCTTGAGTGGGATCCGAGATGCGCCATGCTCTCCTACTCCACAGACGGCTCTGCCGAGAGTCCCCTTGTGGACAAGGTCCGTGAGGCTCTGAAGATCGCTCGCGAAACCAGACCCGAATATAAGATCGACGGTGAATTCCAGCTCGATGCAGCCATCGATCCGCGCATTGCGGCAAAGAAAGTGAGGAGGGAGAGCGAGGTCGCCGGCAAAGCGAACATCGTGATCTGGCCTGACCTCAACGTCGGCAACATCGGCGTAAAGCTCGTTCAGTTCTTCTCCCATGCGGATGCCTATGGCCCGCTGCTTCAGGGTTTCCGGAAAATCGTTTGTGACTGCTCAAGGAGCGCTCCGGTCTCAGAACTCGTAGGCAACATAGCGATGGCCGCAGTTCGCGCACAAAGCCAGAAAAAGTTATTATCTTTTACGGAGGAAGCTAAATGAATCCATTTAATCAGACTAATCCGAACAAGTACGGACGTTCCGTATCCATAATCGGCGTCGGATGCACTCCGTTTATGGAAGAACTGAAGAATCCGGAAACAGAAGGCTTGACTGACGGTGAACTCTTCGGTTATGCCGCTCTCAAGGCAATGGAGGATGCCGGTGTTACCCCCAAAGATATCCAGTTCTATTTCCACGGCAGTGCCAGTCCGCTGAATGGGAGCAATTATCTTACCCCGAACATGCAGGTCGCCGAGTGGTTCGGCATGAGAGGAAAGGCCTCCCTCCACCATTCCGAGGCATGCTGCACAGGATATCTCGCAGTTGATATCGCTGCACAGGCGATTGCTTCCGGCAAATATGACATCGTTCTTACCGGCGGCATCGATTTCGGCGACGCGCTTGCCGAGCAGGGGAAGCCCGCTTATATCAGGCACAGCTTCCCGTTCGAAGAATTCCAGCGCTCCACGGAATGGCTCACGGACAACGCTTATACCAGACATCTGCTTGCAAACGTCGGTCATGACTACGGTGCCGTGTGGTATCAGACGAAAGCCGGGCTGACAGACGACCAGATCGACAAGGCTCTCTGCAAACTCGCCATCATTGCCCGCGAGAATTCAAAGAACAATCCTCTTGCGATAGACCACAAGACCTATCAGGAAGAGGCCAAGGAAGCCGGCTATGACGATGTCATGGAATACATGCAGTCCGAGCTCAATCCGAAGGTCGGTCAGGCCCAGCGTATTTCCGGTCTTGAGCACAAGTGCGACGGCGCCACCTGCCTTGTTCTCTGCGCTACCGATCTTGCCGAGAAATTCACCAAAAATAAACCCATCGAGATCCTCGGAGCCGGTAACGCCACTCTCGAAGCCAGCAACCCGATCCTTGAGATAGACGCCACGCGTGAGGCCTGCCGTCAGGTCTATAACATCACCGGCCTTTCCGGAGATGACATAGATCTCATGTACATCAATGACTTTATCATCACCTCTCAGCTCATCGCCTCCGAGCTTGCCGGATACATCCCCGAGAATCAGGCGTGGAAGTACGTCATGGAAGACCGTACCAGATTCGACGGCGACAAGCCCATCAACCCCAACGGCGGACGCTGCGCATTCGGACATGCACATGCGGCATCCGGTCTTGCGGACTTTTATGATGCTGTTCTCCAGATCAGAGGAAAAGCGGAAGACCATCAGATCAAGAAGGCCCCGAAGACAGTCTTCCTGCGCGGATTCGGCGGCGGCCAGAACGTATGTGCCGTGATCATCCGGGAAAAAGACTGAGAAAGGAGAGGAATCGATATGGCTATCAAACTTGAAAGACTTGTCAAGACATATTACGAGGCGCTTGAAGAGGGAAAGGTCCTTGGCCGCAAGTGCCCGGTATGCGGCAATGTGGAATGGCCTCCTGTCTATGCCTGCAACGCCTGCGGTGCAATGGAGACCGAGTGGTGTGAGATGAGCGGAAAGGGCGAGATTGTCCAGCTGATCATCCCCACCGCCATGAGCCTCAAGCCCGCATACAAGCACCTCGAGCCCTATGCCTATGCCTGGGTGAAGACTGCGGAAGGTCCTGAGAGGAATGTCATGATCCGCGGCATTACCCGTCAGAACGCGGCCTATGTGAGAGCGCATCTTCCGTATCCCGTACATATGGACATCGTCCAGATGAACGGCTACAAAACCTGCGTGTTTGCCATCGATCCCATCGATGCTGACGGCAATCCGGTCAAAACAACTGATGCCGCCTCCGTGGCTGCTGTTGTCAGCGGGACTTTCGCAGCCCTGAAGAAGCTCTTTGCCCAGACCTACGGAGTCGAAGAGGAATCACTCAAGGACGATACGCTCCTTGACGATATGAAGGGACCGTCCGTCAAGTTCGTCGGCCTTGTTGCCAGACTGGAGGATGAGTTCGACGCGATCCTCTCCGTCACCGAAGCCGCCGCCGCAAAAACCATCGGCCGCCTTGCCAGACTCATAGACGGAGTGGATCCGGATGCTCCTGAGGCTGCTCCGGCCGCAGAGGCCAAGAAAGAAGAAGCAGCGGATCCCGGTGAAGAGACCGAGACCTTCAAAGAACTCAGAAAGATGTTCGCAAAGACCTATACGGTGGACGAGGCGTCCATCAGACCCGATACTCTCCTTGATTCCATGCAGGGACCGTCCGTCCTGTTCGTCGGCCTTGTTGCCAGACTGGAGGACGAATTTGACGCGGTCATCTCCGTGACCGAGGCTTCCGCCGCAAAGACCGTCGGCGGGCTTGCCAAGCTCGTTGATGAGGAGAGAGGATAAACCCTCAGCAGCCCCGAATGATAATGATCATGCATAAAGGAGCGCTGGCCGCGCTCCTTTATGCATTGCAGCCAAGACAATACCACGCGCTGTACGCTTTTCAGACTGTCCCGCGTGCGGCGCAGCAGGAGAATACTATATTGGATCTTTTTTCAAGAAAAAAACGGAATACGGCAGAAGAGGATGTAATAAAGGTCGATGATGCCGATCTGTCAGTAAGCCCGAAAAAGGAGAGAAGCCCGGCAAGGATATTCAGCCTGGTCTTTGTCCTGCTGTTTTTCGCGGCGGTGATCGCCCTTCTGTTCTCGGACAGGGAGTCTGCCGTGGAGGATACGGAGACCCCGACAGAGGTTGCCGCTCCGGCGGAAACGCATATGGTTACGGATACCGGCGTGGTGATACCCGACTACAACCAGCAGCCGGAACAGGCGCAGATAGAATACCCGAAGGTTGAAAAAAACTCCGTCGTATATGAGATCCGGAACAATGCCGCCTACGTGGTGGGCAGCGTCGGCGGAGCGAAGAACATGAAATACATCACCATCGAGAAGTCGGTCCGGAAGCAGTACCCCGTTGTGGAGATCTGCGAAGGAGCGTTCAGAGACTGCGTCAAGCTTCAGAAGGTCCATATACCGGACAGCGTCATCATCATCCGGGACAGCGCCTTCGAAAACTGCGAAAGGCTTGAACAGGTCCGCATGACGGAAGGACTGGTGACCATGGGCAGCAGGGTATTTGCCGGCTGTTCGTCTCTGAAGTCGCTGAAGTTCCCAGCATCCGTAAAGGAGCTGAGCGCGGACGTGTTCGAGGGAGCGGAATCTCTGACAAGCCTGAGGATCCCCGCAAACTGCGTCATCCCGGACGGCGCGGACCCCTTCGGGCTCGGAGACAGGCTGCTGATAGAGACATATTGATAAAAATGCAAAAAACTATTTAAAAAAGCGGAGCGATACAGTATTATATGTGCAGAGGACTCGATAAAGAATAATAAAGGAAGGTGTCATCATGGAAGAAAACGAAATGATCGAAGAAATGGACGTTGTAGCCAACGAACTGCTTGCCGTTCAGGGAGATGTGCTCACCAGCAATGAGGCGATGAAGGCTGAGATAATCGGAAGCATCGGAGATCTTGCAAAGGAAGTGCAGGATACTGCTTTCGATACCCAGCAGGCCATCGACGAACTCAAAGATATGCTCAAAGCACCCTGCAAAGACAGACCGGCACCTCCATCGATGCCCGGTCCCGCACCGGACGGCGGCCCTGAGAAAGTCATAGCCGAACTCAAGGCAAAGCTCGAGAAGCAGGAGAAGACCACCCTGATCTGCACCATCGCTGCAGTTGCCGCCGCTGTTGCGGCCGTGATCGGCTGGTTCATCTGATCTGAACAAAACAGTAAATCTGCGCAGGACCGCATCTGAAGATGCGGTCCTGCTTTTTTTGTCTCTCCTTATTAGTTAATGAACTGTTCATATATCACAGTCTTCATTTAAAGTTCCTTTAAGGTTGATCAAACTATAATTCAACCATAAGAAAAACTCATAAGGAGAGGGATCAAATGAACGAAGAAAACAGAATCGATACCGGCGGATATAACTTCGATCCGGAAACGGGAGAAAGGATAGTACGCAGCGATCTGGCGGAACAGAGAGAAGCTTCGCCTTCCGTTGAATTTGCTGCCACAGCACCTGCGGAGTCTGCAGCAACGCCGCCGCGCGAGACAGCCCGTCCTGCCGCGCCGGTGTTCAGGGATCTGCCTGACGCTCCGAAGAAAAAGAAAAAGGGCGGATTTTTCAGAGTCCTGGCGCTGATCCTCTGCTGCGCACTCATCGGCGGCGCCGCCGGCATAGGCGGTGCAATGTTCATGATGAACAGAGCGGGGGACAGAAGCGCTGCGGCTGATGACTCCGCAGTGGTCCAGGAAGCCCTTCCCGAAGCCGTTCAGGAACCCGTCCCGCAGGAGGCCGGAGCGGATGAAGACGCTGTCAGCATCCTCACCGGCAGGAGAGACACCTCGATTATCAGCGCCAACGACGTCGATACCGGCAGGCTCATGACCGCAGCGGAAGTATATGCCGTCAACGTTGCCTCCACGGTGGGCATAAGCGCCGAGGGGACCACCAACTACTGGGGTTACTCCACTCCTTCCGCCGCTTCCGGATCCGGCTTTATCATCTCGGAAGACGGCTATGTGATCACGAATTACCACGTCATTGAGGGAAGCCGCAGCATCACCGTCACCACCTTTGACGGCGATAAGTACAAGGCGGCCATTGTGGGCGGAGATGAGAACAACGATATCGCAGTCCTCAAGATCGAAGCGGAAGGGCTCACGCCGGTTGTTCTCGGCGATTCCGCCAACATGAATGTCGGCGATACGGTCATCGCGATCGGCAATCCGCTCGGCGAGCTCACCTTCAGCCTCACGCAGGGCGTCATCAGCGCGCTCAACCGGAACGTCACCCTTTCCGGCAACAACAGCATGTCTCTCATCCAGACCGACTGCGCCATCAACTCCGGCAACTCCGGCGGCGCCCTGTTCAATCTCTACGGCGAAGTCATCGGCATCACCAATGCCAAGTATTCCACATCTGTCATGTCCGGCACCGCCTCCATCGACAACATCGGCTTTGCCATCCCGATCAACAGCGTGAAGAACATTGTCTCGAGCATCATCGAAAACGGCTACATCTCCAAGCCCTACATCGGAGTCTCCGTGATGACCGTCAGCGAGGACGCCTCGATCTACGCAAGAAGCGGAGCGAGGGTCGCAAGCGTGACAGCAGGCGGTCCCGCAGATGAGGCAGGCCTTCAGGAGAACGATATCATCTATGCCGTGGACGGTGTGGACATTACTACGAGCGGCGAACTGGTGAACATCGTCACGTCGAAGAAGCCCGGCGACATCATCACACTCTCGGTTTACAGAGACAGGGAAGAGATCGAGATCAAGGTGGTCATCGGCGAGCAGAAGCAGTCCGCGGAGGTCATCTTCGCGGAGGAAGAGGACGATACCTACGATCCTTACGGGTACGGATACGGCTACGGCGGAAATCCCTTCGGCTTCGGCTGGGGAGACTACTTCGGCTGATCTTCATAAAAAACTTTGATATATCCATAATGCATGATATAATATCCCCGCTGCCCGGTGCAGCGGGGAGGTTTTTTATGGAGAGTTTCCTCAGGGAACATTTTAAAAAAGGCGTGATCTGGCTCGCGATCTTCGTGGCATTCACGCTGCTTATAAAAGTGATAGATGTAAAGGCCATCGGCCCGGAGGACTCAACGGTCGGCTTCGCGGCACTGAACGGCTTCATTGCCCGCATCATCGGCCAGCATCCATTCTTCGAGACGCTCACCAAGCTGCTCGGCGTGCTTGCTCTGGCCACAGCCGCGGGTTTTGCGGCAGTCGGAGTGCTCCAGTTCGTCCGTACGCGGAGCCTGCGCGAAGTGGACCGGGAGATCATCATCCTCGGTGTGTTTTACGCAGTCGTCCTGCTGGCCTATGTCTTCTTTGAACTCTGCGTGGTCAACTACAGGCCCGTTATCCTCGACGAAGGTCTCGAGGCCTCGTATCCTTCCTCCCATACGGTGCTCGTCATCTGCATCATGATGACAGCTCCCGCGCAGATCAGCAGACTGACGAAAAACGCAGTGCTCTGTGAGGCCGTAAGGATTGCAAGCTATGTCATCATCGCGGTGATGGTGGTCGGCAGGCTCATTTCCGGCGTCCACTGGTTCACGGACATAATCGGCGGCATACTCCTCTCGGCGGCTCTTGTTTACTTCTATAACGGAGCGATGGAGTTCTTCGGATGCGAACTTCCGGAGAAAAAGACCAAAAGAAAGATCAGAATACCCAAGATCAAAGTATCCCTGCCCTCAGGCGGGATCGGAGGCAGCCATTCCGCACCGGAGCCGGAGGACTCATCGAAGAACAGATATTCGAGCCGCGGAGGCGGCGCTCATCTGGCAAAGTGATCCCATACTGAAGGAGGAACCTACATGGAATACCAGAGTACAAGAAGCAGCGCATACAGAGCAGATTCCGTGACCGCCGTGCTGGACGGCATAGCCCCTGACGGCGGACTGTATATCGCCGATCCGTCTAAGATCGCTTTTGACTGGAAGGCCGCGCTCGGCTGTTCATCGAGGGATATGTCCGCGAGCATCCTCCACGCGCTTCTGCCGGACTTTCCGGACATGCGGGAGCTGGTTGAAAGAGCCTATCTCAACAAATTCGAGACCGAGGATCTCACTCCCACAGTCAAGGTGGGTGACAGATACGTCCTTGAGCTCTTTCGCGGACCCACGAGCGCGTTCAAGGACGTTGCCCTGAGCGTTCTCCCGCAGCTGGTCACTGCCGGCCGCGCCCTGCAGGGGGCAAAGGACGACGTGGTGATCCTCACGGCAACCTCCGGGGACACGGGTAAGGCCGCCCTTGAGGGCTTCCACGATGTCCCGGGCACGCGCATAGTCGTATTTTATCCGTATAAAGGCGTCAGCCGTGTGCAGGAGCTTCAGATGAGCACCCAGAAGGGCGCCAACGTGAAGGTCTGCGCGGTGCGCGGCAACTTCGACGATGCTCAGACGGGCGTGAAGAAGGTCTTCGCAGCCTGCAGAGACATGGATCTCGGCGGCAAGAGCCTCAGCTCCGCGAACTCCATCAACATCGGCAGACTTGCCCCGCAGGTGATGTACTATTTCAGGGCCTATGCCGACCTGGTCTCGGCAGGCAGGATCCGTGTCGGTGACACGGTGCACTATGTTGTGCCTACCGGCAACTTCGGCGACATCCTCGCCGGGTGGTTCGCAAAACTCCTCGGCCTTCCCGTCGGAACGCTGGTCTGCGCCTCGAACCAGAACAAAGTCCTTACCGACTTCATCACTACCGGCGTGTACGATAAACGCAGGGAATTCTACAAGACAAATTCACCCTCGATGGACATCCTTGTTTCCAGCAATCTGGAGAGGCTTCTCTTCCTGCTCTCGGAAGACGAGGGATATGTTGCCGGGTTGATGAAAAAGCTCAGCGAAGAGGGCAGGTATGAGATCAGCGAGGAACTGCTCAGAAAGCTCCAGAACGGCTTTGCTGCCGGAACCTGCGACGACGAGAGCTCCATAGAGACCATCGGGAAAGTCTTCCGCGAATACGGCTACCTTATGGATCCGCACACCGCCGTGGCATGGAACGTGTGCGACCGCTTCATGGACAGCTTCGGAGACGAGCCCGTGGTGGTGCTGTCCACTGCCTCGCCGTATAAATTCCCCGCAGCCTGCCTCAGAGCCCTCGGCGAAGAGCCGGAAGAGGACGAATTTGCCGTGATGCGGCGTCTCAACGAACTCAGCGGCGTCCCCGTGCCGGCGAACCTTGCAAACCTCGAGAGTGCCGAAGTTCTCCACACCGATGTGATCGAAAAAGAGGACATGCTGGCCTACGTGCTCGAAATCCTGTCGAAATAAACAATACTGATGCAGATATAAGGAGAACGATATGAATATAGTCTGTCTGGATATGGAGGGAGTTCTTACCCCTGAGATATGGATAGCCTTTTCCAAGGCCTCCGGCATCCCGGTGCTCCGCAGGACCACCCGGGACGAACCCGACTACGACAAGCTGATGAAATGGCGCATCGGCATCCTGAAGGAGCACGGTCTGGGCCTGCGGGAGATCCAGGATACCATTGCGAAGATCGATCCGCTGCCCGGCGCAAAGGAGTTCCTCGATGAGCTCCGCAGCATCACGCAGGTGGTTATCCTCAGCGACACCTTCGAGCAGTTTGCAAAACCTCTCATGAAAAAGCTCGACTGGCCGAGCATCTTCTGCAATACCCTCGAGGTCTCCGAAAACGGAGAGATCACCGGCTACAAAATGCGCTGTGCGCACTCGAAGCTCACCAGCGTGAAAGCCATGCAGTCCATGGGCTTCGACACGATAGCGGCCGGGGACAGCTACAACGACCTAGAAATGATCCATGCGAGCAAATACGGCTTCCTTTTCAGAACCACCGAAAAGATCAAAGCCGACTATCCTGAGCTCCCCGCGTTCGAGGAGTTCAACGATCTGCTCGCCGCCATAAAAGCAGTGCTTTGACCGGAGCGAATAATGAAGCATTACCTTAAAAACGCCCTTGCTTTCTGCCTGATCCTTGCGCTGTGCCTTGGCATTTCCGCTTGCGCTGCGGAAAGCGCCTCGTCTGTTCCGGCACCCTCCGTTCCGACGGAGGCTGAGTCGCCTGTGCAGGAGACAGCGTCAGTGCAGGAGCCGGAGCCTGAGGAGCCCGTGCCTGATGCCGCCGCTGCGGAAGATCCGTCCGTGACAGCCGGCTGTGAAGTGCTCAAGAATATATATGGGAGATACTATCCCGGAACGGCCGGCAGTTCCCTCAAGGCCGCAAAATACGCCGCCATGCTGCTCGACTGGTATGTTTCCATCGAAGCGGAGGATTCTCCTGACCGCATCGCAAAGGTAAAGAAGACCGGCGAGAGCTTTGCTTCCGGCCATGATCTGAGCCCCGATGCGGAGACGGAGAACGGCGTTTCCATCGACTTTCCCGAAAAGTTCAGCGCGATCTGGTCATCCGCCATGTCGCTCACTTTTGGCGATACCGCCGTGCTCGAAGATGCGGGCTACACGCCGCAGGGAAGCTGGGACGCCCTTGATGCCGACATGCTCTTTGCCGCCCTCTATGAAGGCCTCGCGCTGGAGCGCCCGGAGCACGTCAGAGTCTATTTCCCCGATGATCAGGTCATGTATCTGCTCACCGCGGATGTGCCGGTATACAGCAGGGAAGCATCATACATCCTCTATGCTCTGAAGACCGCCCATGTCATTCCACGTGAAACGGAACTGCTCAGCTGTGAGACAGATGCAGAGGGCACGCTGCACCTCGATCTGAGCGGCGAATTCAGGGACTACGTCTGCAGGATGGGCACATCCGGAGAAGCGCTTACCATCGCGGGCCTAACCAACACCTTCCTTGAGGCAATGGGAGCGCAAAGTCTGCGACTGACGGTCGAAGGCAAAGAGCTGGAAACCGGTCATGCTATCTATGATTTTCCGCTTTCATTTGAAAACACATTCAGTGACTGACAGGATGAAACAGGAAACGCATCTGCGGGATCGAAAAGGATCTTTCAGGTGCGTTTCCTGTTTGTTACTGTCAGTTGACTTTGCCGTTCGTCGATTTACCGGAGAATGACGGATATGGAAGCCCCCCCTTGACAGGGAACAGAATCAAAAAGGCTCTGATCGTATGATCAGAGCCTTTCTGGTGCGAGAGAGGAGACTTGAACTCCCACGTCGGTCGACACACGCCCCTCAAACGTGCCTGTCTACCAGTTCCAGCACTCTCGCATATATCGCCGGGGTGCGTCATCCGCATTTAAGGAAGCCATACAGTCTCAGCGGCACCTTTTAGGGTGCATCGGTTATTATATGTATTTGCAGAATATTTGTCAAGAATAATTTTCAAGCCTGGCAGGACCGCTGCTTTTTGCCTGCCGGAGCATCACGATAAACGCGGCAATGAGCAGGATCAGGGACAGAATCAGAGCGAAGGCTCCGTATTTCATCACAAGCAGATAGCGCATGTTCAGATAAGCGTAATAAGCGAGGAAGGAGGCAAAGACAGTTAGCACCGGACAGGGAGCGGTCTCAGGCACAATAAATGCGAGGCAGAGCGTGAGAACGTCCGCCGGAAAAAAGTACCTGTCGTGCATTCTCGGGAGTAGGAAGGGGATACCCGTGGCGAGCACGGCTGCCGCGAGCAGAATGTGCTTTGCCGTAAGCTTTTTTCTGTACAGGAAGCAAATGAACAGAACGGCAGCCATGAACACGAAGGCGAGCGCTATCCCGAGGTTTGTAAGAACGGAGGGATCTGCGGGCGGGGATTTGTGATCCCAGAAGGAGAAAACAGAAGGCGAATTGTAATTGAGTCCGGTTCCGATGGAATCCATCTGGTTGAAGTAAAGGGTGATCGTGTCGATGAATGGTCTGCCCGCCAGGACTGCCGGAAGGACTGTGATAACGTATGTAAGCGGGAACACGGGGATGTGCTTCCATTTTATTATTCCGCAGAACAGGAACACTGCCCAGACCGGCATGATAAAAACGGCCTGCAGCTTAAAGCTGAAGCTCAGGGCGATGCAGATCATGCTACGGACCGGCTTATCGCTAAGCGCGCAGTATATGCCAAGCAGGGCGAGCGCGGTATAGATACTGTCGCACTGGCCCCAGTACGCGCCGTTGAGGAGTACAGTCGGCCACAGGAGCACGAGAGAGAAGGCGCCAATACGGATCCAGCTGTTTTTGTGGAACAGGGAGACGATGCTGCATACGGAATATGCAAGGATGATGTCAAAGAACTCGCTCAGGGCCTTGATCAGATACAGATCCTTTGCGGGAAGATAGGAAAACGCCGCGAGACAATACAGATAAGGGATGTTGTAATTGCCGATTGGATTCTTCAGCGCGGAAAAGCCGCCGTTCTCCGAAAACCAGGCTACCCATCTGGTCAGAAAATCCTGATAGTCCGCCGTTTCAACGGGGAGAAAGAGATAACGGATCAGAAAAGCAGTGCAGATCAGGGCGGCAGATACCGCAATATGTCTGAAGCGGGTGAGTGCCCCGATGCGGTACAGCAGGAAAAAGGCAAAAGCGGCCTCTATAGTGGTGATGATAAGTGGGAAAACCATAGCGTTCTGCCTCGGCTAACAAAAAATGCGGTCTTTGACCGCATAAGGATCTTGACTTTC
>JAEEGL017033778.1_pt1 | contig 11569 bp, 23 predicted proteins | sample 9134231 | NCBI WGS metagenome assembly JAEEGL01 (sample SAMN16246548, study PRJNA631951) | gut metagenome | biome: gut microbiome; feature: rumen; material: fiber-attached | host: Bos | place: Iran: Karaj | collected 2018-10 | reverse complement strand
TATACGTTGCTCAAGCTCCATAAGATATGTATTAATGTCTTGTTGTTTTGCAGTTCTTGTAGCAGCTTTTAATTTAAGTAATTCATTATAAGCTTCAACTAAAGCTGCAGTATTAACGTCTTTAACATTTGTATTATAATCAATCAATTCTTTAATTTTTGCTAATTGCTATTCGTGAGTTTGCCTTGCAACCTAATCAGATTGCAATTGTGTATTTCTTTTAATTTCAGACGCCTTTGCCTAAGCTTCCAACTATTTTGCATAATTCATGGCTTCATCACTTGTAGTCGCTTTTCCTGCTAAAGATTGTAATTGAGAAGCTTGTCTTTCGCCCTCTTGTTCGACATTTAATGATCGATATACATCTCTATTTCCTTGCTTTAAACTTTTTTGTGGAACTCTTAAATTCTATAAAGTTCTATAATTAGCATCTTTAGCATGTAAATTAGAAATAAATCGTCCAGCAGAAATAGCATCAGGAACAATCTCTGTTATACCCGATACAAGCTTTTTACCAAATTGATTAGCTCTTCTTTGATGTGGAGTATTAAATCCTTCAATACGTCCATGAACAGTATCTTCTTCTGGCTATTCTTCTGCATTATCTACAGTAGCTCTTGTGTTATTATTTGGATTTTCAGAATTTTCATTTTGAGCCTAAGAAGATCCATTACCATTATTCTAAGGATTTGTATCAGGCTAATTTAATCCTAGAGAAGCTTTATCTTCGTCACTTAAAATATCAATATCACCATTTGCTTTTTTGTAAACATAAAAAGCATTTTCTCCATCACCAATTTTATGAACACGAGCTCTTTTCTATTCAATGTCAGTTAATTTGTCAAACTCATTTTCATATCTATCCATTCTACGATGCCAAGTTGTAGAACCAAGAATATCTTGTGAAGGTTCATCATATCCAAGATCATAAAGATTCTCTCCTTTTCCAAGGCTTCTACTATTAAACATCTATCTAAATAATTGATTATGAGCTGTCCAATTATTATTTCTATATGTTAAATCAGATTTATTTTCAAAATCTCCTCTTATTTTACTAGCATTTGTGTTATAAAGGTTAACAAAATCAGAAGCAGATAAATTACTGTTCTTTTTATAATAATTATTTAAATCATCAGTAATTGCTTGATGATTACCTGTATAAGCATTATTTAAAATATAAGCACTTTTTAAATCAGCCTATTGTCTATGTAAAGGATAACCATTTAGTTTTCCTGATTGACTCATATCATATTCAGAATTCCATTCGTTTAACCTCTATTGTGTGTAATAATTATTTTTTGCATACCATTCAGGAAGCTCTGTTTCTCCATATTTTTTTTTAAACAAATCAGAAAGAGTACCATTTTGTGCTTTTATAATTTGACCACCTTTTTTATAAGATAAATATTGATTTAAAACATCAAGTTTTCCTCCTTGTTTATAATAATTACTATATGATGGTATATTAATATCATTAAAACTTGGTTTATAAGATTTTTCAAACCACCATGCATCTGAAAATCTATTACCATATCCAGTCAATTTATCAAAATTATCACTATTAATTACATTTTGTTTACCTTTCTATATAATAAAAGTTTGCCTTGGATCAAATCTTTTTCCAGCAAATAAGTCTTCATTTTCAAAACCATGAACTAATTTTAATAAACCATTCTATTCTTCATAATTAGCACCAGACTTTACGGCCTCGAAATCATCTTTTCCTATTTTAGTTTTTCCATGATTTTTTGTTCTAACAAAATAAGTGTCTTGTTCATTATGAAATCCTACTTTATTTCTCATTGCTTTATTTTTATAATGAGATGATGTTTTTCTTGATAATGGGCCGATTATACTTCTCAAACCATTTGCAATATTAATATAATCTTGTGGTTTTAGATCTTCTTTTCCAATTTTTTGTAAAGACTAAACCATTTCTTGTCCGTTATCTATAGAACCAGCTAATGCTATTAACTATGGTGTATATTTTGTTAATGTTTTACCAATTCTTGCAAGCTTTGTACCTTGCCCTCCAGGCAAAACGCCTATAAGACTTCCTGCTAATCCATATCCTAATTGTTTTGCTGCTTCACCCAATCCATATTCATTTAAATCAAGAGCAAAATTTACAGCAGAAGTTCCAAGCCCTGTAGCAACGCCAAAACCTGTGCCATATCCTGGGAAAAATGAAGCAATAGCTCCTAATAAATCAACTCCAGCAGTAGACAATCTAGCAATATCCGTAGCTGTAAGCTCTGTTCTTTCATCATGCTTTATCTATTCTTCTGTTTTACCAGTCTCTTTTGCTTTTTGGGCTATGTTATTCTATTTTGTTTTTTGTTGTTCTGATTCTAAATATTTAATAATTCTATTATATCCGCCTCCTTTACCACCAGTAACAAATTTTCTAATAGCAATAATTTCTCCACCTTTTTTATTTGTTTGGATAGTATTATTCCTTTTATTTGTAAATAATTGCTTTAAATAATCATTATACTCTTTAATATTACTTTGATAATTAATTCTTCTGATTTTGCCTGTTTTTGGATTAAAAGACCATGCATATCCATTTGGAGTAATAGTAGCTTTAATTATATATTCATTATCACCATGTTTGATATAACGTTCTCCGTTTGTATCAGCTAAAGTATCAGCATATAATTGATGACCGAGAATTTTTTTTCTTTCATCATTTAATTGATTAATATCTAACATTTTTACCATGTCAATTAAATGCTAATTAAACTTCCTTGATGGGTCTGATATATACTAAAGAAGATAAGTATTAAGATCTTCACCAGCTGCTTTTGCAACGTCATTACCATTATATAAATAATCCTCATTACTTATAATTGATGAATGATCTTTTGCTGTTTGATATGACTATTCAAGTTTTGCCCAATCGTTTTCATCCTATAACTATCTATACTTATTTTCTGCTTCTCTTTTTTCTTGCTCTAACTAAATTGCAGCAATTCCTTCTAATTGTTCATCAGTATAGCTAGAATTTTCTGGTTTTGTTTTCATTTCGTTGATTCTAGCCTGAATTTTCTCTTCATCAGTCATATCACGATACTATTTAACAACTGGTGCTTTTTCTTCAGTACCATCACCAAATAATTGATTTCTTAAAGCTTTTCCAATGCCAATCTAATCAAGAGCAATAGCGTCCTAATTATCCCAAGTTCCATTATTTAAAGCATCAATAGCAGCATTAAGTTTTGACTAATAATCATTTAAATTAGTATAAGCAGATCCTTCAAAATCTAAATCTTTGTCTTTTAAACTTTCAGAATAAGCTTTTAACATATTAGTAAATTCTGCTATTCGATTTGCATTACCTCTTTTACCAGTTTCATCGGCTACATCTCTATCAAGCCAAGAAGTTATATCAGCCTTGTCATTTCCACCGTAATATGTATTAATAAACTATTTTTGAATGCCGTTAATATCAAATTTCTATTTTTCTTTTGGCTTTTCTTCTTCCTGTTCTTCTTTATAAACAGGAGTTTTATTAATAACGTCTTCTAAAAGTTGTAAAGCCCAAGCTTGTTCTTTGTTTGAAGAATTCATGTTTGGACCCCAAAACTATCTGCCTTCACGTGTTATTTGACCACTTTTTAAATCATTTAATATTCCATAACCAGCATCCATAAATCGATCTCTTTTTCTGCCAGATAAAACCATATTATCAGCATATTTATTTAACTAACTTTGATATGCTTTTATAAGTTCGTCAGCATCGTAATTTCCAAGATCGGTTTTAAAAAGCTACTTTTCTTTTTTCTTTTTTTCTTTTTCAGATTCTGGCTTACCTCCGCTCTGTAATTTCTATATATATTGTGCCATAACTATTAAACTAAAAAGAGGTGATAAAGAATTTCCTTACCACCTCCAACCTTTTAATTAATGTATAAAATCAGTTTATCTTAAATTACTTCTTAACTCTTTTAACCAATACGCCACCACGACGATAGACGGGTGCGGAATTTTCAGGAGTCATCTATTCTTGCTGAGCTTGCTGTTGCTGCATCATTTCAAGCAAAATAGCGCAAGCTTGCATTGCAGATTCACAATTCTGATTCTAAACAGCATCAACTGCAAATTGAAGCATCATCTGCATAGGATCTTGCTAAGTGGGAGCTTGTTCCTATTCTTGTCCAACTGGTACTTCATCTACAGCCTATTCTTCTGGCATTACGCCACCTTCCTAATACTTTCTAAATTTAAGTTTCATAATCGATTACTTTTTTAATTAATTAACGTTTAAATTGTTTATAAAAATTATCTATATCATTCAATTTTATTTAAATCAAATATAGTATAATTAAATAGATAATTCAAATTTTTGTTGACAAATTATAAAAAAATGAACTTAATCGTTCAATGTAACGTATTCTGGCTCTCTTTCGTCCTGTGCGTTTAATTCTTTAAATACATATTTCCCAAGTGATTTACAGTAATTATCATATCTTGGATTGTTACGATTTTTATAAGCTCTTTTTGATTTTTTTATTATAATTTCTGTTGATTTACGACTAAATATTCTTTGTCCAGATTTTAGTTCATATTGGCTTTCACCATTCTAGTCTAATACTGACATTACATATTCGTCATCGTCAACACCAACTATATCTAATTCATCTCCTGGTTTTACATCTGCATTTACATTTAGTTCTATAACAAACATAACATTATCTTCTGGTATTAACTCTTCTGATAATGCTTTACCTTTCTTTACAGAAATACATTCTTCGTCTTCATCAAAGAAAGCAATTGTCAAATCTATTGGTGTATCTTGCATCCAGAATTGGACTTTCTGAGGTTTATCATAATAGAAAATCATTCCTTCATAATCTTCTAGTTTCTCTATTCCCTTAAGTCCTTTCTCTTTTTCTTCTTCTGTTTTTGCTTCCCAAAGATTATATTCAATATTATTAATTCTTACACGAATCTATCCTTCCTTTGGTTCTGGTATGGTCTGTGCTTGAACATCCTCTGTTTTAGATGTTTCATCTTCAATAATATCGCCTTCTGCATCACTTTTAACACCACCATATTCTTTTGGTATATTATTATTAAAGTAGAATTTTTTATTAATAAATCTACCTTCACCTTTCATCGTCTTAACAATTTTCTTACCTTCTAATTGTTCTTTAGACAAATCGTTTGGCAATATAACTTCTTCTCCAGAAATGGCTTCTCTAATTTTTCTTTCAGGTGTTATTTTTTTGCCATATTCATCAAATTCTATTACTTGTCCACCATTCTTGTGTTTTTGTATAGCTTTAAATGTTTTGACAATATGAACATCGTCCATTAATGCCAATAGCTTTTTTAATGAAGCTCCATTACGTTCTTTATTTGCTCTTATTACTTTAACATCTTCATCCTTATAGTCTTTATCAAGACTAACCATGTGTTCGATATCTTTTATAATATCAATGAAAGAATCTTCTTTATAAGCATTTTCTGGTCCACCAATTTCGATTATAATCTAAGAATCACCACCAAATAATTCTGGTAATTTTTCTGGTTTATAATCTCTTAATGTATGTTTTGGCAATCCAAATGCTTCCATAATAGAGCATAGAAGACAGTCTAACATTTCTTCTTTTGATTCAATAGACTATTTCTTTTCATCTTTTTTATCTTCTTCTTGCACAACTTCTTTAACTTCGTCAGATGTCTTTTTAAATGTGCTTTGTATTAATTCTTTAAATGTTTTCATTGTCTTATTTTATTATTTAATGATTTAATATCAATTACAAATCTTCCATCAATATTACCATTAGCCATTTCTTCGTAAGCTTTGTTTATAGCTTCTGGAGTTGCTTCAATTTCTTTTACAATTGGATAAATATTATTTGCAATACTAAAATCAACACATTCTTGTGTTTCTGCTATACCTCCAATTTGAGAACCCCAAATTCTAACTCCTGGATATTTTAATATCATATCTTTTAAATTTAAATCTGGACATTCATCATGTGGCGGCAATCCAACTATTGCAAAATTCCCATTATATTTCATTAATGGCAGATAAAGATTTAAATCATATTTATATGGAATTGTTGATATAATAAAATCAAATTTTTTATTTAAAGACTCGTCAATTCCATCATTAATATTAACAAATCCAATTCCTAACTTTCTTGCAAAATCTTCTTTATCTTTATTATCAAAAGCAATTACCTTACAATTTAAAGCCTGCAAATATTGAACAGCCATATGACCAAGACCTCCTAACCCTAATACTCCACAAATCATGTCTTCTTCAACGTTTGCTTGACTAATAGGGCTATATGTTGTTATACCGGCACACATTAATGACGGTATCTTGCTCATATCTTTAACTTTATCCTTGTCAATCCAAATTGCAAAATCTTGATTAACGACATAATTTGTCGAATAACCACCTTGTGTCCATTCATTATCTGCCGTCCAATCTTTTGCACCGTATGTTAACACCGCTTTTTTACAATCTTGCTCTCTAAATGATTTACAAGCAGGACATTCTTTGCAAGAATTAACCATACAACCAATTCCAGCATAATCGCCTTCTTTAAATTTATTTACAGAATCTCCAATTTTAATAACCTTTCCAACTATTTCATGGCCTGGTATTAATGGAAAATGCTGTATTTCTCCCCAATGTTGTTTTATTGTATGAAGATCGCTATGGCAAATTCCAGCATATACTATTTCTATTAATATATCTTTTGGACCAAGTTGTCTTCTTGTAAAATGTATTTCTTGAAATTTATCACCAGCTTTTTCAATGCCAAAACCAACTGATTTAATTCTTTCTATATTCATATTAATTATTTTCTAAAATTGATATTAAATTATCAATTGTATCTTTATTTAAATTTAATATATTTGTCATATAATCAAGATATTCTATATCTTTATTTTTATATAGAAATTTAATCCAATTATCAATGCAATCTTTTTCTTTATTTAATATTTTTTTCTCCAAATCTAAAATTATATTACAATATAAATTAAAAGATTTTTCATAAGATGGATATATTTTTTTTAAAAAATATAATCTAAATAGTGTTGAATAAAAAGATACATGATAATTAAATCCACTCAAACTATCTTTATTGTTTTTATTAATTGTATTAATATATTTTTCAAAACTTAATAAAGATATGTTATTTTTTATTATATTTTCTATTCTATTTTGCATTGTAAATTAATAAATCTTCATATATTTTTTTCATAAAAGAACTGCATGTGTTTATTATTGAATTATTCTAACATTCTTCATTAGTTGGACAAAATGGTATTAGCAAAGAATTAAATATATGTTTTTTTACTAACCAATTATAGAAATTAATTGCATCATTTTTATATCCATTAAAATAAATTAATTTAAAATGAGCCTAAATTTCGCCTTCTAATAAATAATGCATTTTTTTGTTTTTAAATATTTCTTTTATTAATTTAAAATGTTCACCTATTTTTGTCATTATTATTATTATTATGTGTTACAAGTCCAAATGGTGTTAATAATTTATAAATATTAATATTCTATAAATCAAAATTACCATTATTTCCAATTACCGACTTCCTTGGAACGTTGTTGTTAATAATATAATCGTTTACTTTATCACCATATCCTTCTATAACATTTTTAATAATTGTTATATCATTACCATTCGCTTCAGAACCGCTTGCAACAGTATTTGTCATTAAATTATTTAATTTCTTACCATTTAAAGTAATATTTAAATCATTTGGTAGATTATCCCATTTAGCTCCATTTGCATCTAAAATATATGTTTTTAAATTTTTTGGAAAACTCATTCTATAAACATATCCTCCTCCATTTGGATTTCTATCCAGTCTGGCCCATTTCTATGCCATATTATAATTATCAGATAACCACGATTTTCCAGTAAAAAGAGGATAATAATTAACTTTATACTAATCATTAATTCCATTAAATAATTCTTTATCTATTAATTTTTGTCCGTCTTTACTTTGCAGTTGTACCCAACTCCTTGGATCTCCAGTCCATTTAGTCCCATCACTATTTATTAATCATGTGTTGTTCTTTTTTGCGTTTTTCTCTATTTGTAAATATTCTGGAATATGTGATTTCAAAGCATCTATATCACTTTGATCATATTTACCATCAATGCGTTTTGAAAACCAACTTTTATGAGACCAATCTAATTCTGATTTAAAACTTTTTGGGATTAATTTACTAAAACTTTTTCCAGTATATTTTAATATTGGTTTCACAATATATTTCCCGGCTAATTTTAATGGTGTTCCTAAAATAGCGCTTGAAACAAGTATCTCTCCAAACGGATCTGGATTGTTTACAGGCAAATCTCTTGTATACTATCTATGATAGTATTAGATTTATTATATTCTTCTAGAACTTCGTCATTCATATTAATTATTCTCTAAATTCTGGAGTCTTGTTTCAAAATCTTTTAATTTATATACAATAGCATTTAACGCCTGACTTATTGCCCAATCTTTATCATTATTAAACATAAGTCCCATTTCTTCGTATATTTGTTTAATATATTCAATTAGTTCTTTATTCATAATTATTATCAAAATTTTATAACATTATCCCTATCATCTATAATTTTATCTAGATTCTATTTAATATTTTCATAAACCTCTTCACCATGAGTCTCTGCTAATACTCTTGCTAATTCTAATATAGAACGCTTATAAGCATTATCTCTTACAGTATTATTTTCCTCAATCTTTTCAACTCTATCATCAAGTTCTTTAACTTTATTACATAATGCTAAACAAAGATCTTTTAATTGAAATTCTTTATATTTTTTAACTTCGCCAGTTTTTGGATCTTGATAATGAGATATATTTAAATATTTCTTTTTGACAAGCTTCTCATTTATAGTTGTTACAGTAGATCTTGCTAATCCTGTTTTATCAGCTATCTCAGCATCTGTATAATTAGTTTTACCAAGATTATCACTAACAAACAAAAATTGTCTCAACGATATTAAATAAGCTTTTTCTGTAAACGATAAATTTAAATCTTGTCTTTTTATAAAATCTGTTGGTATTTGTATAAAATTACTTGCGTCTTGCAAAAACTTATAATATAAAAACTTACCTCTTCTCTCTGTTTCTATATATCCGTTATCTGTTAATATTTTAATACATTTTTGAACTGTTGGAATACTAGCGCCAGATAAATCTGCAATCTTTTTCAAAGAGGGAAAACAACCGTTAGGCCCATCAAAGTATTTTATACATGCATAAATAAATTGTTCTTTTGCAGTAATATTATTGTATATTATCATATTATTTTTACTGTCAATTTCATGCCTCATATGCTTTGGCTATTTAATAAATTGTTGACTATTACTATCTTTCATCATTACTTTAAATATTAATTATTATTTCTTATTATCAATATTAATAATAGTATTATATTTAAAAAAATCAATTATTTTGTACAAAAAATTGAAAAATTAAAGATAGTATGCGCTTTTTGTTTAATATTTATTATATCAGCATCTTTGGTGTCATAAAATTATATGAAAAAACAAAAAATGTCATAGAAATATATAATGTTGATGTCATGAAATTGCATGGTCATTGTCATGAAGTTTAATCTACCTAGAATATATACTTTGCGAAAATTCGCAAAGTATAAAAAGACTTAAATGGTATCTAAATATAAACACCATATAAAAAACTGACATTCTCTATCAGCTTTCATGTTCGTTTTAAAATCCAATTTTCATTTCCTTTTATACATTGCTGGCTATTTATCTATTTCTTCAACAAATTCATAATCATTTTTAAATCTTTTCCAATCATAATAACCATCCCACATTTTATCTGGTCCATTCCTAAACCATTTTAATTCAAGTTCTCTTGTTGGATGATTTTTACTTTTCATAAATTCATATCTATCGTTATCTTTATCATATGCAACACTTCCAGCATGAAAATGTCCATCATCCTAAAAAGTAAAAAGTGGATTATTGAAAAACTATGTTGCAGCAAAGAAATTTTTCGGTTTGCCACTTAATTCCCAATATCTATACATATTATAATTAGGAACATAATTTGCAAGATTTGGAGCATATCTTGATACATCTAGAATAAACTTATTAAAATCTGGATCATTACTGTTGTACAGCACGCTTCCTTTTTGATTTCTTTTTATTAACTTGCTTTTCATTATTTACTTCTTTAACTTCCTATTTAACAACTTCTTTATTCTTTTTTAATCTACGTTGTTTAATTTCTTCTAATATTTCTAAAGGTGTTTTAATTTTAAACATATTATTTTTTTTTATTTTAAAATCAAGATCCAATTATTAAATATAAAAGGATCTTGATTAGTTAATTATTCCTAAATATTTTTAATTAATCCAGTTCTGTCATCTGTATTTTCAAATACTTCATTACTAATAGCTTCTCCAGCTCTTCTAGCAACTTCATCTTTATCTTTTTGAGATTCAGCCTTATTGTACATATCTCGTAACTATTCAATCTAATCAGTTAACTCTTTACTAAAAATAATTTCATTACGCTCAATCTCACAAACTTGCTCTCCTTCTTTATCAATAACAGGAATTCCTTTTTCTGTTATATCTCCTTTTAAATCAGGATTTACATCTTCAATATGATGCTTATTTTTATGTAAAGCACCTTCTGGAATCAATGACATCTATCCACCATTCTAGAATGCCTATATTTCGTCTTCTTTTACATTCTAATCAACTTTGTCTTGCTTTGTGTGTAAATTATTATAAGCAATCTTATGAGCCAGCTAGAAGGCCTTAAAATCGTTTAAAATACCTCCTTGTTTTGCAGCTCTAACAGCAGACTAATCATATCCTCCTCTAATACTATTAAAATAACTTGCGTTAATCATATCTTGTTGATTTGCCAATGTTTCCATTCTATCAGATTGATAATCAGTAATATCTCCTAAAATATTCTATCTTCTTCCTTGTTCGTTAATATCATTATTGGCTTGTTTATATTGTTTTCTTGAAAACCAACCATATTTTTTACCAGATTTATTTATTGCATCTTGATTAAGTCCAAGTGCCCCCATATAAGAATTTCCAGCTCTTGACCAAGTTTCTTTATCTTGTTCTATCGTATTAGTCTTTTTAGCTCCGAGAGCATTAACTAAACCAACATTCCAATTGAAGAAAGAAGATCCTAAAATTGCATCGGCTGTAGTCTGTCCATCTGTACCAACTCCAAGTGCGTTTAATCCTTTTCCTGCGAGAGAGCCTAACTTCATAGCTCCTCCAACTATGGTTCCCCAAGGTGGCATACTCATTAATGCACTTGAGGTTGCATCATATGCAGAATCTAAACCTCCAGCTAAAGCACCTTTATTACCATTATATTCTGATTTTTCTGGAAAGAAGCCACTTAGTGTGTCTGCGTATTGCCCAATCTATCCAAATGTATTTAACCATTTAGGAGAAGAAGGAGTTTGAGGTGTGTTTCCATTTTCAATATGAGGTTTACCACCTTCGTCTTGTTTTAATATTTTTCTTTTCATATTATATATTATTTAATGCGTTAT
>JAEEGL016687126.1_pt1 | contig 11569 bp, 6 predicted proteins | sample 9134231 | NCBI WGS metagenome assembly JAEEGL01 (sample SAMN16246548, study PRJNA631951) | gut metagenome | biome: gut microbiome; feature: rumen; material: fiber-attached | host: Bos | place: Iran: Karaj | collected 2018-10 | reverse complement strand
GACGTACATCGTCGCGCCCGTCGGGTCCTCCGTGCACGCAGCCAGCGCGTCGCGCTCCGCGTGAAGGTCTCCGTATCGATGGTGATAACCGCGTCCGATGGTCCGGCCGTCCTTCACGAGGACGCATCCTACCATGGGGTTGGGCGCCGTGTGTCCGCGCCCGCGTTCTGCAAGGGCGATCGCCTCCTGCATGTATGCCCGGTCGGCGTCCGACCAGGTGTTGAGAATACTAACCATACTTATCCCGTCTTCCATCCGGACTTTAACCGTTGGTGTCGGAGTTTCACCGGCTCAGTCCCCTCTCGGGGAGTCGCGGACTTTACCGCCAGTAGGGAATTACACCCTGCCCTGAAGAGATATCGGTCGCAAAGATAGTCTATTTCCCGCGCAATTCAAAACAAGTTTCCGAAGCGCCGTTTAGCGCTTCAGATTCTTGATGAATGCGGACGGGGAGATGTTGAACTGCTTCTGGAAGCTGGCCGCGAAGTAGGACGACGACGAGAAGCCCAGCATGTCGGCCACCTCGTTGATCCGGTACTGCTGCGTTGCCAGCAGCTCGGCGGCGCGCTTGAGGCGGCAGAGACGGACGTACTCGTTGACGTTCATACCCGTGTTGGCCTTGACCTTGCGGTAGAGCGTCGAGTTGCTCGTGCTCATCTGCGAGGCCAGCTCGTCCAGGCCGAGGTTGTTGTCGGCCATGTTGTCCTGGATAATCTTGTGCAGCCGGTCCATGAACGCCTCGTCCACCTTGCTGGCGGCGCTGTTGAAGTGGGACAGCGGCGAGGACGTGAACTGGCGGTACGCGATCTCCTTGTTCTTGAACAGGTTGGTGATGTTCGCGCGCAGCAGCTCGATCGGGAACGGCTTCTCGATGTAGCCGTCCGCGCCCACCTGGAGCGTCTCGATGCGCGTTTCCGTGCCCACGGCGGCGGTCAGCAGCAGCACCGGGATGTGGCTGAACTCGGGGTTGGACTTGATCTCGTTGCAGAGCTCGCAGCCGTCCATCACGGGCATCATGATGTCGCTGATCACCAGGTCGATCTTCTGGGTCTCCAGCACTTCGATGGCCTTCTTGCCGTTGGCGGCCAGGAACACGTTGTATTCTTCGTTGAATTCCCGGGCCAGGTAGAGCCGGAATTCCTGGTTGTCTTCCACGATCAGCAGCGAGGAACGGGTGCTGTCGTACTCCGACGGCTCCCGGGTTTCCTCCGCCAGGACCGAGTGCGTCACCTCCACCTGCTCGGGGTGGTCGATCGGCAGCTCAAGCACAAAGGAATTGCGGTCCTTCTGTTCCGGATCCAGGTACAGGCGGCCGCCGTGCAGCTCCGCGAGCGTACGGGCCAGCGGCAGGCCAAGGCCGGTGCCCTTGCCGCCCTGGTAGAACTTCTCGAAGATCTTCTCCCGTTCGGCCGCCGGGATGGGCCAGCCGTTGCTGTCCACGCGCACGGTCACCTTGTCTTCCGTGTGCTCCAGGTAGAGGTCGATCAGGCCCTGGCCGTATTTCATCGCGTTGGAGAGCAGGTTACTGACAATCTTCTCCACGCTGTCGACGGCATACTGCATCTCGATATCCTCGTCCGGAATGTTGACCTTCAGGTGCACTTCCTGCTCCGCCGCCATCGGCGCGAAGCGCTCACAGATCTTCCGCACCGTGTCGCAGATGTTCTGACGCGTGAATTCCAGCTTCTCGTCTCCGTTTTCCAGTTTCTTGATATCGAGCAGCTGGTTGGTCAGCGACAGCAGCCGATCGGTGTTGGCCTGGATGACCAGCATGTCCTTCTCGGCCTCGGGCGCATATTCCTTCAGGCGGATAATCTTGTCAAGCGGCATCTTGATCAGCGTCAGCGGCGTGCGGATCTCGTGCGTGATATTCGTGAAGAAGCTGTTCTTGGATTCATACAGCTCGCGCTGCTTCATCTGCTCGAGCGCCTCGGCCTGCCGTATACGCTTGGCCCTGCGCAGGCGCCGGGTGCCATACATGATCAGCCACCAGACGGTCACGAGGAGCAGGGCCCAAAGCAGCTTGGCGGCGATACTCTTCGAGAAAGGCGGGACGACGTAGATCTCCAGGCTCTTGTGGGAGCCGGGATCGTCGCTGCCGTAGATGCCGACGGTGAAGGTGTGATCCCCGTAGCCGATGTTCGCGTACTGGACGACGTTCTGGGTGGACACCGCGTGGATGTCCGCATGCTTCGAGGTCAGGGACGTCTCATAGCGCGTCGCCAGCACGTTGGAGAAGTTCGGCGCCGCGAAGGCGATGCTGAGCAGCGACACGTCCTTGTAGCTGACCCGGATCTTTTGTGAATAATGGGCCGAGGAGCCGGTGCCCGACAGCCGGGTCACCCGGTCGCCCACGAAAGCGGACACGTCCATGATATAGATCTCCCGGTTCCGGTGCAGGTTCATCAGGATGTCCGGATCAAAGGCGAAGATGCCGTCCGTCATGCCCAGGTAGATGGTCCCGTCCGGCGCGAGGTAGGAAGCGCCGTAGGAATACTGGTTGCCGACCATCTGCGAATCGTCGAAGAAGGTCGTCAGCTGGAAGTTGTCCGGGTGCATCATGAAGAGGCCCCTGTTGGTGGACACCCACAGCATGCCGTTGTTGTCCTCCGTCACGGAGCAGGTATTGTTCGAAGGCAGGCCGTCCTCGCGGGTGAAGGTCTGGAAACGAATCTCATCCTCGGTGAGGTCTGCCACCTGGATGCCGGCGCCGCCGGTCGTCACCCACATGCGCTTCCAGCCGTCCTCGAAGAAAGAGGTGATGGAGCCGGCACCCGGGATGTCCAGTTCCGGCTCCATGTGCCGGATCAGGCTCATTTCGCGGTCCAGAAGGAAGATGCCGGAGCCTTCCGTCCCCACCCAGATGCGGCCGAAGCTGTCCTCACCCATGCACTGCACCAGGTTGTCTTCCACCACCGGCACGAACTCGAAGCGGCCCGTTTCGGTGTTCAGGCGGTACAGGCCGGACCCGGATCCGGCCAGGATCGTACCGTCGGAGGTCTGCACCAGACAGGGAAAGTGGTCGTCGCCGAGGTGCAGGTGCGCGATCAGGCGCCGGTGCACCGGGTCATAGCGGTACAGGCCGTTCCCGTACGTGGCCACCCAGACTTCGTCTCCCTGCACGAGGATATCCTGGATATTGTTGTAGCTCCCCGAGAGGTCGAAGTTCTCAAAGGTCTGCGTCCTGGGGTCGAAGCGGTTCAGCCCGCCGTCTTCCGTACCCATCCAGATACGGCCTTCTGCGTCGGGCACGACGGCCCGGACGATGCGTCCCTGCATGGACTGTTCGCTGCCGTCCGGATAGTAGAGGGAATATGCATCGTGGCTGTTCAGCCATACGTTAAGGCCCCGGTAGTTCGTGCCGGCCCAGACATTCCCTTCCGCGTCCGCGTACAGGTTCGTAATATAATTGGAGGAAATCGATTTGCGGTCCGTATCGGAACGGTGGATGTGGCTCGTCACGCCTTTTCCGTCCTCGTAGACCCAGATGCCCATCTGCGTGCCGATCCAGTACTCCCCGGGAGTGCGTTCCAGCAGGGAAAGGACATTCCGGCCGCCGGCCTGGACACAATGGAAGATGCACTCCTCGCGATCGTTCTCCGGATCTACCACCCACACGTCTTCCGCACTGTCGACGAGCAGCAGGCGCCCATTGGAGATGCCCTTGACGAGGCTCACGCCGCCGGTCCGTTCCTTGCGGAAACGGTCCGAGCGGCGCTCGTAGCGGTACAGTTCGCCGGTCTCAGCGGCAACGCACCAGGGGGTGCCGTAGGAATCGACGGTCAGAGAGGCGACCCGGAAGAATTCCTCCTTGGGATAATGGATCAGCAGGTCCGTTTCTTTCTCATAGCGGTAGAGCGTCTCGAACTGGAACCAGGCGCAACCGTCCTCGTCCACGACGATGGAGGAGGCCGGGAGCCGCTCGTGGATGCCGACATTGGCCGTCCGGTCTGTGGAAGAATCATAGTATCCGGTGCCGCCCACGGTGGAGAACCACATCAGACCATCCGCGTCCGCGCACATGGACTTGGTCATACCGCGCATCAGGCTCTCGGGATTCTGCCCGCCCAGGCGGGTGAAGCGATATCCGTCATAGATGCAGACGCCGTCGTCCGTACCCACCCAGATAAAACCGTTGCGGTCCTGCATGGTGCAGTACACGGTATTGCTCGGCAGGCCGTCGCGGGTCTGATATAGATTAAAGGAATAACCTTTGTTGGCCGCGTGGAGGAACGCGGCGGTAAGAATCAGGAAAAATGAGAGAAACAGTCTCTTCATGGTTTGCTTCTTTCGACAAGGCAAAATTACGGATATATTTTGGTCTGGGAAAGCATCTGGGGCGCGCTGACTGTCGTGTTGAAGGTTTTTTATCGGGAAATGACGGAAAGTTGTCCTGCCACGTAAAAATCTTTGTCTACCTTTGTATCAGGAAAACACGATACAATTTCCTTATATTTTTCAGTTAGTTAGTAAATATACTTGATGGGGGAAGGGCCACACTGTGACAGCGCGGCCCTTCATTTTTTTTATAACTGATACTCGATCACTTTCCGTTTCGGATCGAAGGGACAGAGATCGTCCAGGGCCATCCCCCGGATGGCGGCCTGCACCAGTTCTTCCTCCCCCGCGTCTTTCCCCTTTGAGAAATAGCGACCGGCGTCCAGCAGGACCTGGCGCGGCACCAGGCCGATGATCTCCGTGCCCGTGACGCGCAGCCCGCGCGCGGCCGCCGCCCGGCAGACCGTTTCGTAGGCGACGTGCAGGGGTGTGGCGGCAATGTCGGTGACGTTCATGGACACCTGGGCGATGCCATATTCTTCGATGTACCAGCCGATGGCCTTGCAGCCTTTCAGCGGGCCGCGCTGCCAGCTGCCATCCGGCAGCTTCCGGCCTTTTTCCCGCACGTCCTTCGCCACTTCCGTGGCCAGGCCTGCGTCTTTCGTATCGAGGTTAAAATTGACCGCGATCAGGAAATTGCGCGCGCCGACCACCGAGGCGCCGCAGCGGGCGGCCCGCTCGTCCCAGGCGCCGCAGAAGTCGGGCCGGCGCGCCGGGTCCGCCATCTTCTCCGGCAGGGACTCGTACTCCCCCGCCCGGCAGACCGCCAGGTTGCGCCGCTCGGGCGTGAAGGCCGCGGCCTCGTAGCAATAGCACGGGATGCCCAACTCCTCATACATCCTGCGCGCGAGCCCGCGCGCGAGGGCGGCGCACTCCTCCAGGCTCACCCCGCTCACGGGGACGAGCGGGAGGACGTCGGTGGCGCCGATGCGCGGGTGCTCGCCGTGGTGGCGGCGCATGTCAATGCGCTCCTGCGCCATGGCGCTGCCGCGGAACGCCCCTTCGACCACCGCCTCCGGCGCGCCGACGAAGGTGATCACCGTGCGGTTCGCCGCCTGGCCCGGGTCCACGTGGAGCACGCGGACGCCCTCGACGGACGCGATGGCGCCCGCGATCGCGTCGATGACGGAGCGGTCGCGGCCTTCGCTGTAATTGGGGACACACTCGATGAGTTTTTCCATAAAAAAGGCAGTTGGAACTATCTTCAAATATATCGATTTTTCGTATCTTCGCAAACGTTATGAAGGGAAAAATCATTCTTGCATGCCTGCTCCTGGCCGCCTTGAGCGCCAGCCGCGTCGCCGCCGGGGAGTTCCCCGCGTCCGATGCGCGCATCACCTGGGTCGGCCGCACGGCCGCGCAGGGCGGCGACGTATCCTTCGACTGGAGCGGCGTTTACGCCATTGTCGAGTTCTACGGCAACGAACTGAAACTGCGCGCTTCCGACAGCGGCAAGGATTATTTCAGCGTCTGGCTGGACAATAATGATATGACCGCCCGGCCGCGTTGGACCTTCTGCCTGAGCAGCCGCGACACGACGGTAACCGTCTGTGAAGCGCCCTATCTCGACCATTCCGTGCCCCACCGGGCCATCATCCAGAAGCGCACCGAGGGCGAACAGGGCTGCGCGACCTTCCACGCCTTCATCGCCGACGACCTGGGGCAGGCGCGGCCCCTGCGGGAGCGCGTGATCGAATTCGTCGGCGACTCCTACACCTGCGGCTACGGCACGCTGAGCCACAACGCCCGGGATCCCTTCACCCCGGAGACGGAGGACTGCAACCTCACCTACGCCGCCATCCTCGCGCGCTATTTCAACGCGGACTACTGGTTGATCGCGCACTCCGGCATGGGCGTCGCGCGCAATTACGGCGACAAGTTCTCCGGCTGGTACATGCCCGACCGCTACCTGCAGACCTTCGACGAGAAGAAGCAGCCCGCCTGGTCGGCGAAGCAATACGGCGTCACGCCCGCCCTGACGGTGATCTACCTGGCCACGAACGACGTTTCCGGCCAGAAGCAGCCCACCCGCGAGGCGTTCATCCAGAACTACTTGCGGCTCATCCGCGAGGCTAAGGACAATTACGGCGCCGACCATCCCGTGCTCTGCATCGTGCCCAAGGGGCGCGACCTGATGTTCGATTACATCAAGGGCGCCATGCTGCAGAACAAGATGAAGAACGTGAACTATATGGTGCTGACCGGCAAGGTGCACGACAGCGCCGGGGAACTAGGCGCCAGCTTCCATCCCAACTATCAGGGGCAGCTGAAGAAGGCCTACGCCATCCTCCCCTATGTTTCCACGATTACGGGCTGGCCGATGGAGGCCAAAGTATTGGAGTAGAAGCGCATGAAGCATTCCCTGTCCGCTTTCGCCGTTCTCGCCGCCGCGCTGCTCTGCATCGTGGCGTTCGCCCGTTTCTGCCCGCCGCAGCACCCCGACAAGGGGCTGCGCCGCATCGACCTGGGCGCCTGGGCGCCGCGCACGGACACCCTCGCGCTGCCGCCCATTCCGCCGCCCGAGCCGATTCCGGAGCCCGCGGGGCCGGACACCAGCGCGCACCGCATCCTGTTTATCGGCGATTCGATGGTGGAGGGGCTGCGTTACCGGCTGTCGCAGTACGCGACGGCGAACGGGCATTCGATGGAGTGTGTGATCTGGTACAGTTCTTCGTCGAAGTACTGGGGGCAGTGCGATACGCTTGACTATTTTATCCGCCGTTTCGATCCGAGCTACATTTTTGTCTGCATGGGCGCCAACGAGCTGTTTGTCAGGAATTTGGAGGAGCGGGAGGCGGCCGTCGCGGAGATTATCCGCAAGATGGGCGATCTGCCGTTCATCTGGATCGGGCCGCCCAACTGGAAGCCGGATACGGGCATCAACGATATTCTGCTGCGCCAGTGCGGCAAGAACCGGTATTATCCCAGTCTGCGGCTGAGTTATGAGCGGGCGAAGGACGGGGCGCATCCGGTGTTGAAGTCTTACAATATGTGGGCGGATTCTGTTTCGACCTGGCTGCGGGATTCGTCCGCCCATCCGATCCGCTGGGATATTCCGGCGCAGGATACACCCAAGACCCACGGCGTGACGCTGCTCATGCCGCCCAAAGACTGACGCGCCATGAATTTTATCAGTATCGGCTTCTGGGCGGCGTTCTGCGCCTTTTTTCTGGTCTACATCTTCTTGAAGAAGTTGTCGCGGACGGCGATGCTCCTCTGGGTGCTCGCCTTTGACCTGTTCTTTTTCTGGCAGGCCAATGGCTGGTTGATGTTGCTCCTCCCCGCCACCGCCGCCGTCAACTACTTCCTTACAGAATTGATGCGTCGGGCTGGGAGCAAATGGGTTTTGGCGCTGATTGTGCTGCTGGATCTGGGGGCGCTGGTGTATTTCAAGTATGCCGGGTTCTTTGCCGGGATATGGAATTCGCTGACGGGCAGCAATTTGTCCTTCGGAGAGATTGTACTGCCGATCGGTATTTCGTTTTATACTTTTCAGGCGATCAGTTATTCGGTGGATGTGTATCGGGGGACGTATGAGGGGCGGCCGGATTTTCTGGAGTTCTGTTTTTATCTGTCGTTCTTCCCGCTGCTGCTCGCGGGGCCGATCACGCGCGCCGGGCGCTTCCTGCCGCAGATCCGGCGGGCCCGGCCGGCGACGCGCCGCGAGCTGCGCCTGGGCCTCTGGCTGGTGGTCTGCGGCCTGCTGAAGAAGGGCGTGCTGGCCGACTACCTGGCCGTCTACAACAACCTCGCTTTCGACAATCCCCTCGCCTATTCCGGCTACGAGTTGCTGATGGCGGTGCTGGGCTATACGATGCAGATTTATCTGGATTTTTCGGGCTACAGCGACCTTTCCATCGGCATCGCCGCCCTGATGGGCTTCCGCCTCGACGACAACTTCCTTTTCCCTTACAGGTCGCTGAACCTGACGGAGTTCTGGCGCCGCTGGCACATTTCGCTCTCCACCTGGTTCCGGGACTATGTCTATATCCCGCTCGGCGGCAACCGCAAGGGGCAGGCGCGCACGCTGCTCAACAATTTCCTGACCATGGTCGTTGCCGGCCTCTGGCACGGCTCCACCTGGATGTTCGTGCTGTGGGGCGCGCTGCACGGCGCGGGCCTCGCGGTGCACAAGCTCTGCCGGGGCTGGCTGAAGAAGATTCCCGACACCTGGCCCGTCAAGGCCGTCAGCTGGCTGCTGACGATGGCGTTCGTGATGGCGTGCTGGGTGTTCTTCCGCGCCGGCAGCCTGGACGAGGTCTGGGAGATCTTCCGCCGTATCTTCACGGAGTTTGACCTGGCCTACGCCGCGCCCTTCTGGGCGGCGCGCAAGCTCTGGTGCGTCGCGCTGGCGGTCGCCGCGGCCGGGCTGCTGATCCCGCCGGGTGCGTATAACGCACTCAGGGCAGGCTTCAAGCGCCTGCCCTGGGTGGTCATTTTCCTGGTATTTCTGCTCGCCGTCCAGCTGGTCATCCAGCTGCGAAGCGGCGATATCCAGCCCTTTATCTACTATCAGTTCTAGTTCAGGGCGTCCGGATCGGTGTAGCGGATGGTGACGCCGTAGTCGCGGATGTAGCGGTTCAGGCCGTTGGCGCGCTCTTCCACGCCTTTGCGCTTGCCGGCGAGGAGTTCCTGCGACATTTTCTTCTCGTCCAGCACGCGCTGGAGCGTCTCCGGATTGTCGCCATGATAGTGGCCAGGATAGAGCTTCTCGATGCCGTTCTTCTGCATGTAGTCGGCCGTGCGGGTGCAGGTCTCGATCAGGCCGCTGAAGGACGGGACGAAGAGCAGCAGGTTCGTGGAGCCGAAGGCGTCGCCGCTGAAGCCGTAGTGATGCTCCTTGTCGAAGAAGGTGATGGAGCCGGAGGTGTGGCCGGGCGTGTGGAGCACTTCGATCCGGCGGCCGCCGAGGTCGATGACATCGCCGTCGTTCAGCTCGTGGATTTCGCCTTGGTAGCCCTTGCCGTCGCGCGCAATCATCGGAATGTCAGCGGGATGGATCCAGACTTCCGGGAAGCAGACGATGCCGCCGACGTGGTCGCCGTGGCCGTGCGTGAGGGCCACCATGACCGGCTTGTCGGTCAGCTTGGCGACGGCCTCGTCGAGGTGCGGCATGTAGGCGCCGGCGTCGATGACGAGGGCTTTGTCCTCACCCTCGACGACGTAGACGGATTCGTTGTAGACCTGGTAGCCGTTGCCTTCCCAGGTGTGCTCGTCAATCTGGCGGAAGACGATGTCCGCGTCGCGGTAGACGAATTTCTCGGTATACTGGTTGCGGAACTGCTCCGCCTGTTCGGCGCTCCAGGTGATGATGGCGTTGCCGTGGCGGAAGTAGGTGTCCAGGCCCGGCCGGCCGAGGTTCGAGGGCTCGGTGGCGGCGGTGCCGGCTTCGATCTCGTCGCAGAGCGTCTTCATGTCACGCAGGTACTGCATGCCGAGTTCGGTGCCCTTCGGGAGGTTCAGCCAGTCCTTCTGCCAGTAATGGCCGCCGTAGATCTTCAGGCGCTTCTCGTTCACGCCACGCTCCTCGAGCGCCCGGATCAGGTACGGGACCGCGGAGACGTATTGGTTGAAGGCTTCGGCGTTGAACAGCCACACGCCGTGGCCGGAGCCGACGGCGTCGCCGGTAAAGAGCAGGTCATGCCCTTCGAGGAGGAAGACCATCGAGCCGGCCGTGTGGCCGGGCACGCCGATGGCCTCCAGCTTCATGCCGCCGAGGTCGAAGACTTCGCCCTCGTCGTAGAAGCTGGTGCGCTCCTCGGGGAAGCGGCTCGCCATCCGCGCGAAATCGGTCTCGGGCAGGGCAAACTGCACGCCCGGGTCGTTCACGAAGGCGGGAAGCATGCCCGTGTGGTCGCCGTGGTTGTGGGTGAAGGTGACCGTCAGCGGCATGCCGCCCACGCGCTGCCAGACGATGGCGCGGAGCGACTCGGCGGCGTTGTCCGCCCAGTTGATGGCATTGGAGAGGTCCAGCATCAGGGCCTTCTTCTCACCGACGAACAGGTAGATGTCCGAGCAGTTGTTGAAGTGGGTCTTGTTGCCCTCCGCGTCGAAGGATTCTCCGGCGGGATTGCTGCTGTTGAAATCCTGGATGTGGTACACGTTCTTTTCGATGACGGACACGGTGTACGGTCCGACTTCGACGTCCTTGGGACCGGCGCATGCGGCCAGCATTACCAGCGCGAGCGCCGGCAGGAACTGTTTGAGGTTCATAAAAAGATTTGGTTAATTGCAGTTTCAAAGATACGAACTGCATTTTGAAAAAGCAACAGTGAACGGAAAACGAAAGATTTTGCGGCGCTGGCTCTTGCTTTTACGCGCGGGTGTGCGTATCTTTGAGACTAGGAAAACCAAAACCATTCCGCATATGCACACCAAAACCATCGCGCGTGCCGTTCTTGCGGCCGTCGCACTGTGCCTGTCTCTCTCGTTGCACGGACAGGACAAGACCACATTCTGCAACCCGCTCGACCTGGTGGTTCCCGGCGAGCGTTCCTACCGCGGCGGAGAGCCCGTCGTGCTGATCTACCAGGACGATTACTTCCTCTTCGTCTCGCACCGCAAGGGCTACTGGTACTCCCCCGACTTCAAGAACTGGACCTACGTCGACGCCCCGAACTACCCGGGCGGCGTGGTCTCCGTCGTGGAGATGGACGGCAGCCTCTACGGATGTTCCATGAACAACAAGAACGTCTACAAGGCCATCGACCCCAAGGCGGGCACCTGGGAGCAGGTCGGCACCTTCGATTCCGACCGCTACGGCGACGCCAACCTGTTCTATGACGACGGCCATCTCTACCTCTACTACGGCTGGTCCCAGCTCATGCCCTTCAAGGTCGTCGAGCTGGACAAGACGACCTTCAAGGAGATCGCCGGCCCCGAGGTCCTCTTCTTCAGCGACTACAAGAAGCACGGCTTCGAGAAGCGCACCCACGACGACGTGATCTACTCGATCTTCAACGGCCGCCGCGACTACTTCGAGGAGGAATATCCCTGGATCGAGGGTCCGTGGATGACCAAGCATAACGGCAAATACTACCTCCAGTACGCCGCCATCGGCCTGGAGCTCCTCTCCTACTCGCACGGCGTGTACGTGTCCGACAGCCCGATGGGCCCCTTCACCTACTCGCAGCACAACCCGCTGACCTTCAAGACCACGGGCTTCGCGGTGGGCGCCGGCCACGGCAGCACCTTCCACGACAAGAACGGCCAGCTCTGGACCATCTGCATG
>JAEEGL016509340.1_pt1 | contig 11569 bp, 21 predicted proteins | sample 9134231 | NCBI WGS metagenome assembly JAEEGL01 (sample SAMN16246548, study PRJNA631951) | gut metagenome | biome: gut microbiome; feature: rumen; material: fiber-attached | host: Bos | place: Iran: Karaj | collected 2018-10 | reverse complement strand
GCTAGCTCAAAGTTTCCAAAGACGTCTCCATGCTCGCAGCTCCATCTGTCACTCTCTTCTACCCACGCCTTTCTTTGTCCATGAGGGCCTTGGAGGTGTGACGGGAAATACTGCGTGGCCGTCCCCTGCTGAGCTTCATATGGAGGCCAGTTTGGCTAATCAGGGTACACGAGTTTCCAGTTGCTCCACCAGATATCGCTAGCTCTTGATATAGCAGCGTCACTTATTGCCTGTGGCTCAGCCCATGTTCTCGGCTGTGATATCTATGTTAGAAGTCTTCTTCCATGAGCGTTTACAGCCGCAGACAGCAGCTGTCCAGGCTGCACACCGTTCTCAGTCCAGCCTCTCCACGCCTAGTGGTATGTCTCTGGATACATCAGGTTTCCGTCAGATTTGCAGTCAATGAACGAGACTCCACCACACTGCGCATAATCGATGAAAGCTGAAGCTGGATATGGCTCAACTACTGTAGAAGAAGAAGAAATGACAGTGTCAGTCATATGTCTGTACATTTCAACCTAGTTAGATCCTCCGAGCTAGTCTCTATAGTCAGTCAAGTAGTCTTTTCCATTTATGTCTACTACATAGTCTTCAGGAGGCTCGTTAAGGACTAAGCTCTCTTCTAGCTCAGATCCCTTCATTATTCCAAATGTCAAACCCACTGCTACTCCAGATCCAGCATGCGTTATGTATGAACCGCTTTCAAGCATGTTGTTAGTCCTGCGTGTAGATGAAGAGTCATAGTAGCCGTAGTCCATCAGATAGAAATTAGCGTCATATGGATCAAAGTAGAATTCACGCTAGTATATCCGTGACTCTTCGGTGGTGTTGTACTCAGTAGAGTGGTTAAACCGTATGTGAGAGTACTTCATGTTAGCGAGCATTGACTAGAAGACAGCCCAGCCGCTGGACGAGCGTCTTATGCTCGTAGCGCTCAGTCCATTTGTCCAGTTTCCAAGGTACCCGCTTGACAGCACTCCAAGGCATGCAGTTCCATTGATGAATACCTCGTCTGGGCCGCTGCCTACGAAATAGTATTGAGATGGAGTTCCAGTTGTTACGTTAGTGCATCCAAGAGCCTCAAATCCGTATATGGCCCACTGAGACACGCGTCCATCTGGCCATTCAGGGCCTGTGAACTAGCCCCATGGAGCATATTGTTGCTGCTAAAACTCAGCGTAACTCTTGTCACAAGCTGCTGTACTGACGTCATATATCCAGGAGACGTATACTTCACGTGGTGCTTCGATCCAGCCCTGTGTGTCTAACTGGAAAGTCCCGCTCTGCCACCCCATGAAAGTGAAGTTGTTTCCATTGGCCTCCACGGTCTTGCCGGAGGAGTTCCACATGCTCCATACAAATTTCACGAAATTGTCCCAGTCTTCTTTAGGGCACCCTCTCTTGAACTTGTCCTTCAGTCCAGCTCTGTATGAAGCACTGTCCCAAGGCCGCAAGTCTATGATGGTGAAGTCACGTGCATTTCCGCCTAGGTCATTTACGCTCAGTTCGTTCAAGTTGTTGAGAGTAGAGCCAATGTTGACTGGAGCAACTGCTCTCTCCATAACCGCCTCAAATGAAGCAAGAAGAGCAGTCCTGCACTGTGGAGTCATCCTCACGTTGTGTCCGTTAGCCGCTAGCCAGTATGCTCCTACGCCAGCGGTAGAAGATCCGGACGGATACTCAAAGAATATTCCAATCTCAGTCGGTGAATAAGGAGCCACTCCCATCAATTTCCTCCATTCTGTGATTCAGCCACTTCCCAGCAGCCTGCGTTCGGCATTGGACGGTAGTCAACGGCTATCTCACCATCAACTAGCTTGTATATCGGGAATATGTACTTTGTCAGGTCACCCTGCGCGCCATTTAGAGCTTGAGTCGTAGAGTACTCTACAAAGTCTATCGCTGGAGCTTGGTATCCCATTGTGCATCTAACGCAGATGTAGTGAGTTCCTGAAGCTATGTTTGACACACTGCCTCCATTTGAGAAGTAAGTGTAGCCGCCTATCTGCACAGCTCCCTCTCCTATCACCGCAGTTGACGAATTTATAGAAATTCCAAACTAGAACCTCGATGAAGCTGATGACAAAGAAGAAGCGTCAACTGTCGCATAACCAATCTCTCCTCCAGCTCCTCCTTTTCTCACTACGAACTCGTAGTTCTCTGGAAGAAGGCTCACAGCAGTCTCGCCAAGCACTACGTTAGACAGTGTTTCGCCTTCCTAGTCCATCTTGTACAGCTGCATCTCTGCTGGATCACTTCCAGACAGCCAGTCTATAGACTTCTGCCCGCTCTCTCCCTCTGAGTCGAGATGTACGCTTGTAGCAGACAAAGCGCTTAAAGCTATGTACCTAACAGAGCTAGTCTCAGTGTCTCTAAGAAGAACGTCTCTCATTGCTCCGCTAAGCGCGTCAGACAACTGGTACCAGCGCTGGTCAAAGTGCTCAAAGTTCCATATCTGCGAGTAAGAGCTCACTCCACTTTCAGAGCTGACGCTCTTTATCTCAAGCGAGCTTGTCTGAGCGTCTGGGAACATTGAGTCTACTGCAGCTTCTCCAAGAGTCACTGCAGCTGAAAGACTCTTGTACTCGAGAGTCCTCTGTCCATTAGAGTCTGTGGTCCTGACTAAGAACTCACATCCATCTGGAAGCAAGTTCTGCTGTCCAGAAGAAAGCATCACTGATATGCAGTCTTGCGCAGCGAGCTGGCTTTCAAATCCATAGAGCTGGAGCCATTTGACTGGATCATCCTAGTCATAAGTTCCAAACTGCATTGACTTCATCAACGTCTCAGAGCCTGTGTACTCAGAGTCTACAGACATGACTGCTGATGACAGAGCGCTCAATGAGAGATAGCATACCGAGCTAGTTTCGCAGTCTCTAAGAAGAACGTCTTTGTTTTCTCCGCTCAATGCGTCAGACAGCATCGCCCATCTCTTGTCAAAATGGTCAAACTCCCATATCTGCATCACAGAGCTCACGCCTTCTGACGAACTGAGTTCTCTTGTCTGAAGCGAGCTCGTCTGAGCTGTCTCTCCATCACCGTCAGCTGCGTTTCCATTAGACGCGAGCTTAAAAGACGCGTACCCAATCTCTCCTCCAGCTCCATTCTTCCTGACTACGAACTCGTAGTTATCTGGAAGTATGCTGCCTGGTATTGTGGACAACATGACGTCTGAAAGTGACTCTCCAGCTTCGTTCATCTTGTACAACTGCAGGCGTGAGTCATCTCCTTCTCCAGACAGCCAGTCTATGGACTTCTGTCCAGTCTAGCCGTCTGAGTCTACCAAAGCAGGCGTAGATGACAAAGCTGACAAAGCTATGTAGCACACTGAGCTAGTCTCGCAGTCTCTCAGAAGAACGTCTCTGTTTGCTCCACTTAAAGCGTCGCTCAGCTCCCACCATCTCTTGTCAAAATGCTCAAACTCCCAGATCTAGAAGAAGCCACTCACCTCACCATTTTCAGAGCTTACTTCTCTGTACTGCACTGAGCTCGTCTGAGCGTCTTCAATCTGGCTGTCTGCCATCGAAGCAGCTGCGGCTGCTTCTACTTTCACGTACTGCAGTTCACCGCCAGCTCCGCCTTTTCTTATCAAGAACTCGCAGTCATCAGAAAGAAGTTTAGTAGGCTGTGGCCCTATTCCAACTGAAACGTCAGATTCGCCTTCTTGATCGAAGTTCCACAGCTGCAAGAGCTGTGCTCCAGCTCCGTCTGAAGAGAGCCATGACACTGACTTCTAGCCTAGCATGCCCTGAGAGTCTACAAGAACGCTCAACGCGCTCAACTGCATGTACTCTACTGCGCTGAGGCTTGCATTGCGCAGAATTATGTGCTGCTGCTGTCCAGAAATCTGAGCAGCGCTGACGCTTTCATAGAATGTGTCTGTCTCTCCAAAGTTGAACAGCGCAAGAGCTCTTCCGTTAGATGACGTCTCAGACTCTTCTTCTCCTTCTTCTGGAGGTTTTTCTGGCACGTTCACAAACTGTATAGAGCTTAGCCCTGAAGAAGATATCTCTGAGTCAGGAGGGACGTCACCTAATGTAGAAAGAGGTATGTACGCGAGTCTTGGTCCAGTCTCAGTTGCTCTTCTAGCGAGATACAAGTCTGCAGAAGCTGGCGCGTCTGGCTCTCCCACGTCGAATCCATACAACTGGAGCTCAAGAGGCGCCATCGTGTCTGATGAAAGCCAGTCTATAGACTTCTAGTCAGTCATTCCCTAAGAGTCTGTAAGCACGCTCAAGCATGAGAGCTGGAGATACTCTACCGCGCTTGTCTCGCAGTTCCTGAGCATGACGTGCTGCTGCTGGCCACTAAGAGCTATGCAGAGGTCGTTGTAGACGGCGCTCAAGTTGTCGAAGTTCCAGGCCTGGAGGACCTTCGTGTCAGATGACGTCTCGGAAGACTCCTGTGACTCCTCGTCCGAGCTCGTCTCAGACATGACGTACCTCCACTGCAGAGAGCTTGTCTGCGCATCACTTATCTCTGAGTCTGGAGGAACGTCACTCATTGATGAGATTGGGACATACACTAGAGCAGCAGAGCTGGTCTCGCTGTCAAATCTTCTAGCTAGATACAAGTCAGCTGAAGTAGGCTCTGACTCCTCAGCTGAGTCGAATCCATAGAGCTGCATGCATCTGCACGTAACTTCTCCAATCTGCTAGCCCTAGTCGTCTACGCCTCTATTAGTCCACTCAAGAGAGCGGTATCTTGACTGAGAATTGAACGGTGTGTAAGAGTCAAGCTTAGGCTCTCCTCTGAACAAGTCTCCAACAGTGCCACTGAACACGTAGCTTGGATGAACTTCAAAACCAACTACGACGTCATCTTTAGGAGTGTATTTTCCAGCTTGAGCGACTCTTATAGAATGTCCAAGAACTGAGTCTCCTGAAGGAGGATCAGAGTTGCCGTCAGTCAAATTCCCGACTACAGCGAACTTCTCATACTTGTAGTCAAGGTCAATCCATACTGCGCCAGGATCTATCTCAGCTCCACCGTCTGAGTCAAACTTGCCGAACGCGATAAGCTAGTTGCCGAACTCTGACTCTTCAATCCATGTCGGGTCTCCAGTGAATCCAGAGCTCAGACTTCCCTCTTCGCACTCTACTATTATCGGATCTCCGCCATAAGTGAACTGCGTAGTCCATATTCCTTCAACGTCATTTTCATACTCTGCTCCTGGACCCATTGGCACGAGCCATGTCCAGTGAGAGTCTTTTCTTCCTTCTTGTCCGTCTTCTACTTTGTAGCACGCTAAGAATGCTTTCAACATTATTCTCTGGTTCTTCTCAGTTCCATAAGAATACACGTCTACTATTCCATTCTTCATCGTGACTCTTGAAGCTGGCTTAGTGCCTGCTCCTACTTGAAGTGACTCTTGCACTACAAGCGGGAACTCTTCTAGAATCTTCAACGTTGACAAGTCTGACGCTGGCATTCCACCCTAGCTGAGCAAAGCAGACAACTGGCTTTTTGCCTCTTCAGAGTCTACATTGCCTATTACTTCAATGACATTTTCTTCTGTCTTCCAGACCTGCAAGTTTGGCTGCGTCTGACCGAAGACGCCTTCCATCGTAGTCTTCAGCCATCCAGTGTCACCATATGCAGCTTCTGCTCCAAAGTCTGACTATCTTAACATGTAACCAGAGAGCGTTCCTCCTCCAAATGGACAATTAGATGAATTCTTGAAGACTAGAACTGCACTGGTAGCATTCTATATTCCGTCATCTGTATGCACTCTAACCGCATCTAGCGCGTTCTAGAGCGTTGACCCAAGCTTGACTTTAGCCATAGGCCATCCAGACAATATGTAGTTGTCTATGTCAAACACGCAGTTTCTAGACAATGAAGATGATCCAAGCTTGGCAGGCGCTACAAACTAAGGTCCATTTCTTGTCCCTGTGACAAGCAAGTCAGGAGACATGTTGCCTCCACCTTGCACAGCGTCAATCAATGAATTGACTGTAGACGCTTTTATGCCTTCGCCTCTTGCTACATAGTCTAATGACATCAGACAGCTCCTATTTTCCAGCGGCAGTTCTCAAGGTCGCCATGGTTGAACGAAGCATTTCCATAGAAGTTTATGTCCGCAGAAATCACTCCCATGAAAGTCTCCGTTCTTTGAAATGAAATCTTCTCCTTTGTCTTGACGTGCTGCATGTCATCTCCAGTCTTTATCCACTGCCAGTCATTTGTTCCATCAGCTTTCTCAAACGTGTATGGACATCCCTCTGGAAGAGAGCTCTGCACGTGGTCAATGTCGCCACCGATGTGTGCTGTGTACTTGACATTGCTAGAGATTATGCTTGACACGTTAGACACGTGGTTCTATGTTGTCATGTGAGTTAGAACTGGATAGTGGTACAAAGCTGATCTGTCTTGTAGAGTCTTCTTCAAGACAAACTGCTCAGCGTCATTCAGCACGAAGTCTCCATCTTGAGTCCTGTACCAGTAATGCTGTATCTGTGCACTGTAGCCAGCGTTGTCTTTTCCAGCTTCCATGAAGTAGTGTATGTGCTGTCTGTCTGCTTCTCCAGCCAATACCTCCGGTCCACTCATAGAAGTGAGCTCTCTGTCTTGATGCGGCGTGTTAGCGCAGAATCCAGCTGGCTTGACTGTATATGACTCCCATCTAAGCTGCCATGTGTCTTGGTAAGGGTCAAACGCTCCGCTGCCTGACGATGGATCATAGTCTGAAGGCTCGACTTCGCATGTCAAAGTCAATATCGCGTGGTCACCAGCTTCAAGCTGCTCTACGCTAGAACCTGTGACCCACCACTTCGAGTTTGCTGGAGGATCAGGAAAGCTAAAGTTCTGGCTGACTGCAGTAGGTATTCTTCCAACTGCAGTCGTCAGGTCTACCATTGTCAAGTTGTTAGCGTCTTTCAAAGAGTCATAAGGGCCTTTGATCCGAATTTCGCATGTTGAGCTCTTGTTGGTGTACTGTGGACTGTTAGAAGCAGGCTGCACAATGCACTCTGCTAGAACTCCATTTGCGTCTACTGCTGCTGTTTCTGACGGTGTCTGTGCCATAGTCATCCTTCATCATTCATAAGTCGCTGTTGTTGTTATTCCTTGGTCAAGCTTGTCACGTATCTGCTTTGTCAAGTCAGTTATCTTGCTGTAGTACTTCTCCATCACAGCGTTGGTGTCTTCTCTCTCGCCCATGTTGAATCCATACTGTGCAAGAGATGTCATGTGAGAGAAGTCAGGCGGTATTGTGAGATTCTATATGCTAGCTAAAGCGTTCTCTAGCACTCCAGCTCTTGACTCGAGACTGTCTGCTTCAGCTAGAGCTTTGTTTCTCCTTCTCTGCATGTCCTCAAAGTCGCCAGCGTCTTGCCCTTTTCCAAGCAAGATGTCTTTGTTCAAGCCATAAGCTTCTTGGAGCTTCTTGTTGCGCTCTTCTCTGATTTTGTCTAGTTCTGCTGACAGCTTGTCGAACTGTGCTTGAGGAGCTAGCTTCCTGTCTCTCATTATGCTCAGCGCGAACATCTGAGACTGCTTCATCTTGTCGTTGAGCCTGAACGCGTCAGCTTGCTCATATGCTTCATTGACTACAGCAGCTCTTCTACGGCCATCTTCTTGCCTCATTCTGCTGAGAGCATCTTCTGACCTGTTCTTTGCTTCTTTGAGGTTGTCGACTACGTTCTGCCATAAGTCAACAGTCGACTGAGCTGCTTGTGCTTCTTTGCCGCGCTCTTCAAACTTCTTGTAGTATGTATTGATGACTTTGTTAGCTGCTTTGTCAATCGCATCAGGAGTGTCTACTATTTCATTCGCTCCAAGCCTGTATCCCATGCTAGACATAGCGTCAGAGAAAGACTCCCAGCCAGACTTGCGTGAACTGTAGTCGCTCTTCATCTTCTCTGCTCTTCTGCGTATCCTGTCAGCGTACACAGCTGGATCTTCCATCTTTCTATATGCTTCAATACTCTACTGCGCTCTTGTCTGTGCATACTCGAGCTTCTCGTTAGCTACAGCTACATCGTTCGTCTTGAGAACGTCTTTTGCCATAAGAGTGTCAAAGAATCCATGTCTGCTCTTTCCAAGCTGCAGGCCTTCTTTGTACTGGTTCTTAGCATACTCGCGTTGAGCTTCTGTAGCTTTCTGAAGAGCTTCTTTGAACTCATAGAGTCCTTTAGCTACTTGAACCGCAGTTGTTGCAACAAAAACGCCAACACCAATTCTTCCAGACATTTTGTCAGAAGCGCCGAACAAAGAAGCTGTGTATGCAGCTGAGCCGCCTGCGGTCAATCCCTTTCCAAGTCCACCAAGAACTATGCCAGTGCGCTTGTAGCCGAAGTCTGACGCCATGTCAGCTGCGCCACCAAGAAGCTGACCTCCGATGATAGAAGCAAACTTACGGTTCTATAGAAGAGCATTGACAGAAGTCTTGCTTGCTGGATTGTTCTACGCGAGGTTCAACATCTGCTGCTGAGTGAGATTGTACTAGTCCATCATTCTCTGGTAAGCAGCCTAGCTGAATCCAGGTCCAAGAAGCTGTTCGGCAACGCCGAACTTAGTCATCGCGTGGGCCCATCCTCTTTTAGTGAAAGCGTTGTTAGCAAGTCTATGTTTGTCAGATTCAATGAAAGCTGACTCTAATTTTCCGCTTTTTATCAAAGAGTCAAACATGCTCTAGCGATAACTTCCATATGCAGCGCTGTTGAGCCATGGGACTTTTTTCATCGCCTGCTGCATTGTCTAAGCCACAACATTGCTTGACATCAATGGAATCAGCATGCTTGCAGTCTGAGCTGCTTGCTGCTGTGTTGCACTAGGAGACATTGCTCTGCTCTAGAAGTTGTTAGAAGCTGGGCCTATGCCTCTTGAAAGTGATGACGAGAGCTTGTCTATAGACTTGTTCAGCTGGTTGAGCATGCTCTCGATCTTACTGAATGTCTAATTCAAGCGCTGTGAGTTTGCACCGCTTGAACTTCCGCTTCCTGATGACTGTCCCTAGCTTTGACGCAGCTAGTTCAACTTCTACTGCACATCAGACGTGTCTAAAGTCGCTTTTAACTGGAGCTCATACTGTGAAGCCATGTCTTGTGATCCTCTATGAATTCTAATTATATGTTCATCTCATGCTTAAGAGACTGCCTATTCCGCTTCAAGAGCTCTTCCCATGAAACATTGTTCAAGTTGTCGAGCTTCTCTTGGTCAAGAAGAGTGAATCCAGACTTTCCATTAGCTGCAGTGAACACTTTCTGCCTCATCAATAGCATCAATGCAGTCAAAGACACGTCTTCAACTGCATAGTTCCAGCTCCAGCCATATTCTTGGCAAGCAAATGATATGATGCTCAGCAGCCAGCCGTTAGACGGCTTGCTGCCATAACTAGTCACTTTTTTTTAGAGTCGCCGTCATCTCCAGAGCCAGATGGAGCGGCTTTGTTCATCGTTGTGAACTTGTCTACTATAGCGCTTATTATGTCTGGCACATCAGCTATGTTGAGATTGTCATCTGCCCATTCAAGAGCGTCAAGCTTGAGAGACTCTATGTCTGTGCCGTACTTCCTCAATGTCTTCTTGTCGTTTGCAAGGATGAACACTGATGGAATCACATTGCCGACACTGAACTCTTTCTCAGCGTTGATGAATGGAGAGTCTATCTTCTCAAGATAAGAGTACTTGAGTATTGTGATGTCGCCTATTGTGACGTTTCCAAATGTCTTTGGAGTCTCGATTATCGTGTCTAGCACTATCTGTGGATTGTTGTTTTCTTGCATTGTTTTTCCTCTAAGTTTTAATTATAACCAGCCTTTAGATAGATTCATCTTCTCAGCTATATCAGGTTTTACAAAAAAATTATTTTTTCCATCATTGTATCTTCTACAGCCAAGTTTAGATTTTTTAATGTTTTCTTTATGACTCTCAGTAAAAGGCTTTCCTTTACAACCTTTTCCATTAGTGTTGCCAACCATTATCTTTGACATCTTGCAGCTTATTCTATTTTTTACATCTTCAGTATGATGATGGCCAAAAAAATTATTTCTCTTTCCAGTTTGGTGCAAAGACAAATGATCTTTTGATGTCAAAAATATTAATTCTTCAGCTGGGCGTTGATAATAGAGATTTTCATCTATCAATTGTTGTTTTGTCTTGTTTTTTTCTATCTCAGCTTTATGATGGCAATGCCATAAAGAAGACATATCTGAGACCGCCTCTTCATAATTTTCAATCTCAGATATGTCGTCTTTGCAAAACTCTTGTGTATGTCTTATACTAATCACTAATATAATTTACTACACAAGACTTAACTTATTAGCTCTGACTTGGGAAATTCGTGAAGCGTTCAAAGGAAATGTCATACATTTTCTTTGACTGGTAGTTGCCACGATAAGTCACATTTGTGACTTTCCACTTATGTCCAGCCCATGCGAATGTTGTGTCGCCAGCTACAATTGTTCCGACTGAACCGTCTTCAGAACCGTCACCTCCGATGACTGTCATTGATCCAGTCCAATGCTGATCATAGTCAAGCTGTGAAACTACAGCTCCCTTCTAATCCTAGGTTTGGTCGGTTATTCTCTCTTCACTTATTGTGACGTCTTGAATGATGAAGCCAGACAGCGTAGAGTCAATGCCCCACTGGCTTGTGCGGATCAATGATCCGGCATCAGTTGGCTTTGTCGTTCCATTCACTGAAGGTTCACTTTGTATAAAAGTTGCCATTTCAAATTCCTCATTATAATGATTTACTAAAACTAATTATATCTGTAATCAAGCGTCTAGATTGACGACTGTCCAGTTTGTAGGACAGTTGTTAATTCCACGAGTGATTGTCTCATTTGTTCCAAGAGCAGTTGGACAAGTGAATGTTCCGTTCGAAGCTACATTGTTCAGCCACTAGGTTGTTGAAGTTGAATACGGCCATGAAGTAAACTTGACTTCAACATTAGAAAGATTTGTGCAGTTTCTGAACATATATTGATAGCAATATTGTGCAAGAGATGTAGCATGAAGCACAGGAGCAGCGCTCAAAGAAGAGCATCCTTCAAACATGCTCTAGCAGCAACGAATTGCAGCTGTTTGAGCAGATATCACTGGTGCTGATGTAAGAGACGTGCATCCTATGAACATTTGCGCATAGCTGCTGTCTGCAGTCGTGTTAGCAGATAGAATAATATCAGCGTTGCTTAAAGAAGTGCAGCCGTCAAACATGTGCTAGTAGCATGCAGCTGGTGCTGAAGTAGCTGGAAGTTCAGGAACAGCTGTCAAGTTAGTGCAGCCTTTGAACATCGTGTGGTAGCTTCCTGTTTGCAGCGAAGTAGCTGGAAGATCAGGCGGCGACACTAGAGAAGTGCAGTCTAAGAAGAGCTTGTAGAAGCAGTTGCCAACTGGAATAGCAGTCAATTTATTATAGCCATCAAGAAGACTCATGATGTTTCCGCTTGCGGCTACTTTTCCAGTCAAAGTGAATGTGTTCACTTTCTCATTTTGAGTCATTCCCTGATTTCCACCAGAGCCTGCTCTCAGCCAAACTTTGTCGCCAACGTCAGCAAGTGTCACAGTTGTAGAGCCAACTGTGAATGGACTCCAGTCTTTAATGTTAGTAGAGTACTCCAACG
>JAEEGL015060285.1_pt1 | contig 11569 bp, 10 predicted proteins | sample 9134231 | NCBI WGS metagenome assembly JAEEGL01 (sample SAMN16246548, study PRJNA631951) | gut metagenome | biome: gut microbiome; feature: rumen; material: fiber-attached | host: Bos | place: Iran: Karaj | collected 2018-10 | reverse complement strand
TTCTCGGTTGATACCGGCAATACATGCATGACCAGCGGTGGAAATGCAGGCTGGAAGATCAATACCAACGCAAGTCTCCGTAACAACATGAACATCAATAAATACAATGAGTGCATCAGTACCGGTGATCAGATCAAGAACATGGTCTATGGATGGATGGGAAGCAGTGCCCAGCCTCAGATGCAGGGCTATCCTCAGCAGTGTATGCAACAGGGATTTGCACAGCCCCAAATGCAGGGCTATCCCCAGCAGAACATGCAACAGGGATTTGCACAGCCCCAGATGCAAGGCTATCCTCAGCAGGGTATGCAGCAGGGTTTTGCCCAGCCTCAGATGCAAGGGTATCCTCAGCAGGGTATGCAGCAGGGATTTGCCCAGCCCCAGATGCAAGGTTATCCTCAGCAGGGTATGCAGCAGGGATTTGCTCAGCCTCAGATGCAAGGCTATCCTCAGCAGGGTATGCAGCAGGGTTTTGCCCAGCCCCAGATGCAGGCAGCCGCACCCGCAGCAGCTATGGCCGGTGCAGCAATGGCAGGAGCAGCCGGTGCAGGTGCTCAGATCACATGTCCATACTGCGATGCAACCATCACACCCGTAAACGGAAAGTGCCCTGTATGTGAAGGTACACTATAATACCTTAAGTTTATAAGAAAGACCCTGTGACCGGCATGATATCGCCGGCATCACAGGGTCTTTTTCATGTATATCACAATTCCTTAACAAAGAATCTGTTCATGGAGCTGTGCCCGATATTCTCAGGCTTTTCAATCTCCAGATATCCGCTCTTTTCATATATATGGATTGCTGCCTGAAGATTATCATGTGTCTCAAGATATGAGCGTCTGAATCCCGAGCTTCTCATCTGTTCCTCAACATACCTTATCATGCCATAGCCAAGACCTTCGCCCTTGACCGTCGGATCAAGATAAAGCTTCTGAAGTTCTGCGGTATCTCTCATCGTGGGAAAGGCCGAATAGCCTATACCTCCAACTACTCTTCCATCATCACCCACAAGGACAAAATATCCGGATCCCGGATCTTTATAACACTCGCTTAAGCGGTCAAGTCCCTCATCGTAATAAGCTGTTCCCGGAATATCAAGATGAAACTGCTCCAGATTATTCCTGATGATGGATGCTATCACGTTATTATCTTCTTCTGAAATCTTCCTGAATCTGTATGCCATTTGGATCAGCCCAATGTCCTTGTGATGTTTCTTAAAATATTTATATCCAGTTCGTTCTTTCTGGAGAGCACATTCTTTCTTTCCATTTGAGGATCACTGTCTTCCGTGGGAGCTTTATCATAGAAAAAGGATCTGATCTGAACTATCAGCAGGATAATTCCTATGAATATCATGATCCCCGAAAGTACATTCATGGTCCCTGGAATAAGTCCCACAGATCCTCCGATGATAAATACAATACCTATAATGATATTGATGAACCTGTCTTTAAAACTTTTCTCTGCACGGGATCTATCGGTTCTCGCTGCTGAAAATTCATCCGTTCCATCTTCGATTCCCCACAGAATGTCCTTAAGTTCATCAAGCATTGCCACGATATCCTCTCCCACACCTTCAGTCTCATGGGCAGATCTTGCAGCCTTCATGATATATTCCTTATCATCCTTGCCGGATGCAAAATAATAACCTGCAGACAGTCTCCAGTCTCCGGGATTGATGCCCTTATATTCATCAAGCATCACCTTCGCCGCTTCATTATTGCCCTTATCAATTTCCTCAAAGGCAGTTTTAAGTTTGTCCTCAGGGATCATATATCATCTCCCGTTTATCAGTTACGATCTGCACTTTATCCAAAACTAAAAGTATCTGCCTGTATCGCTTTCAGTAACGCTTTTTACGCTTCAAACGATGCAGACAGATACATGATAAAAGATTTATGCCTTAATTTCAATCTAAGCTGTAAAGCCCATCACGGATGACTGCTTTACACCGGTACAGGTAAGTTCCTTAAAGTCAGATCTTTTAAGGATACAGATCTCTTCCTTAGAAAGTTTGCGGCCTGCAGCTTCTTCCATAACTCTTGAGGACTGACGTATGATAGCCTGCTCGAGAAGATTTCTTACGAATCGTCCGTTTCCGTAATTCTCTTCTCTGACAGCCCTTTCGAAGATATCACGACAATAGCTTATGGCATCTTCATCTATATGGTATTCTCTCTTTTCCGACATGAGCTTGAGTATATCCGTGAGCTCATCCGATGTGTAATCGGGGAAGTTAAGATGAAATGAGATGCGGCTCTTAAGACCTTCGTTCTGATCAAGGAATTCCTGCATCTTTTCAGTATATCCTGCAAAGATCACAATTACAGAATCACGGTAGTTCTCCATGAGCTGTGTTATGACATTGATAGCCTCGGCACCGTACGTCCTTCCGTCCTCGACAAGGGAATACGCCTCATCGATAAAGAGAACGCCTCCGTTTGCAGCCTTAAACTTATCTTCTACGATCTTGGCAGTCCAGCCTACATATTTGCCCACAAGATCCTGACGTCCGCACTCGACGAACGCACCGGATCTTACAACATCTTCTTCCTTGAGGATCTGTGCAATGAGTCTTGCAACTGTCGTCTTCGCACTTCCGGGATTACCTGAAAAGAGCATATGGAGCGAATTGGATTCTGTATTAAGTCCCATCTGTTCGCGGGCCTTCATCATCTTGCCGGCAGCTATAATATCATCTACTACACGCTTGGCTTCAGTCAGACCGATCAGTGACTTGAGCTCGTCATAAGGCTTATCATGGGGCTTAGTCACCTTGATCTCGAATTTCTTTTTATCCTTGTAAGCCTTATATACGTGATTCTTCAGACCGCTCCCGTACCAGGAGTTGAATGCACTGTATATATCCGTAACGGTGTAGCTTTCAGTCTTGGGAAGATACTGAAATGCCTCCCCGGTATCGGAAAGCCGGAAAGAAGTCTTTGAGATCAGTTCCATAAGATATTTTTCGGCGCAGGCTCTGTCACCGCTTCCTTCCGTAAGCTGGATGATATCTGCTTTAGAGGTGATATTTGCTAGAGCATCGTCATTTCTCAGCGACTTGCCCATGATCTCAACGAAGATAAACAGGGTATCCTTCTTAAGCTTATCTATCAGCTCACCTATGCACTTCGTGACATCGTGGAAATCGGTAGCATATATTCCGATATCAGCTTTATGTTCGAGCACGATAACCATTATTCCGTCTTCTGCGGATTCGATGACCTGCTTGAACCTGTCATCACGGTATGCGCTTCTTGAGATGTTCTTCATAACAAGCTGTCTGCATGAGGGAAGTCGTCCGTTGGAATTAAGTGCCCTGATAAGAAGCTCTTCCATATCCATAGCTGCTCCGAGATCACCTGCAGATATCATGTAATGAACCGGATGGCCGACATATTCCCTGAGATTTTCCCTGGAATATATCCTTTCAATCTCTTCGACCATATTACCGGATGCAAGGATCTCTTTCGCACGCTTCATACACTTTGCCTTCGATGTCTTGGGAAATGAAAGAACACTCTCCTCGAGATCAAAGGGGAACGGATCAAAAAAGCCTGCCCTGAAACCGATATTCAGCTTTCCGAGAATGGTACGGCCATTGGATACAAATCTCCTGTTCTCAAGTTCATTCCTGAACTCTTCACAGGTAATATCCCTCGTTGATGCGATGCAGCAGTCAGGGAATTTTTCCAGGAGCACAGCATCCATCTCCGGACTATCGCGGTATGGAAGTGTTATTGCCGCAAGTGCTTCAACATCTGATTCCCCCCGCTCCGTAACAACAAGGATATAATTCTCGTATTTAAGATAAAGCTTGTACAGCTCATCATTGATGCTTTCTATCTCCGAATCAGAATACCTTGAATAAAGAACATCTGCCGACTCGCTTCTTCTGCTGTGCACATGGGGCATGTCAAAAACAGGCTGACCGGGAACAGGAAAATCCGGCAGTTCCAGAGATTCAAGCGCATTCTTACACATAGTTTTATCAAGCTCAAGCCTGTAAGATCTGTATATCATATTCTCTCTCCTTATTTAATTTCTAAACACGATAACTTTATCGATAAGTCCATACGAAACTGCTTCGTCTGCATTCATCCAGTTATTGCGGTCAGAATCGGCTGCAATCTGCTCGATGTCTTTTCCGCAATTTGCGGCGAGAATGCGGTTGAGCTTCTCTTTGGTATGCAGGATATGTTCTGCTGCGATCTGGAGATCTGTAGCCTGACCCGAGCTTGCACCAAGCGGCTGATGGATCATGATCTCAGAATTAGGAAGAGCAAATCTCTTATTCAGGGCACCGCCTGCAAGAAGAAACGCTCCCATGCTTGCAGCCATCCCGACACAGATAGTGGAGATATCACACTTTACATAGTTCATGGTGTCGTAAATAGCCATACCTGCTGTTACGGAGCCTCCCGGAGAATTGATATAGAGACTGATGTCCTTATCCGGATCCTGAGATTCAAGAAAGAGAAGCTGTGCAATGACCGAGGCAGCTGTATCATCATTCACCTCGCCGGAAAGGAAAACGATCCTTTCCTTCAAAAGCCTTGAATAGATATCGTATGCTCTTTCGTGCTTCCCGGTAGAATCAATGACTGTTGGGATGTAAATGCTCATTCTTTTTCTCCTTTCTCAGCCTGGCCGCGTAACAGCCTGATCTTCTTAATAAGTTCAAGGGTATTGTCATGGATGATCTTTCCTGCAAGATCATTATCAAGATATGCATACAGATAGATGTCCTCGGGAGATATCTGTTTTACAGACAGGATGTTTCTTACGAGGCAAAGCCCCATCTTATCAAGCTTTTCAATAATTAATTCTGCCATTCCGCGATAATCCTGAATGTCAGAGTCAGTCAAAAAACTTTCGAACCCATCAGGATCAGTCCAGACCGGATACCAGGTTGTGTAAATACTGTCAATCCTTGGAACTATAACGAAATCCACATCGCCGAACCTTTTGGGCAGATATTCATCAATTATGCCACTGAATGAATACAATATTCTCTTGATCTCAGTCCAGGTCAGCTCTGCACAGTGAAGCCCCTTAAGGAACTCCCTCGGAAGTTCTTCTGATAGATTTATGGGTTCAAATTCTTCAGGAAAGTTCTTTATCATGAACAGTGCATCTCTTAAGATCCCTGAAACAAGATCTTCGGTCATCGTGACACGGTATTCGTCGCTAAAGATCTCTGCTATCTCGCTTTCGGTTATCGGGTCGTATTCACCGAGTCCGTACCTGAGGGAAAGAGCGTCCGAGTAAAGTTCCGGAAGGCACTTTACCCTGTTTTGGATATCACTGATGATCACATCAATATTTCCGTTTTTGATGATGCGGGAAGAGTTGGTTTTGAGGAAAGAATCAGTTTTCTTGTTCATTAATCATTCTCCTTATATTGCATCTATGCGTAATGTGTTACTTTTATATGCAACGCTTGTGGTAAAAAATTAATCCAAGTCCATTTCGATCAGTTCCCTGTACAGCTTCTCTATACTCCTTTCGCTGCGAGTCTTGTTATAGAATATCTTTGCCTTTTTACCCGTAATATGTTCGATTTCTTCCAGGTAGTCTGCCATTTTCCTGAAATCATCCAGGGTCAGGACTTCCCTCTCTGGAAAATACGACCTTGTCTCGCGCTCTTCCATGAGCATATCTATTCTCTCGGTTTTCCTGGAATAGCCGTTTATTATATAGGCAAAAGAGAGTTCCCCGACTGCATTGATCAGAACCGGTTCAGGTGCATTCAGCGATTCAAATTTGCAGTATCTGTAACACATAAATGCAAGAAGATCACAGGCCCTTCCGGTAATACCCTTTAACTTACAGAATTCCATGATTCCTTCCCAGGAGGAATCAAAATCCTTGTAACCGGATATATACTTGCTCCATATCTCCATAGCTCCGGGTTCATGCAGGGATGATGCTTCGGGCATTACTCCGAACTTCGTCCCGGTCCTGTGATACCACTGCCCTATCTCGGCCAGACTCTGTGCAAGGGTGGTGAACTTATCAGCAATCGACTGAGTCTTCTCCGGTTCAAAGTTAAGCTCGATCCTGAGAATGCGGCCCCTGTCCATTATTTCACCTGCAGAGGTAGCCTGATCGATACCCGGAACAAGAACTACGTCACCCTTATTGCGAAGACAGTGCATATCCAGAATGAAAAGTTCATAAAAATCTCTGTTGAGGATCTGTCTTTCCATATTTCTCTCCTTTATGAAAAAAAAGTACGTTAAGTTCTACGAAGGACCTAATTCTCCGGGTGTTTAAATCCTTCGTTATTCAGTTTTCAAGGAGCATAAAGAGGGGGCAAATTGCAATTGCGAAACATTGCATCGCGATGCAACACTTTTTAGTGTAGCGTCATACTATCAAATTCGTATAGTGGTTGTAAATAGTTTTTTTATAAAATTTTTCAGAAATAAAAATAGTCCCGATTTCAAGTGAAATCGAGACTATTTTTTCTATTGCTATGCCCTTTTACTCAATAATAGTATTACCGACAAGAATCCGATCATATTACTACCGGTTTTTATGCTCCAGGATATATTCCAGATCTATTTTCTTCACATCGGCATTTACATACATCGCCGATATCGGAGTGTTGGTTTTTACGTCTTTGAGCAATACTCTGAACATCGCATACGCTTTTTCTTCGGTAAAGATTATCGTGTTTTTGAATCCTTTCAGGCTTTCAGGTTCCCAGGCATCCCGCAGGAACAATGATGAATACCTGTTCATTGTTTCGGTCATCAACGATGTGATGTCATATCTGGAGCTCTTGTAGGGAACAGCTGACAGATCGGTGAAATCAACCGCAAAGTTCCAAAGCTTAGGACCGAGCCCCTTCACTTCCAAAGCAAAATCCGACGGCAGATTTAAGCCATAACGACTCGATGGATACTCATCGGACAGCTTAAGATCCGGATGGATTGTAACCGGATATCCGATATCGAGATAATGATCAGTGAGAATATCCCTGATCACTTTAATCTTTTCAGTCTGAGTCTTGAAAAGCTTCCTGTCATCATTACCCGGAGTTCCTCCGTTCATCAATGACTTTAGAATCTTTCCGTTGGCACTCATTAGCATATCAAGTGTAACTTCCTGAGGGTTTGCCGCATTTTCGGCTATTGCCATGAGAAGTTCGTCAGATAACGGCTTGTCGATCAGCTGGTTTACTATGCGCGAAAAAGTAGACGGACCTTTAACCTTACATTTTCTGGCAAATTCAGCCATGCTTCTGTCAGGTCCCTTTGCCATAGTTACCAGGATAGCAAGATCCTCATAATCCGGCACATAAGCCTGAACATATTCCGGAATCTTTTTATCTCTTTTTTCCATCAGATAACCCCTTATAGTTTGAATAAAAGAAAAGATGATTATCGCAACGCATTGCACGATGTTGCAATAATCATCTTACTACATAAATCAAAAAAATGGAATTATTGTTTTGACTATTCATGGAACAAAATAACTACTTCTCGCTGTTACTATCATCTATCATCTGAAGCATAATATCAGCAAATACCGGGTCAAACTGGGAACCGGAGCATTTTTCAATTTCTGCTCTGGCCTCAGCCTTCGAAAGAGGTGTCCTAAAGCGGCTTTCACCGGTCATTGCATCATAGCTTTCTGCAACAGCAATGATCCTTGCTTCCGTGGGGATATCTTCACCTGCAAGGCCATCCGGATATCCATTTCCGTCGAATCTTTCATGATGTGAGCGTACAACCGCAGCCAGCTTCGGAACATCTTTGATATTTTTTAATATCTCTGCACCAAGAACAGAATGCTGCTTCACAATCTCATATTCAGTGTCCATAAGCCTGCCCGGCTTACTTATAACAAAGTCCGGAACACCTATTTTACCTATATCATGTAGAAGCGCCATTACATAAATGATATCCTGCTCTTCTTTAGGCAGACCATGACGTCTGGCAATCTCTCTGCTGTATTCAGCTACTCTTTCGGAATGACATTTGGTGTTGTCATCATTCACACCTATAGTCGCTATCAGAGTTTGTGATAACTGAAGAAGTAGTGATTCATTACTGATATTATCGGTTATACCCATAACATTTGCCTCCATCAATTTATACATTTTCTGATATTATTATTGACAACAAAAACAGATAAATAAATCAAAGCAGTCATTTAAACAATTCATTCAGCTCATCCTCACCAAATCCAAACAAATTAAATCCTGTATTTATAGTATCCCTATATAATTTACATATATCATTTGAAATATTTTTCCTGTCTGCATCTGTTATAATTGCTTTTCCAGCATTTAATTCATCAAATTGGCGTATCATACAGAAGCACCAGCGACATGTGATAATTTTTCTGTTTCCAGAAATAAAGCTTTGTTCAATTGATTTAGCTAAATTTCCTTTGCAACCCCCAAAAAAATAATCAAGTAAATCGCAAAAATCTTTCTTTAATTTTCCATCTTTAAACAAATTATCTTTTTGAAAAGTACCCACATATAGCGCTTTTGAAACATCCAGGGATTCTTCCTTCGAATAATTTCCTTCAAATTTCTCTTTTAGATAAACTTCTGCCATTTCAAGAAATCTCTCCATCTCTATTTTCCTGTTATATTCCTTTATTTCCGGAAGCTGATTTAATCCTTGACCCGTTGTAGCATAAATACAATATTCAATATAACAATTCCAATTATCCTTACCAAGTTCTACTAATTTAGTCCTCACTTCTTTCAAATTATTCATGAAATAATCAATACAACTCTTAGAAGTATCATTGGATGATAAACCACCGTATAAAGCCATTGAATATCTACCATATTTCGCAGGAAAGTCAATCTGTCCGATGTATTGGCTAAAAGCTGTTTCCTTATCGAACAAATATTTATATGCATACGGATTTGTTACTTCAGCCTTGCCATAATGCATCTTTATTGAATCGTTATTTTTAAATAAATCTTTTAATTTTCCTTCAATATAATCATCATTCTTGCTTTGAACCATTCTGGTATAGTCTTTAAAACGATCCAATACATCTCTATGTTTAGGATTATCAACGTATTCCTTCTCAAAATGAGAATCTGATAGATGATCGTATTTGTTCATCAGCTCATTCAGTTTATCAGAAATAATACCACTATATTCCCCATATTTTTCACTCACCAAATCAATATACTGTTTTATAAATTTATATTGCTCTGCATTATTTTTTTGATAATCTTCATCACACAAATCCTTAAGTATTCCAATGATATCTCTATAGGAAACGTAATTATATCCACTATACGTTTTCCTTATAGTTTCTCCCGTCATATCTTTATGAACAGCTCTTAAATAAACAGGCAATTTATCTATTTCTGGTATATCTAAATAAACAAATAAATTTCTTCTCTTACTATATTTGAATGGTGCAAAGTTATCACTATCCCTGCATTCGACAAATATTTTGTATCTCTGAAGTTGATCATCGTGCACAACAGATCCGTATTTATTTTCGATAGTACATGTATAATCCTTTCCAACCATGAGTATATCAATACGCTTATTTGTAAACCTTTTGCCAGACCCACTCATAGGAACAGGGTATTCTTCAAATATTATTATTTCATCATCTATCTCATCGACTATTTTATGATTATCATCGCTCGTTTTTACCGAATCAGGCACTAATCCACAGCAGGATAAAATATCCCTCTTTCCATCCATACATACAACCAAAAATCGTTTTAAAAAGGAATTTCCGAAACCATGGTTCTCTTTAGAATCCATAAGCCATGACAGAAAACTGGAGTGTCTTATCTCATGATCACCATTTTTTAAAATCCTAAAGATATTATAATCATCTTTATATACATCTATTAATTCTTCGATCAATTGTTTTTGTTCTAATTCCAACATATATTTACCTCCACTTATCAATCACCGAACTAATCTCGTCATCTATCTGTTTGAATTACCAGCGAATTATCTTCAATTATTCACACATCAGTTTAATGCGATATATTGAAGTCCTCCCTATATCACAGCTCTATCCTCTCCGGAAATGCCTCCTTTCGCATTATACCCCACATCTTATCGATATATGCAAGGGTGTAGAAGTTCTCATAGTAGTGGTAATAGAATGCGCCCTTATGTGTCATCTCATATATTCCATTGTTCATCCTGACCATTCCAAGCATCCTGGCAAGCCACAGTTCGAATCCGTACATCCTCTTAAGAGGGACGCCGAAGAACTTTTCAAAGCCTGCGGGATCGACCCTGGTGCTGTATGCCGTCCAGAATAGGAAATAGACCATTCTCTGCCGTCTTGTAAATCTTATGGTCAGCGAAGTTGGGAGCTTACCATCATCAATACGGCCGATATACGATTCCACATCGAATGTATTAATCTTGAACTGGTCTTTCAGAAGTGTCGTTGCAGAGCATCCGAATCCCAGAAAGTTATCCCTTGTCATGGAAGAGTATCTGGCATTTTCTGCATTTGAAAATGTCCAGATTGAATCACGCTTGTATCCCTTTTCTTCGCAGTAGTCCGTGATGCGGTCAAGCAGTCTTCTCTTTTCCTTTTTAGGCATTGCTTTTACTTTACTCGACGTGAAAGTAAAGTCTATAAAGGGATATATGGCAACGTGATTAGCACCTATATCAAATGCGTCATCGATGTCATTTTTCAGATCCAAGTAACTCTGATCAGGAAGTGCGAAGATGAAGTCCATTGATACGGTCTCAAAGGAGACCTGAGACAGCGCTGTCTTCAAAGACTCCTTATCCACAATTTTTCTTCCGAGAATATCCTGGTACTTAGACCGGAAGGACTGAATGCCGATACTGATCTTCGTCACTCCTGCTTCCTTAAGTTTTTGCAGAACCTCTGCTCTGACATTGTCAGGATGAAGTTCAAGACCGATTCCTTCGGCAATCTCAAAATGTTCATTTATCGCACTGATGATATCTCCCAGTCTGTCTGCGGCAAGTGCGGGAGTTCCGCCTCCAAAGTAAAGACTCGTGACCTTCTTTTTCCCGGGATGCATACTTCCAACCATATGTATCTCACGGATGAGTGCGTCTATATATCTGTCACACAGATCATTTTCGAACCTCACTTTGCAGTACGGACAGAAGTTGCAGATCTGCGCACAAAACGGAATATGAACATAGAGCCCGAGACCATCAAGCTCTTCAAAAGACAGTTTTTCATCATACTCATTTTTGAATACAAAAGGCCTGGTCGAACGGGTTAGCCATGCCCTTGTCAGATCCGTCACAAAACTCATCACATTTCTCCGTCACACATACTTAAGATATGTACCAAGCATCTCAAAGATGATCCTGAGGTTTCCACGGAATAAAAGTGTATACTCGGCAACAAAGAAATATCCGCACTCGTCACAAAGACCCGGAATTTCAATACAGCGTCCGCAGACCGATACCTTTCCATTCTCAATGACGACACACTGATGGCACGGTGTAGGGAATGAATTATCAATGATATATGGGAATGCGCTCTTCAGATTAAAGACCGGAACCTTCTCCTTCATCATCTGTCTGATGATATCACAGCACTCTTT
>JAEEGL015029190.1_pt1 | contig 11569 bp, 4 predicted proteins | sample 9134231 | NCBI WGS metagenome assembly JAEEGL01 (sample SAMN16246548, study PRJNA631951) | gut metagenome | biome: gut microbiome; feature: rumen; material: fiber-attached | host: Bos | place: Iran: Karaj | collected 2018-10 | reverse complement strand
GACACAAGCGACCGCAACTAAATTATCCGCATTTGGTCTGCCAGAACGCAGATATTCCCATTCTGCCATAGTTGGAGTTCTCCAAAGTCCTGCCTTATTTCCCCCATTTGAGATTGCGTTATAGATACCCCAATCGGCATTTGCATAATCGCCAGTCATATTATTTCCTGCAGAACCTCCTAAATAATAGTCGTCACTAAAACCACCCAAATCATATGGTTGATATTTATTAGCTCCCGAACCAGACCAACCACTTGTTCCCCAACCAAACAAATCAACCCAACCATCATATGATGCCGATTTATTTGAGTTTCCTTGTTCTATGATTGTAAATTGTTCATCTGCAAATCTCCAGGTATTCGTACTTGCCTGATACTGCAAATTACCAGGAGCGAATTTTGCTTTTTGAGTCGGACCGACTGAAAAATAATATTTATCTGCATTAGAACTATTTACATTTGCTTTCACTTCCAATTCCGCATCGGAGCAAACGAAATCCTTGTCGGCAGACAGTGTTACCGTCGGCAATGCGTATGTCGTAACAGTTGTAAATACTGTCGATGAACAAGAATTAGCCCTATCTGTTACCGTCAATTCCAAGGTATAATCTGTATCGGCGGTCACTTCGGCATTGAACGTAGGATTATCCAACGAAGTGCTGTTCAATTTTGTGGCACCGTCGCCTGCCCATGCATACGAATATGTTGATGTTCCGTTGTTCGTCGGCGTCAATTCCAAATCAGATTCAGAACAAACCGTATATGTTGCATTGAGCGACAACGAAGGATTTTCGGCTACCGTGACAGTTGCCGTTTGCGTATTCACGCAATACGGAGCCGTGGTACCCTTGAGTTTCACCGTAACCGTATATTCGCCAGCCGTCGTTAAATCGCTCAGAACGCCAGCCGCCGTAATCGTACCTTTATCTGTTTCGTATGAAAGTGTTCCCGTGCCGGCAGTAACGTAGTTGCTCACGTCAACCGCATCGCTTCCTGCGCACACGCTTGGGATAGAAACGATGGATAAATCAGGTGTTTCCAAATCAACCACCTCTACGCTGGCGGCAGTCGCCGTCATTTCACAACCATTGTCATCGGTCAACGAAGTGAGTTTATACACGCCACCAGACGGATTATCAATCGTAAATGTATTTTCTGTCGAACTATTTGCACCCGTCACGTTTTCGGTAAATGTAAACGGAGCTTTACCAGCAGTAAACGTAATCACAACAGGAGTTTTCGACTCTGATTCAGGGCAGTAACTACCATCACCCGTAATCGTATATGTTGGATTCTCATTTTGTGTGATTGTTTTTGCTTCGGTAGTGTATGAACAACCATCAAGCGTGACAACGCATGTATATTCACCTGCTTCGGCATTTGTTACAGCAGCCGTCGTTGCCGTTTCTACAGCATCTTTCTTCCATGAATATGTTGCCGAAGTCAAATCTACATCGGAAGAGAGCGACAATTTCACTGCCGACGACTCGCCACAATACGAATCAGCCGTTGCCGTTATGGCACTTACAGGTTGTGGTTTTACAACAACCACGATTTCTTCGCGTTCACTTTCACATTCGCCCGATGCCTGAGAAACGAAATATGACGTTCCGTCGGAAACATTCGCCGTATTTGGAATCGGTGTCGAGGCAAGAGCAGTAGTTGCCGTCATCGATTCATACCATTTCAAGGTGCCGGTAGCCGTTGCTGTCAGTTCCGTAGCCGTTTCTCCCTGACAATAATTTACAGGAGACGTAACTCCCGGTTTTGCCAACGCACCGACAACAACATCGATTTGTGCATAATCGCTCACACAATCATTTTCGGTATCAGTGACATAATAGGTCGTAGTGCCTTCTTCCGTAACATCGGGAACGGGAGCACCCGACAATTCAACTTTTGCGTCATTGTACCACGTAATGTTTGTTCCTATTGCCGACAAAGCCGTCACATTACTTTGATTCTTGCAATACGAAACATCTGTAACCGTCGGCTTTTGCGTTTCGTTAACCGTTACGGTAACTTCAACCTTATCGCTTTCGCACGAACCTTTTTGAGAGACATAATAGGTATATGTTCCCGCCGTGCTCTTCGTTATTTTGTTTGATGATAAACGTGTTGTCTGGTCTGAGTCATACCAAATCAAGGTATTTGAGCCAGTTTTTTCAGCAGTCAACGTTATTTCTTCGTTCACACAACCCGAAATTGGCGTTGCCGTAGGAGGATCGGGACATTGAACCGAACCACATTTAACGGAATTAACTACACGAATCTCTTCTTGTCCATATACCTTCGCAGTGGCGTAATTATTAATGTACGATGCACAATCGTTAACTGTTGCATCGAATGTATATGAAATTACCTCATTAGGTTCAATCGCCCTTGTAGAAGTAGGCCATGTGATTTTGTTAGTTCCTGCGTTATACGTTCCACTACCAGAAACGTTGGTAATGTTTGTCAATTCTGTTGGCAACTCGTCAGAAATTGCAACTTCGAACGCATAATCAAGTTCAGAGTGGAAATGTGTCAATGCTGAATTTCCGTTACCATTGCTATTTACATACATACCAAAGTTACCTGCAGCCGACGCGGTCAATCCACCCCAATCCTTCAACACGCTTGTCCAATCGTTTTCTTGATCATTGATGTATAAATAAAGATGATCGCCATTCAATACAAATTTAAGAACAGGATCGGTATGACTGCCAGAGAATTGAATGGCATCCGACCATGATGTTCCTTCTTTTTTAATTAATGTACCATTATTATATAGTTCGTATCCAAAGTTATTGTTTCCATCCTTGTTAAGGAACAATTTCATACAAATTCCTTGGAAACTGCTTGAACCTGGCGTACCACTTACATAACGCATTACGAAATATAATTCTTGCGTTGAATATGGTGAGCCCGTGAACGACAATGTAACAGAACCATTTTTACCGTATGCGTAATTTGGACCGAAGAAGAAAGCACCATTGCCATTTGTGTTCAATTTCAGTGCTCCATTTGATACGGATGACATAGCGCCGTTTCCTAATTTTTTCCAATTCGTTGTAGAAGAGCAATCGTCGTCAACCACTGTTCCCGTAGTATTGACGTACTTCACTTCATACGAAATCACATCACCGATTGACGCAGTTTCTTGCGAAGCAGTCTTAAACAACGAATTTTGTGGTTCTATATAAGGAGGCAAATCTGTACACGTTGTCGTTAACGCAACCGATGATGAATCAGGTGAATCAGTATCGGAATAAATCCATGCCGCATTTATATAATGTGCGTCTGCTGCATTCGGACAACCAATGTCGTTTGCCACGCAAGAATAAACCAACTTACCACTTTCGCCTACAAGCATTTCAGGAATAGTCCATTTCACAATACCCGAATATGGAGCGTTAGCAGGTGCGGCAGTATAAGTTGCCTCTATGCCAAGTGCTTTTTTTGTTACCCAAGCATCAAAACGAAGTTCTTTTGGAATCGTATCGACAATTGTTACATGGTATGCTTCTTTACCCGGAAGTGGACCACGACCTTGAATACGACGCCATGTGTATCCGTCGAACTCTTCAACCAACACGCGATCGAAATTTGTAAGTCTTGAAATAGGCGAACTACACGTGTGACGAGAATAATTGTCAATTTCATATCCCAAGTTATCATAATTTGCCCAACACGGTGAAATCAATGTAAATGTTTCGCCTTGTCCGTCAATCGTTCCCGCAGTAATATCAGTCGAGAACGACCAGTCGTCCTTGACACGGTTTGTCAAATCAGAATTCGGATTGGAAGCCAATCGGGCACGAATGAAGCCAGGTCCCCACACACCTTTGTGCAACAAATATTGGGAATCCAGTTTGTCGTACACGTGTGTTGACGGAGCCATTAGCACGTCGGCAAACCGAATCATCAAACGTTGGTTCCATTTTCCGTATGCATCTTCGCCTTGCGGAATTTTCTGATATGCAAATGAGATCGGACCAGTTGACGGGTTATATCCATACTTGTCAAGGTCGTTTTGGTTGTCAACCACAAACGTCCATCCCGTCGGATTCGTCGTTGCGTTGTACAAACCTTGAGCAGCCGCGTCAAACATAAAATACGAAACGCGGTAGTTATTCATATTAATGTATGCCTCGTACGAATCGTTCCAGAAACGATACAAATGGTAGAACTGATATGCATTTCCATTCATATAATAGTTACCATACGAAATACGTACATTGTCACGTCCACCGTTCAACCAAGAATCTTCGGAAGACACATTCTCGAAATTAACAGTAAACGTTACCTTGTCGTTCGGGTTCAACTCCTTACGGTTCGCCGTTTTTTCCAATACAAGACTACGATTTGCCAACACGTCAACACAGTTACGTTCCATTGTGTAGGTCGCGTGATTCGGATATTCGTTGCTAATCCATTCTGGGAAATTATCACCCGTAATGGTACTTGTTTCACATACCCTTGCATTTTGTAAACTCGTTATTTTTACAGTGAAAGCAACAGAGTCAATTGTTGCAGCAAGTCCGCCAGACTTGAATCCAGGAACGGTACCTATATTCCACGTAATGGTATGAGTGGCAGGATCATATACACCACCTTTGTTTGCACTCACAAAGGTATAATCATCATCAAGAGGTGTCTGAATAGTTACGCCAGTAGCAGCAAGCGTACCGTAGTTTCTATATTGTACGGTGTAACTAACCCTATCACCCTCGTATGCATAGGTTTTGTCAACCGACATGTACACTTTCATATTTGCCTTGGGAACCATCTGTTCGGGAGCAATCATGTTTCCAGAACAAACCAGCATACCCAACGTACGGAACCAACCATGAAAATATTTTGGCGTACTTCCTATGTAACGTTCCTCCGGGTCAAGTTTTGCGGCGGTATTGTTACCATCCCACATCAATTCACACTGACGATAAATATCGGCAATCAACTCCAAATCTTCAGATGCGACGGCAGCCGTGGCACCAGCACCAACAGAATAGTTTGTATGATATGCAGAAGTAATTCCACCAGTATGCGTCCATTGTTGCGGAATTTGAGAAACACCGAACCACATTGGTTGTCCAGGGTCGGGACTCGCACCTTGTTTTGAGCAAATCTGCGTACCCGAATTTGACGGATTTTTCAACAAACCAGCATGACGAACGCCCATCAATCGTTCAGAATTGTTTGTTCCTGCTATTACCTGGTGAGTGGTGGGATTCCAATCATAATCGGCATCGCCGTGCCACAAGTAATCCAAAATATGTCGCCACGGATAACGGAAGTCTTCACCATCGACATACACGCCAAACGTTGGTTGGCCGTCGGTTTGCATTTCAACCCTGCCAATAGATGCATAATATCCTTGTTCGTATGCTTTTTTATTCAGCCAGTTACCCGAAGCCGCCGCTCGCTTGAACTGATGAATCTCCCATTCGGAAACCGCTCGGTTATTGTCGTCAACGCCATCGCCATTTTTCAGCCAACGCCAAAATTCCTCGAAGTACGACGGAGCATCGTAATCTATGTAGTTTCCTCCATAAACACTATACAAATTTGGTCCTCCATTATATGGACCGTTAGCGCCTGGATATGCCGCATTTCCAGCATCGGTGAAACGCCAACGAGTTAATTCACCCCATGAGTTACCGCGCTTTTCGTAGCCGTCAATACCAATCACACCACAGAGATACCCCGTCATTGCGTGACTTCCCGGGTCAATTTGTGGTAGCGTGTCAACCAAGGCACCAACAACACGTTGCGTTTCATATTTCAAAGAAATTGGATTTCCACGACTATCTTTCACTACCTGTCCGTCTTGCATCATCCATTCTCCCCATTGTTTGTAGGCAATCAACATAGCCATTGCAATATCCACGTCACCGTCGGTTGCCGAGTGGCTGTCGGAACCGTAAGCGGCGTTAAACGTCTTATCTTTCCATGCAGCAAGATACGGACCGGCAAAGTCATTGGCGTTCAAACCTCTTGTGCCACCGTCACGAAAACGTTGCACACCAGAAAAACGAATGTCGTGAATCCACATGTACAATCCGTTGAATGTTTTTTGGTCGGCAAAAATTGCGGCGGCAAGCAACGCGTATCCGTCACCTTCCGACACGAACGTTCCGTAGTTGCCAGGCACATCGTCACGGTTGAACGAGATATATTTCACACCACAATACGTTCCCTCGTAACGACAACGGTGCATCATAATCTCGTACGCCTCACGCAACGTTTTTTCCATATCGGCGTGAGTCACACCTTCGGCGTTGTACTTTGCAAGAGATTTTCCTCCGCCCGTATATTCAAGGAATTGAGGGAACGGGCACGTAGGGTTTCCTTCATTAATATGTATGTCAATAAAAACCGACGGATCGTAGGTTGCCGTTTGAGCATACCCGACAAATCCAAGGGCTATAGACATTACACAACTGAGTACATATACATATAAACGTTTCATCTTAATACATTATATAAAGGTAGTTATTTCAAAAAATCATATCATTATCTAAATATCAACATTTATCCAAAATAGTCTTGCAAAGATATAAAATCAACAAAAAAAAGACAAATTAAAAAAAGAAATAGTTTCAGATACGTATGAGAAATGTACCGGAGTGTTTTTTTTATTTTTTTTCTCTGAAATGAAGCAGTTGAAAGGCGTTGAATTTCAGTATATTGTCTAAAAACATTTTGCGAAAAAAGAAAGAAAATAATGGGGATATGCAAAAAAAATCAAGGATTTCAAGCTTCATTTATTTTTTTTCATATATTTGCACTACTGCATAGTATCTAAAAATGCAGAAAAAAAGGAAATTGAATAGATAAAGATTAAAATAGAAAACAATGAGAAAGATTTACATTTCTATTATTGCAGCTGTGGCGTCTTTGCTTTTTGCAAATTCGGTAATGGCCCAAGACCCGAACTATTCTCAATTCTATTTGAAGGAAACGTACTATAACCCTGCAATGACGGGTATCAACCCTGGTTTGCGTGGAACAGTAACAGACCGACACTTATGGACAAACGTACCGGGAGAATGGGGTACTCAAAGTATTAGTTTCGACTATTATGATGTAAAATTTGCACAAGGTGGTATTGGTGGGTATTTCACTCGTAACACTCAAGGTGAAAACTGTCTGAACACCTATCAGGGTGGTCTTGCATACGCAAAACAAATTCGTGTGTTGCCTGACTTGATGTTCCAAATTGGAGCTGGTGCACAATACATACATAAAAATATTGATTATGATAATTTGACATTTACTGACCAGTTGGATCCTCGTTTCGGAGCAATTTACGAAACGGAGTTTGTTCCACCAGAAGAAGGTAAATGGAGTCAAGGTGTATTTGATTATAATGCTGGTGCTGTTGTACAATTTAACATTCGCCAAACTCCAGTGAAATATCTTGCAACAGGTGTGTTCGGTCTTGCGTTCCATCACCTTTCTCAACCAGATATGTCTTGGATTGACGATGGTCAGGAAGCTCCACTGCCAATGAAATTCGACGTTCACGGTTATTTGCAATTCCGTATCAATCGTCAGGGTTTCCACAACAGATATTTCTTGCTTTGCCCAGGTTTCATATTTGAAAACCAAGCAGAGGCAAATCAATGGTTCAAAGGTTCTGAATCGGGTGCAAAAACCCTTACCTTTGGTATGAATGCGACAATTCCTTCGAAAGTTTCGTTTATGTCTTCGCTTTACGTAGGTTGTTGGGCTCGTAAGCAATTCATAAAGGATTTCAACATGGACGAAGTTAAGAATACATTCAAGGCAAAGAGTTTTGACGCTATTATCTTGACATTGGGTTACATTAAATACTCAAAAGACAAAAAACAATTGTATCAATTCTTATATAGCTACGATATGACAATTTCAAATGCAGGTTTGTCAACTGGTGGTACTCACGAGGTAACATTGAGCTTTGAAATTCACAATTTGGCTATCAAGGGTAAATCGGCAAGACGTTCTGCCGTACCACACCCGAACGAAAAATTCTTCCAATAATAGTTGGTACATATAAAATAAAAGGAAGTCTTCGGGCTTCCTTTTTTTGTTTATTATAATCTCTTTTTTATTTTTGTAAAAAACAGAAATGAAAAAACTCAAATATATACTATTCCTCTGCTTGTTACCTTTCCTTCCCGTTGCTCAAACAGCAGATTGGAACATTTATTATTCTACGGAAAAGGTCAATAAAAACCATTTCGAAATCGTGATGAACATAACGATTCCGCAAGACTTTCACATGTATAGTTTTGACCAAGTTCCGGGTGGTCCCATTGCGGCAAAAGTTGACTTTGAATTTCCCGATGGCATTGAGAAAGTTGGTGGTTTAGTCATTCGTAGAGGCTTGGTTGATGAATTTTTTGACGACATTTTTGGTGTAAACATTCGACAATTTAGTAATCAAACCGTATGGATACAAGAGTTTGTTGTCACAAAAGACATAGAACCCAGCGAAATAAAAGTAACGTACAGTTATCAACTTTGCAAGGACGACGGTTATTGCCTGAATCCGTTCCCAGAAGAGTTTCTGGTGAAAATTCCTGCATACACAATAGAAAAGAAAGAAACAAAAAAGGAAACGACGAAAACACAAGACTCTATTGTTTCACAAATTGCTGATACTAATAATATAGAAAAACAAGATACTATAACTCAAACTGTAGATACTACAACTCTTGTTCAACAACCCATTGAAAATGACGACACTCAGTCGGATACCACTTCAGAGACGAATCTCTGGCTGATATTCTTATTCGGCTTTCTCGGTGGATTCTTGGCATTCCTCACACCGTGCGTATTCCCTATGGTGCCTATGACGGTGAGTATGTTCCTTAAACGGGACAAAACGCACGCATTACGTGATGTGGGAATATATGGTTTGTCAATCGTGGTGATTTACGTGGCATTGGGACTTTGTATCACGTTGTTGTTCGGTGTCGATGCCCTCAACAAACTATCGACAAGCCCCATATTCAATATGGTGTTTTTCTTCATCTTCGTGCTCTTTGCCATTTCGTTTTTCGGCGCATTTGAATTGATGTTGCCCACAAGTTGGGTAAACTATTTTGATCAAAAAGCGGATACATCACGTGGGTTTGCAAGTATATTCTTTATGGCATTCACTTTAGTTCTTGTTTCATTTTCGTGTACCGCTATGATTATCGGAACATTATTGGTGGAATCCGTCGTTTCGGGTTCAATAATAGGTCCGATGATAGGGATGTTGGGCTTTGCCATTGCTCTTTCGCTGCCATTCGTTGTATTTGCCGCAGTTCCGTCGCTTCTTTCGTCACTTGCAAAATCAGGGGACTGGATGAACGACGTGAAAATCTCTTTAGGATTTATTGAACTCGCATTTGCACTGAAATTCATATCCAAAGCAGACTTGGTCGCTGGCTGGGGTATCTTGCCACGAGACGCATTTATAGGTATCTGGATTGTTTTAGCAATACTCTGGGGATTGTGCATTTTACGGGTAATCACATTCGGTCATAAATCAAATATGCCATTGTCAAAGACACGCATTTGCATTGCCATCGCCATTTTTGCCCTGGCAGGAAGTCTTATACCTGGATTTTTAGGAAGACCGATTGACTGCATCAGTGGCTGGTTGCCGCCAATGAGTACGCAGAAAATACACATCCTCTCCGATGAAGACGATATGTCGCTCGTAACAGAAAAGAAATATGGAAACTTGTTCCATTCTCCTTATGGAATCAACGGTTTCTATGATTATGAAGAAGGACTTGCTTACGCAAAATCGGTAAAAAAGCCTATTTTGTTGGATTTCACAGGATTAGGATGTGAAAACTGTCGTAAGATTGAAATGAATGTGTGGGCAAAACCCGAAATTCTTGACATTATAAAAAATGACTACGTGCTCATCTCGCTCTATCTTGATTCTCGCGAGCTACTGGATTCCACGCTAGTAAGGGAAGAAACCTATGGTAACAAGACGTACAAAATCACGACGATTGGGGAGCATTGGAGCATTTTTATGATGAAAAATTATCACGGTTTGATGCAACCATACTACGTATTGCTTTCACCAGACGAGAAACGATTATGTGAACCTATTACATACGATGAGGCAAAGTCTCCGGAAAACTATAAACAATTCCTTCGAAAAGGGTTGGAGATTTTTAAGGAATAGGAGAGAGGTAGCATACTCTCCATCGTCCCTGCAACAATATATTGTTGCTTGGATTTAATTCTGATTATCAAGGCAGATTCAATAGGAATTTTTCTATCTTTGCAACATCATGGAAGAAGAAAAAGCAACACCGTACCCACTATGGACGGAAGATATATTTGATGTCGTTTGTGAACCCACAACCGACTATGGGAAATCTATTGTTTATCAAGGAACTACGATTACAAATGCCCTGAAGGATTATTATACGTTTTCAACAAACCGCGAAAAGATTGAAGTTTTGAAATGGATTGTTGTACAACCCTATTTTACAGAGTTACGACGGCTTTCTACGGCAGAAAATAAGATTTACACCTTATACACAAACCAATACAACGAGATTCTAAAAACAGGAGAAACACCTAATAATCTGCAAATTGCACAGAAATTTGTAGCAAATGGATATGATGTATTTCTGTTGGCAAATCCTCACAATACTAAAAGTGCTGATTTCATAATTCGACAAAAAAACAAACTATTCTATGTTGAAGGGAAAACATCAAGTGGTGGCAGTGCCCTATCTGTTAGATTAAGAGAAGGAGCACAACAATCCGAAATAATTGCAGTCAATTTCTCGAATTATCCAAAATTTCATGAGCTATTTTATTAAACGAGCATTTGAAGGTAATAGCACTCTACGAGCAATAGTTTTATTCAAAAAAGCAAGAATGATTACCATTTCTTGCAAATTACTAAAAGCTCCTAATGGAGAAAATATTTTTTATAAAGTATGGAATCTGAAAAAATAAAAAAGGTTGATTCCTCAACCTTTTTTCCGTCTCAATGGACGTATCCTTGAGCCCGATCCGACTTAACGGCCTGTGTCCGGGTGTTTCGGGATGAACCCTCATTTTTCACGTCCGACGTTGCAAATATACAACAATCCATTTCGGTTGTCAAGATTTCTCTGGCGATTTGTTTACCTCTCCCCAATATCTCCATATTGTTGGGAAATTTAGCTGTAAATACCAGTAAAGTGGAATGAAAAAAGGCAACCTGTTAAGATTGCCTTTACATTAATTTATCATTTGCTTTTTATTTCAATACCCTCGGTGGTGAAACATTCATTATCAATTAGAAATGCAAATTGCTTAATAGATTAAGCAACCACAGCCAATAACTTGATGTTGGGGGAAGTTTAATTGCATTTCGATAGGTAAAAAGGTTTTTAGAGATTAAAATTTGAATTTAATAGAATTTGGAATATATTTGCAAGCTGAAAGTCCAAAAAAATGTAATTTTTAGCTTGCGAATGGAGGTAATGAATGTTATATTATCAAGTCCGAGGACTGTATTTACAATGCAAGGATTGGCGATGCTTAATGACAATGTGAGTCGCGAATCTTTACGACGTTCGCTTAATTACTAT
>JAEEGL014274705.1_pt1 | contig 11569 bp, 7 predicted proteins | sample 9134231 | NCBI WGS metagenome assembly JAEEGL01 (sample SAMN16246548, study PRJNA631951) | gut metagenome | biome: gut microbiome; feature: rumen; material: fiber-attached | host: Bos | place: Iran: Karaj | collected 2018-10 | reverse complement strand
CCGGAGGCCCCCTCCCTTCCTGACCACCTTCGTGAATGGGGATTCGCTCACCTTTGTGGGGCCGGAGCCACACTCAGTGGCTCCTCTGAAGACCCCAGTCGCCCTTTGGGTGAGGAGTTCTTTTTCTGTTGCTGTTCCTACATTCATTCTTGTGAATCTGGTTTGTTCTTGTGGGATTTCTTCCCTCCCCTAAAGGGGAAGTTGGAGGGGGTTAAATATTCTATGCTTTCTCTCATAATCTTGGCACCGCTAATCCACATAATACCGGCATACAAGGTTGCTGCCATAACAATCCTGCTTAGCAGTCTTAGCCACATGATGGGTATTCTGCCTGTTGCCCACCAGGTAAAGGAATGAACGGCCAGTGTAAACACCAGGAAGGGCAGGATGTCCTTCAGTGTTTCCCTCCAACGTAAGCCTATCAGGCGTTTTGCACACCACTGCCAGATGCCCAGCCATGCAACGTTCAGCCCGATAAAGTAGAGTACCATCGGCATCAGTCCCTTGGGATACAGAGGAATCAGACCCGCCCAAACGGCCAGACATTGCCCGATGGTGCACGCCAGGTTGATGTTACTCTTGCCACGACTGATGGTGAGGTTGCTGTACAGCGTCGTAATGGGAACAACGGCACCGTGTATGCACAGCAGTGCTAATATGAGACCGCTTTCAGCCCACTTTTCCTTTCCCACTAGCAGAATAAAGTCCTGTGCAATAATCGCCAATCCGAACATGGCGGGGAAGGTGACGAAGCAGGTGAAGCGCATCATCTTGCGGAATACGCTTCTGTATCGTTCGGTATCCTCGTTTACTTGGGCCAAAGTGGGCTGGGCCACGCTTGTAACCATACCGTTGATGGTGTTCGAAGCCATGTCGTCCCATTTCCTTGCTTGTGTATAGATACCTGCAACATGGTTGCTGATATACTTTTTCAGTAAAACGGAAAACGCTTCCCTGTTCAAAATGTTAAAGATGTTGGTAATCATTAACTTGCTGCTGAATCCGAACATCTGCCAGGCAGGAGCAAGGATAGTTGATAGTTGATAGTTGATAGATGATAGTTGGGAACCATGGGGTGAGTACCCAGGTCGCTTCTGGCGACCTGTTCTGAAGGGGGCTGTCGGTCTCCAAGGCGAGAAGTACCATGCCATGGCCTGTACTACTACTACAAAACTGACGGCCTGGATGACAAGACCCCAATAGTGGAATCCGTTACATGCTAAGGTAACGCCAATGATGCCGGAAATCAGAACGCCGCAGATGTTGCAGATGCTGGTTTCCTTTACCATCAGATGCCCAAAGAGATAGGCTCGTTGGGCGGTTCCTATACCAGAGAAAAGAAAGCCCAGGAATATTACTCTCGACAGTACCACATAGTCAGGGTCGTTATAGAAGTCAGCTATCAGCGGGGCACAGAACCACAATATCAGGTAGAGCGTTGCGCTCACCAGTATGTTGAACCAGAAGACGGCATTGTATTCCTCGTGCGTAGGTTCCTTCTTGTTGCAGAGGGCAGCAATGAAACCGCTCTCCTGAAGGGCGTTTGCCAAGGCTGCAAAGATGTTTAGCGCAGCAAACTTGCCATAATCGTCGGCGTCAAGTTCGTACATCAGTATAAGTCCGAACATGGCGCTAAACAACTGCATGATTCCGTTCGACAAACCTCCCCAGATAAGTCCTTTTGCCGTACGCTCTTTCAGAGTATTTTCAACATTCATAGCACAAAAGTACAGACTTTTTAAAGAAAATCATGCATCTGTTTTACTGAAATCTCTTTTTTGCTGTATGATTGGTTCTTTTTTTTGGAAATTCGGCGAAATATTTCTACTTTTGTGCCGATATTTGATTAATAGAGGCTAACTCAAAGTAATAGATGGCAATAAAGTTTCAATATAATAAGACTTCTCTACAGCAGATCGAGAAGAATCTGAAGATGCGTCAGCGTACCTTGCCTATCATTAAAAGCAAGGAGACGGCTTTGCGTCTTGAGGTGAAGAAATGCAAGGAGGAGGCCGATGAACTTGAACAAAAACTGCAAAGTCAGATCGCTGGCTATGAGCGTATGTATGCGTTGTGGGGTGAGTTCGATACTTCGCTGGTAAGTCTGAAGGATGTGCAACTGAATGTAAAGAAGATAGCGGGTGTACGTGTTCCTATCCTCGAAAACATCGAGTTGGAGGTTCGTCCTTTCGGATTGTTCAGCGCTCCCAAATGGTATTTCGATGGAATCAACCTCCTTCAGGGGCTGGCAAAGACTGCTGTTGAACGGGAGTTCGTTTTCGCAAAGCTTCACCTGTTGGAGCATGCCCGTAAGAAGACAACCCAGAAAGTGAACCTTTTCGAGAAGGTGCAGATTCCGGGCTTCCAGGAGGCTGTCCGTAAGATCAAGCGTTTCATGGAGGACGAGGAGAACTTGTCTAAGTCGTCACAGAAGATTCTGAAATCTTTGCAGGAAAAACGCCGTGCTGAGGACGAAGAAAAGGAGGTTGCCGTATGATTGAGAAAATGAAAAAGTTCACCTTCTTGGTGACAGAAAAAGAATATGATTCTTTCATCGCCTCACTGCGTGAACTGGGTGTAGTACATGTTCAGCAGTTACAGAAAGGTGCCACCAGCGAGGAGTTGCAAGACGGTATGGCGCTGGAGCAACGTTACAAGTCGGTACTTCAGGCTTTGGAGATTTATACCAAGACCTATAAGGAAATAACAGTTCCTCAGACTATCCGGGAAAATGCCTTACCCGAGGCATTACTGAAGCATGTCGAAGATTTGCAGGCCGAGGAGTTGAATCTGTTGCATAATATCGATGCGTTGCAGAAGAATATCAGTATGCTGGAGCCCTGGGGCGACTTCGACCCTGCCAGTGTGAAACACCTTTCCGATACAAGTGCCCAGCAGATTCATTTCTACCGTTGCAGTACCAAGTTCTTCAAGCACGAATGGGTAGATACCTATTTTGCTACGCCTATCAACGAGCAGGACAAAAGTACATATTTCATCACCTTCAGCGAGGAAACGCCCGACATACAGGCTGAGCAGATCTTCCTTCCTGCAGGAACATTAAGCGGTTATATCGCCGAGCGCAAAGCAGAAGAGGAGAAACTGAATGCCGTTCGTGCTGAACTGTTGTATATCAATGCCAACCTGCGTCCCGAATTAGAGAAGGGTCTTGTAAAGGTGCAGAACGATATTTCTCTCAGTAAGGTTCATCTTAGCGACGAGCGTATAGCCGGTGATATGGTTCGTCTGATGATGGGCTGGGTACGTGCCGACAAGACAGAAGCCCTTGTGGAGTATCTCGAGAAGGACAGGATTTATTACGAGATGGAAGACCCTGCATACGAGGATGATGTGCCCATTCAGATAACAAACGGTAGTTACACAAGTCTCTTCGAGCCCATCTTGCGTATGTATTCTCTGCCCAACTACCACGATATCGACCCCTCACTCTTCTTTGCTCCTTTCTTCATGCTGTTCTTTGGCTTGTGCTTAGGCGACGGCGGCTATGGCCTGCTGGTTCTTCTGGGTGGAGCTTATCTGGCATGGAAGGGTTCAGATGATATGAAGAGCTATGGACGTCTGGGTATTTGGCTAGGTTTGGCAACCACCATCTGTGGCCTCCTCACCGGAACCGTATTCGGAATCGACCTGACGAAGCAGAATTGGGCATTGTTGGCCCCTGTCAAGCCATACTTTATCAACGATAACGGTATTGGTCCCATCTTCGGTTACTCGCCCATGATGGTATTATCTGTAATCATCGGTTTGGTTCAGGTTTTGCTTGGTATGGTGCTGAAGGCTTGCAAAGCCTGGAGAAACTATGGTTTCGGCTATTCCATCGGTACATTCAGTTGGGTATTTGCCCTGCTTTCGCTCATAGCCCTATATGGCTTGCCTGCCTGTAACGTTGTTTTGCCGGAACCTGTTCGGTATGTGCTCATGGGAATTATCGGCATCAGTGTCATTGGTATCTTCCTGTACAATAATCCATCAGCATACAAGAACCCCATTACCGGACCGTTGCTTAATATCGGTGGCGGCGTATGGGCTACATATAATATGTCAACGGGTTTGTTGGGCGACTTGCTCAGTTACATCCGTCTCTTTGCGCTCGGACTGACAGGTGGTGTGTTGGGCGGTGTGTTCAATTCACTTGCTTTCGACCTCACCAGCAGTTTGCCTTGGTTTATCCGTTGGCTGCCGATGGTCCTCATCCTGCTGGCAGGTCATGGTATCACCTTCGCCCTGAGTATGATCAGTGCTTTCGTGCATCCCATGCGACTCACTTTCGTGGAGTTCTTCAAGAATGCTAACTTCGAGGGTGGTGGCAAGGAGTACACTCCGTTCAGGACTGTTAAGTGAAAAACGAAACCGCTAACCGCTAACCGCTAATCGCTAACCGCTAACCGCTAACCGCTAACCCGTAAACGGTAAACAGTAAACAAAATAAATATTAATCCCTCATAAGACATCGTTCGTTTTTCGTAACGAAGCTGGCTAACCAAAATAGTAATTCTTTATATAAATAAGGTTGCAAAGCCCGGTTCGGCAAAGCCCAAATTATAAATGATGAATGATGGATTATGAATTAAAAACAAAAAAAACAAAATTATGGAGATTTTATTAGCTTATTTGGGCGTAGCCCTTTGTGTTGCCCTCTCAGGTATTGGTAGTGCTTATGGTGTAACCATCTGTGGAAATGCTGCCATCGGCGCATTCAAGAAGAATCCTACTGCCAGCGGTTCTTACATGGGTCTTTCTGCACTTCCCTCTTCTCAGGGTCTGTACGGATTCGTAGGTTTCTTCATGCTGAACAGCAAAGTCACTCCTGATATCGCTATGGGTCCTGCCTGCGCTATCTTCGGTGTAGGTTTGGCACTGGGTCTTGTTGCCCTGTTCTCTGCTGTCCGTCAGGCAAAGGTTTGTGCCAACGGTATCAGTGCTATCGGTGCTGGTCACAATGCTTTCGGTACTACCATGGTATTGGCTGTGTTCCCCGAACTCTATGCCATCCTTGGTCTTTTGGTACTGATTCTGACAGCTAATGCTCTTTGATAGGGGTTAACGGTTATGGGTTAGCGATTAGCGGTTAGCGTTTTCGTTATCGTTTCCGTTTGTTTAATAAAGGCAAGAAGCGTAATGCTCCTTGCCTTTTTTGTTACCTGAAAAATCTTCACACCCCCACAAAAATATCGTTATTCTTTTTAACCGGTTATCGTTTACAGTTTACGGTTTACAGTTTACCGTTTACGGTTTACGGTTTACCGTTTACAGTTCCGCTAACCGCTAACCGCTAACCGCTAACCGTTAATCGCTAATCGCTAACCCAACCTTAAAATCTTCCTCCGCCTCTTGACGGGCGGTCTCCGCCACCTCTATCACCTCCGCGTCCTTCTCCTCTCTCACCTTGCATACCGCCTCTGTTGCCTCTCATGCCTCTTCCGCCAAATCTGCCGAATCGCAGATTGGCCGAGAACAGCACGTAGCTGTGTACCATCTCTGTCTGTGTATCTGTTCTGCTGGTGGCAGATACGGAACGGTTAATGTCGTCACGCTGCCCCAGGATATCTACTGCTCTAAGAGACAAGGTTAGAATTCTGTGTGGCAGCAGGCTTTGGCTGATAGTGGCATTCCAGATCAGTCGGCTGGTGTTCATGTTGTCATCCGTGTAGCCCCGTCTGCAGTTCTCGTTAATGTCAGATCTGATGGTCATGTTCCAAGGTGTCTTAATCACAATCTCACTTCCGAATGAGAAGCCGTGGTTGTCCAGGTTCGAGGCAGAGGCATTTGTGCTACGCCTCAGGTTATAGTTGAAACTCCCGTTCAGACTGGCTTCCACACTCCACTTGCTTTCCCATTCGCGTCTGTAGGTAAGGCGCAGGCGCTGACCGAAGTTTCCGCTTCGTGTGGTATTTTCCACGGTCGTAGAATCGACACTCCTGTACAGGAAGCCGACAGCATTCGTATAGCTGACAGATGTTCCTGAATTTATTATCCAGTACTTTTTCGGTCCTAAGGCTGTATTGAAGTTAAAGTTGGCCGATGCGTTCCAGTTGCCGTTCACGTTTACCGGCATGGTTACACGTCCACCCGTTGTCTCGTTATATTCGGTACGGTTGGTAGTAGCGTTGCGTGTTGTTCTGAACTGTATGTTCAGCGACGATGTCCGTTGGTATTCCACCACTGTTCTGCGGTAGTCCAGATTGAAGTTCTGCGTAAAGGACGGCTTCAGCGTGGCATTACCGATGCGTATGTTCAGTGGGTTCGCATCCGAAAGGGTGTCTGGAATCATGTCCGTCATGTTGGGTTGCGAGGTGCTGCCGTTGTACCTGATGTTCAGCTGTTCCTGCCTGCTGAACTTATAGCGGAAGTACACGTTCGGGGAGAAGTTGGCCACAGTACGTGTCAGTATGGTGTCTATCCGACCTTTCTGGTAGTCAATCTTGCTTACCTGTGGTCTTACGTTCGCACCTATGGTCAAATCGTATTTTGTCCTGTTGATACGCAGTTGCACGTTTGCATTATGATTATGGAAATGGTTGATGGTATAGTTACACTGCTGTTTGTCCCTTACGGTGTAGGGAGAATCAAAGAATTCTGTGTAATTCCATTCATCAACACCTAATATTTCATTGTAGGGGTCAAAGATAGAGCGTACTTCCCGTCTGTTATCCCTGAAGTTGTAACCATAGCTGTAGCTCAGCTGCAGGTAGGTATTGAAAGCTATGGGCTCACTGTAACCGATGCTTGTTTCTATGTTGTAGTTCTTCTGCGGATTATTGTTGTACTGCACCTTGTGGTACACACTGTCTCCTCCGTCATGCGCCAATATCTGATAATAGTCTGTAAGGCTGTAGTTGGCGCTCTCGCCCTTACTGTCGCCGTATCCGCCTCTCACATTCAGGGTGATGTTCCTGCCCCGTTTCCCCAGTTGTTTGTTCACCTGAAGCGAAGCAGAAGCATTTATGTTATGTGAGGAACTGACACTTGAGCCTCTTCTGTGGTTCACACCAATCTCTTTGGCGAACTTTTCATAGTCAGCCAATGGGTCTTTAGAGTACAGATAGGGATCGTCGTTGAATGCAGCCGACTCGTTGTCATTGTTGTTATGGTTCTTTCCGTAGCTGAATTCCGGACGGAACAGGATGTTCCAGGTCGAGTCAGGTTTCCATTCCACTTTGTACTGGAAACCAAAGTTCTTGTTGTTGCCGCTGCTCCAGTTATGGCTGTTGGTATATGCCGAGTTTCTTATTTCAAAGTTCTGGCTGTTGCTGCGGCTCTCATTGCTTTGCTGATTGAAATCCCCATTTACGCTACCGTTCAGTTCCACTACTTTGTTTTGCCAGTTCATGGTTGCGCCAACGCTCTGGTTGTCGGTCATTCCGTTACCTCTGGTATTGTTCCCGTTGCCAATTACGCTGAACTTCTGATCACCTATGAACCGATTAAAGTTCAGACGTCCGTTGTAACGGTCTTTTGTTCCGTAGGCGCCGTCCAGATTTCCGAAGAAACCGCGTTTTTTGTTTTTCTTGATGGTCAGGTCCAGTACGGTTCTCTCATTACCGTCATCTATACCGGTGATACGGGCACGGTCACTCTTCTTGTCATAGGCTTTTACCTTATCCACAATTTCCGCCGGCAGGTTCTGCAGTACCATGTTTCGGTTGTTGCCGAAGAATTCCTTGCCGTCCACCAGGATTTGACTGATGTTCTTCCCGTTGAAGGTATAGCCTCCGTTTCCGTCTTCCACAATGCCAGGCAGTTTCTTTATCAGTTCCTCCACCATGGCTCCCTCTTCCAGCTTGTATGCATCGGCATTGTACATTACTGTATCATCTACCACCGTCAGCTCTGCCATTTTTCCTTCTATAACGGTTTCTTTCATCAGCGTTGCTTCTTCTCGCATCATGATGTCGTTCACCTTGAAGTTTCCGCTTTTTTCGGGCAGGGTGATACCGAAGATTTGTTCCTTGTATCCCATAAAGGAAACCTTAATGGTATATTTCCCGGAACGGATATTGGGTAACAGGAACCGGCCTGTCTCGGTGGTAATAGCACCTGTTATCATGGAGTCCTTATCATTGAAAAGCTTAACGGTAGCACCTTGCAAGGGTTCCAGGGTCTGATTCTCAAATACCGTTCCACGCACGTTCAGTCGAGCCACTCCGCTGTTCTTGGTAACTTGAGTGCTTGGCTTGTTTTGCTGGGCTTTGATTCCGATAAAGGGAATCCAGAGCATCAGAATAAACGTAAGAAAAAGGGCCGATAACCTTTGCATACAATCATAAGACCTGTTAATTCCCCAAAGGTTTAATCAAGAAAAGGAATTATAGGGCCAAAAAGCCCCATAAGCCCACTTATGTCATTTTCTCATGTTAAAATATCATTTATTTATGCTTCAAATAGAAAAAATAGTACTAATTTTGCACCGAACAAATCCTTATACTCCTAAAAAACGAAATGAAAGACCAAGAAAATTTCTTTGCTGTCGATTTGGGTGCCACCAGTGGACGAACCATTTTAGGCTCAATCCAAAATGGTAAACTTACCCAACGCGAACTTACACGCTTTCCCAATCAGATAATCCAGTTGGGTGGCCATTTCTATTGGGATATCTATGCCCTATACAACGAGATTATTCGGGGCCTGAAACTTGTGGCCGAAGAGAAAATACAACTTACCAGCATCGGTATTGACACATGGGGTGTGGATTTCGTTTGCGTAGGTCGGGATGGTGCACTCCTGCGTAATCCTTATAGCTACCGCGACCCTCATACCGTAGGTGAGATGGATGCTTATTTCCAGTTGATTCCTCGCGAGAAGGTTTACGAGAAGACGGGCATTCAGTTCATGAACTTTAATTCGCTGTTCCAGTTGGCTGCCATGCGCAGAAACAACGACTCGGCACTGGATGCCGCCGGTAAAATCCTTTTTATGCCGGATGCGCTGACCTATATGCTAACGGGAGAGGCGGTTTGCGAATATACGATTCTCTCCACCAGCCAGATGCTGAATCCGCGTACCAAAAAGATTGATGCCGAGTTGTTGGATGCTATCGGCCTGAAGGAAAGTCAGTTCGGCCGTTATGTCAACCCAGCTGATAGGGTAGGGACGCTAACGCCCGAAGTGCAGCAGTTGACGGGCCTTGGCCCTGTACCTGTTGTAGCTGTTGCCGGACACGATACAGCTTCTGCCGTAGCAGCCGTTCCAGCCCAAGACACCAATTATGCTTATCTCAGTTGTGGAACCTGGAGTCTTTTGGGTATCGAGACGCAGGATGCCATCATCAATCAGAAGAGTTACCAGTATAACTTCACCAACGAAGGCGGTATAGAAGGTACCACCCGTTTCCTGAAGAACATCTGTGGCATGTGGCTCTTGGAGCGTTGCCGTCAGGAGTGGACCGATGCCCCGTCTGATGTTAATAAGGTAAATGCTGATGCTATGGAGGCAGAGCCGTTCCGCAGTTTCATCAATCCCGATGATTCCCGTTTTGCTAATCCTCCCAGTATGGTAAAAGCCATCCAGGATTACTGTCGCGAGACAAACCAACCCGTTCCCGAGACATACCGTCAGTTGGCTCGCTGCATCTTCGAAAGCCTTGCACTTCGCTACCGTCAGGTCATTGGCTATCTGCGCGAGCTGGCTCCCTTCCCCATACATAAATTGCATGTCATAGGAGGTGGAACACACAACCGTTACCTGATGCAGATGACGGCCGACTGTCTTGGCATCCCTGTCATCACAGGTCCTGTCGAGGGTACTGCCATCGGTAATATCATGTTGCAGGCCAAAGCTGCAGGTCTGGTTACCGACATCTTCCAGATGCGTCGCATCATAGCCGACAGTATCGATCTGCATACCTATCTTCCCCAGGATACCCACTCTTGGGAAGAAGCCTATAAGAGATTCCAGGGCTATTCCAGGTTATCCTAGTCCCACTAGCCGTTCTAGTCCTACTAGTTAAACTAGTTCCTCTAGCTAATTATATAAACTATATAAATATGAAAAAAGAACTTTTAAACCAAGCTTATTCCGTAGCCCAGCAGCGCTACGCAGAAATCGGAGTTGATACCGAGAAAGTATTGAAACAGATGCAGGACTTCCACCTCTCCCTTCATTGCTGGCAGGCCGACGATGTGAAAGGCTTTGAAGTACAGGCCGGTGCCCTCAGTGGTGGCATCCAGAGTACGGGCGATTTCCCTGGTGCAGCTCGTAACATCGACGAATTGCGTTCGGATATCCTCAAGGCCATGAGCCTCATTCCCGGTAATCACCGTCTGAACCTTCACGAAATCTATGGCGATTTCCAAGGTAAGGTTGTTGACCGTGACGAAGTGACCGTAGAATACTTCCAGAGTTGGATCGAATGGGCCAAGGCCAACAACACCAAGTTGGATTTCAACAGCACCAGCTTCTCGCACCCCAAGAGCGGCAACCTTACGCTGGCCAACCCCGATAAGGGAATCCGCGATTTCTGGATCGAGCACACCAAGCGTTGCCGTGACATTGCCAATGCCATGGGCGAGGCACAGAATGACCCCTGTATCATGAACCTTTGGGTACACGACGGCTGTAAGGACCAGAGTGTGAACCACATGATGTACCGTCATTTCCTCAAGGAGTCTCTCGATGAGATCTTCCAGAAGAAACAGCCCATGATGAAGGATTGTCTCGAAGGTAAGGTCTTCGGTATCGGTCTGGAGAGCTTTACCGTCGGATCGCATGATTTCTATACAGCTTATTGTTCCAAGAACAATGTAATCCAGACTATCGATACCGGTCATTATCATCCTACAGAGAGTCCGGCCGACAAGGTCAGTGCCCTTCTCGATTTCATTCCCGAGCTCATGTTGCATGTCAGCCGTCCCATCCGTTGGGATTCCGACCACGTGACCATCATGGACGATCCCACCCAGGAACTCTTCTCCGAGATCGTACGTGCCGGAGCCCTCAACCGTGTTCACTATGGCCTCGACTTCTTCGATGGCAGCATTAACCGTATCGGTGCTTATGTTATTGGTTCCCGCAGTGCCCAGAAGTGTATGCTCCGTGCTTTGTTAGAGCCCACCCAGACTATCAGCCGGTACGAGTTGGCAGGCGAAGGCTATAAGGTACTTGCCCTCTTGGAGGAAGCAAAGGCCCTTCCCTGGCAGGCTGTTTACGATGAGTTCTGCCTTCGCAACAATGTTCCCGTAGGTCAGGACTTCATAAAGGATATAGATAATTATGTAGCTGATACAATCAGCAAACGGTAAAAAGCCTCACCCCTAACCCCTCTCCGAGGAGAGGGGAACTAGGGAGATTAGGGAATAGGGATTAGAGAAAACGAAAATCGAAAAACTAATTTTCAATTCTCTAACCTCTAACCTCTAACCTCTAACCTTTCAACTTTCAATTCTCAATTCTCAATTCTCAATTCTCAATTCTCAATGATAACCCTCGGATTACTTATTATCGCCATAGGCGCTTTTTGTCAGTCCAGTAGCTATGTGCCCATCAACAAGATCAAGTCCTGGAGTTGGGAAAGCTATTGGTTGGTTCAGGGCATCTTTGCCTGGCTCATCCT
>JAEEGL013283422.1_pt1 | contig 11569 bp, 10 predicted proteins | sample 9134231 | NCBI WGS metagenome assembly JAEEGL01 (sample SAMN16246548, study PRJNA631951) | gut metagenome | biome: gut microbiome; feature: rumen; material: fiber-attached | host: Bos | place: Iran: Karaj | collected 2018-10 | reverse complement strand
CTATCTGTATAAATAGAATTTTACAATAATTTGTGCAAAGCGACAATACTCCTTTGATATGCGGACAATTTAGGGTATAATAAGTACTGCGAAAGAAGACACATTGAAGATGGTAGATGAATCTATGGCAAATCTGAAGAAAGGAAAAGCGTCGAAGCCTATAGATCTCTCGAGCTTTGCAGATTGATTTATGTTCAGTATTCGAAAGGGCATTCCGGAAGATCGGTTGATTTTGGCATCCGTATGATGTAGTATTAGTGATATAAGGAACTGATGTTTTTCGAGGTATTTCGATATGACGAACAGAGAAGAGGTTATTAAAAAACTGACGGACATATGCAATCTGTACTCCGATGTTTTGGGAATTGTTATCCTTTTTGGATCTTATTCAAGAGACGAAGCGACCGGAGAGTCAGATATTGACCTTTATATAGAGCCCAAAGATGTAAACATGACATCTGCTAAACTGTGGTCAAATAAGAAATATAAAGAGTTTAAATATATGCTGTATGACAGTTTTCCGAACCAGTTTGATCTTTTGTCGTACGGTGGTAAGAGAGATCTGGCCAGCATAAGAAAAAGCCCTTTGTGGAAACAGATTGAGAAAGACGGGGTTACGATCTATAACCAAAGAGCAGCGGCAGTATAAAGGGCTGATAATGGCTGATTTGAACATTGCGGACAAATATCGTAATGATGATGATAAGCCATTGCGATTACAGGCGGCATATCATCTACAACAGGCAATATAAGGTGTAATCCCGATGGGAAAACGGTTAAAAGTGAAGGAATGCCGTGTTTACGGCGCTTGCGAGACTTATAACGCGAGTTATTTATTCTTACTACGTCTATCAGTCCACACCGTATGATGTGACCAGGATCGGCGAAGATATAGATATAGACAAGGCTGATAACGTCGAATACGGCATGTATATTTGAATTTGAACGGATTGGGCGTTGAGGGATATGAATACACCTGAAAAAGTTCTGTTTATACTTGAATCCAATAAATATACCTATACTTCCGGAGAAGAAATGGCGAAGCAGTGCGGCGTTTCAAGAAATGCTGTATGGAAAGCCATAAGGGATCTTCGAAATAAAGGCTATGACATAGAGGCGATCAGTAATAAAGGCTACAGGTTGGCAGAAGTTACCGATATTATATCCGTTCAGGGAATAAGAGCCGGTTTGTCTAAGGCTCATAGAAAATCCGATATATTTGTGTATGACAGTCTGAATTCCACAAGTGATAAGGCCAAAGAACTTGCCATACAAGGAGCTTCTCATGGTACGGTTGTTGTTGCAGTGACGCAGACCCGCGGGAGAGGAAGAAAGGATCATTCTTTTTTTTCTCCTGTAGGCGGGCTCTATATGAGTATCATTCTTATACCTGAAATGATATATGGTTCAGACAGTAAAGCCATTACCGCTTTTGTTGGAAATGCTGTGATCAATGCGATAAATGAACTTACAGGAATAGCCCCATATGTTGAGGGAATAAATGACCTGTATGTTAATGGAAAAAAAATATGTGGCATCCTGCTCGAGTCAGGAAGTGAATTTGACAGTAATACCCTGCAATGGGTCGTGGCCGGGATAGGTATAAACTTTGATTCGGATATAACCGGATTTCCGGAAGATGTTAAAAATAGGGCATCCAGTTTGTTTGATAGCGGTAAAGCTACGATCACAAAAAATATGCTAATTGCGAAGATAATTGAGAATATTGTAAATTGTCAACCTTGATAATTGTACGGGTTGACAATCGCTCTTTGTTATGCTACCTTCATATATGCACTTGTGATAGATATGTATCGCGAGCGCTATTTTTTTTTTTGGAGGATCAGACATCATGAGTAATGAAGGAACAGTTAAGACAGAAACAGGAATAAAAGTATCAGATTTGGTTTATATCTCGATCGGAGCTGCGTTGATAGCCATATGTTCATGGATAAGTATACCGACTGCAGTTCCTTTTACACTTCAGACTTTTGCAGTATTCTTTGTCCTGTTAGCTTTGGGGGGCAGGAGAGGAACCATCGCAACGCTTATATATGTGTTGCTTGGAGCGGTTGGAATGCCGGTTTTTGCCGGATTTAAAGGAGGGATTGGAATACTCTTCGGTAATACAGGCGGCTATATTCTGGGTTTCCTGTTTGTTGGCCTTATCTATATTCTGTTCACGAGTTTTTTTAAGAAAAATATAGTTATTAAGGTGCTGGCGCTTGTTCTGGGACTTGCAGTCTGCTATGCTTTTGGAACGGCCTGGTTCATGCATGTTTATATACAAAACAGCGGAGAGGTCGGACTGATCACTGTTCTTGGATGGTGTGTATTTCCGTTTATAGTTCCCGATCTGATAAAGATGACACTGGCTGTAGTGATCGCAAAAAGAATAGAACCCGTCATCAGGAACTGATCTTGAATGCCTTAAAGCATATAATACGCTTTTCTTGTATCAAAATGTAGGATATAATATAAGAGTACACTCGTATGACGTTGCCTAAATCGGTGTGAATACAGATACGAGGAAATCCGTGAAAAAAGAAAGAATGGTAAAGACTGAGAAAGGAATACTGGAAAAGACACTTGATGATCTTTCGACGCATAATGATGCGTCGGTGGGTGTTTTTTTGGTACTGCTTCTGCTTTATTTTGTATTTGCGTATACTGTGAGCACTTTTGCAGGATCGGATGAGGTCGTATTCTTTGGTGAACATCCTTTGCATGCCTATACATTTGCGGGTATGCTTTCATCTACGGCGAATCTCTGTATTATTCTAATGGTTACATTATGTGGCAAGTCCGGTTTTATTGCATCGGTCATTGTGCTTTTGGTCCAGATTCCCATGATGTTGACCGGAATATTTGTAAGGGGTAATTATACAAGCCTTCCGGGTCTTGTCGGGAATTTCATGACGATAGTCGTCATAATAGCCATTCGTAATTTCGACAGGAAGGTTGAAAAGTACCAAAAAAGAATGGTTGAGCAGGCGACAACCGATATCCTGACCGGTCTGCCTAACGGATTTGCTGTTACGGAGCTTATTAACAAACTTATTGAACAGGGAACTCCGTTTGCCAATGTTATCATCAATATCAACGGATTTAAGACCATCAATGATACCATGGGATTTGACATGGGCAATAAGGTTCTTATTGAGATCGCTTCCCGTTGGAGGAAGATAGCTGAGGAGAATCTGTCGGGAACGACGGATTTTATTTCCCGAATAAACAGTGATGAGTACACTCTTGTAATACGAGGATACAAGAGTGTGGAAGATATAGAGAAGAGCATTCAACAGTATGAAGATGCCATAAGTGGCAAGATCAATGTGGAAGGGTATGATTTTGTTGTTACGGCAAGCTACGGTTTTGCGCTTTTTCCGGAAGATGCTAATGATCGGGATTCGCTTATAAACTATTCGGTAGCAGCGATGGGAGAGATCAAGAGGCAAAAGGCGAGCCGGCATGTTCTTCGTTTTACGCCGGAGCTTATTAAGGAACATGATCTGTACCTGATGGACAATAAGGTGCGCGATGCAATAGAGATAGATTCGATATACTTTAATCTCCAGCCTCAGTATGACATGAACCATAAGTTGCGCGGCTTTGAAGCTTTGGCAAGAATGAAGGATACAGATGGGAATTTTATAAGCCCCGGGGATTTCATCCCTTCAGCTGAGAGAATGGGGCTTATCGACAATGTGGATTTAAGCGTCTATAAAAAAGCGTCGGCTTTCTTTGGAGAGCTTTTAGAGAAGTCGGATGCGGATATCACATTAAGCCTTAATGTATCAGTGAAACATTTGTTGAAGAGTGATTTCTTATATGAGGTCATGGAGATCGTTAAGGACAACCGGATACCGACATCGCAGTTAGAGATCGAGATCACGGAATCCATTATGATCGATTCTGCCCAGAGGGCATTGGACTGTCTTAATGAGCTTAAGAAAATGGGTATAAAGATAGCCATAGATGACTTCGGGACCGGTTATTCGTCCTTAAGTTATCTTAACAGCCTTCCGGCAGATATCCTTAAGATAGACAAGTCATTTATTGATGTAATGAATTCGAGCGAATCTTCACAGGAATACGTGGAAGCCATAATTTCGCTTGCCCATGTACTTAAGTACGAGGTTATTGCCGAGGGCGTAGAAGAGCAGGATCAGCTCGACACACTTAAAAATATCGGCTGTGATTATATCCAGGGATTCTTTTGGGGACGTCCGCTGCCCAAGGAAGAAGCGGAAGCGCTGGTTATGAATGAGAAGAGATAAGAAGATTTATGAGGGCTTACTATGGATGCTAACGGATTAAATGCGGAACAGCAAGCTTTACTGGCGAGTATAATGGGTAAATCATCTCAGCCCGGGGGAGGGGCGGCTTTCAGCGCGGCACAGGTAGCGCCTGCGGCGGCACCGGCTCCTGCGGCATCATCTGCACCAGCACCGGCGGCCCCGGCTGATCCGGGAAGGATGCTGTCACAGGCAGAGATCGATGCACTTTTTGCATCCATGACATAAAAAACGGCCGGCTTTCGTCGGCTGTTATTATTTATCGGTACATTATTTAAGGGGAGTATTATGGAACAAAAGACAAAAGGGGATAAAATCAAAAAAAGAAGGGCGATAAAGAATAATATCTACGCCACAAAACTGTTGTGGAAGATATGCCCTTCCATTGTTGCGCATAACGGAGTAAGCAGGTTTTTGGGATATTTCGAATGGCTGTTTTACAGTGCATTCTTCATGAGATATGTCATAGGTTCACTTGAAAGGGGCGACAGTTTTTCGAAGATCATGGTATTTATCGTTACTGTGACGGTGGTCTTTGGCGGCATGTCCTTATATAACAGCATATTAAACGGCCGTGTATATCCTATCGCCAGGGCGGTAGTCAATAAGGGACTGTATCTTAAACTGTTCAAAAAATCCAGGAATGTTGAACTTGAATGCTTTGAAAACAGCGATTTCTACGACAAATATACGCTTGCCATGGAAAAAGCCGATGAGAGGCTTATACAGACCGTTGAAGTGGTGTTCGGCACGGTATTCGGGGCTATAGCGAGTGTATGTGCTTTTATATTCATGTTTCAGGTAGACAAAATATCTGTCCTGTTCATTCTTTTCCCGTTCATAGGTAATTTTGTATTTAACAGGAAGATAAGCGGCCTTGATTATGACAGGAATCGTGATATGGCTCCGCATAACAGACGGATAGCCTATATCAACCGTGTGATGTATCTTCCGGAATATGCAAAAGAGATGCGACTGACAGATGTCTTTAAGCTCATTAGACATCAGTATGATGATGCGATCACAGGAGTTGCAGAGGTAACGAAAAAGTATACGAAGAGGGCAGCGATCCTTCACTGGCTGTATGTGATGTTCACATTCACCTTTATATTCGAGGGATTGCTTATTTATGGCTCATACAGAACTCTTGTAAGCCACACCATGGATCTGGCGCATCTTGCGGTCATAACCAGCATGATGGTCTCTACCACATGGATTCTTATCGGATTCACGGAATCACTCACCAATCTGTTCAAAAATGGCCTTTTTATAGAATACCTGAGAACTTTCTTAGAGTATGAGGAGAAGATCCCGGAGGATCAGACCGGTATCATACCGGACAAGGAGATAAGATCCATTGAATTTAAGGATGTTTCGTTCTCATACAAGGATAAAGAGGTATTATCACACCTGAATATGGAATTCAGAGGGGGTAAGACATATGCCGTAGTGGGATATAACGGTGCAGGTAAGACGACTCTTATTAAGCTTCTTCTTAGATTCTATGATCCGACTAAGGGGCAGATACTGCTTAACGGAAGGGATATTAAGGAATACGATCTTAGAAGTTACAGGGCGCTTTTTGCAACGGCATTTCAGGATAACCGTATGTTCTCCATGTCAGTGACCGATAATGTGGTCATGGGAGAGGACATAGATGAGAGTGCATTAAAAGACAGCGTAGACAGGGCTCTTAAGCTTTCGGGAGCATATGATAAGGTGATGACTCTGCCTAATAAGACGGACAATATACTTACCAAGGAGTTTGATGATGACGGAGCGGTGCTTTCAGGAGGTGAATATCAGAAACTTGTTGTAGCCAGGGCGTTTGTCAAAGAGTGCCCGATAAAGATATTTGATGAACCAAGTTCTGCGCTTGATCCGATAGCTGAGGCTACTCTTTTTGACAATATATATGAGTCGTGTAAAAAGAATACATTGGTCTTCATATCACACAGGCTGTCTTCCGTTCAGAATGCCGACTGGGTATATCTGTTGTCAGGCAAGACAGTGGCCGAAGCAGGAACGCATAAGATGCTGATGGAAAAACAGGGCATATATGCGGATATGTATAAGAAGCAGGCCAAGAATTACCTCGCCATCTCCAAAGAAAGGGAAGATAAAAAGAGGGGAGGTGAGTCGGCATGAAGAGAGTGATCGAAAATCAGCTGTTCATGTGGCGGCTATGCTTTAAAACCTGCCCCGGTTATATGATCTATTTCCTATATGACGGCTTCCGCTATCAGGGGATCATATTCCTTGAGCATGTGTTGGGGATAAGATATGTACTTCATTGCGCCGAGTACCATGAACCTTTCTGGAAGGCTTTGCTGTATATCGGTGTTATTCTTATCGTCAATATGATACAGATAGTGCCTGACGGGCTCTTCATTCACGGATGGTCATACAGGTGCAAGCCTAAGCTTTACAGGGCACTTAAAGAGCAGATGTACAAAAAAGCCGCACAGATCGACTTATCCTGCTATGATGATCCGGATTACTATAATGATTTTGTGTTGGCAGTTGCTGAGGCTGAGAGTTCAATAGACAGATTTCTGGCTATGTGCAATCTTATCGTGCAGGGATTGACGGTCATCTTTACCACGGGCGTGTTCTATCTGATGACAAATGCTGCAGGAATCCTCTTCGTAATGGCGTCTTTTGTTCTGAGGTTTTTCGTGGCAAAAGTGCTAAATAAGTTAAATTACGATATAAGAATTAAAGTGAATCCTCTGGATAGAAAGCGCAATTACGTAAGTCGTGTATTCTATCTGAATGATTATGCCAAAGAATTAAGACTGCATCCGACGGTGGGTGACAGTTTGGAAGATGAATTCAGTAAAGCCAATGATGATCTGATCGCGATCCAGAAAGAGGTCGGGACCAAACGGGCATTGCTTAACTTTACAAAAGACTATGCAGTAGGCGATTTTATAATTGACGGATTGTATATCACATATCTTTTGTTCCAGGCAGCTGTGCTCCATACCATCGATTACAGCAATGCAGTCGTGCTCTTTAATCGTACGGGATCATTAAGAAGAGGAATGGCCAATCTTGCTGATATTGTGCCGCAGGCGCAGGAGAACAGCTTATATATAGATAAGATCAGGGCATTTTTGGAAAATGAACCAAAGATCGAAGGTAAGACCGGTAAGGCAACGGCTGTTGGCAATGGAGAACTATGTCTTACTGATGTAAGCTTTAAATACAATGACAAGGTGCCTGATACGATAAAAGGAATCTCGCTTAATGTCCGCCCCGGAGAAAAGATTGCCATAGTCGGTTACAACGGAGCGGGTAAGACCACGCTTATCAAGCTTCTAATGCGTTTGTATGATCCTACCGGCGGCTCTATTAAGTATCAGGGTACGGATATAAGGGAGTTTGATCCGTATGACTACAGGAGACATATTGGTGTAGTATTCCAGGATTATCAGATGTATGCGGCAAGTCTGGCAGAGAATGTCATCATGTCATGGGATGAAGATGGATATGATGAAGGAAGGATAAGGGATGCGCTTATAAGAGCCGGATTTGGAGTAAGACTTAAGAATCTTAAGACGGGTATAGATACGGCAGTAACAACGGAATTTGATAAAGATGGTGTCAACTTCTCTGGAGGTGAGAGTCAGAAGGTGGCTATATCCAGAGCGTTCTATGAAGATGCTGACATACTCATAATGGATGAGCCGAGTTCGGCTTTGGATCCGATAGCGGAATATGAACTGAATAAGGCGATGGAGTCGGCGGCCAAGGGCAAGACGGTATTCTATATATCTCACAGGCTTTCAACGACAAGGGACGCAGACAGAATACTTATGTTGGAAAACGGCAGGATAGTAGAGGAAGGAACACACGAAAGCCTGCTTAATAATAACGGACGTTATGCACAGATGTGGCGTGTTCAGGCAGGCAGATATGAATTGTAGCAGTCTTAAGATTCTTAACAGAGTACAGATCAAATATATCGTGATCATTGCAATGCTCATAGATCATATCGCATGGGCGTTTGTTCCGACCATGTCGGCGGCGGGTCAGATCATGCATTTTGTCGGCAGATTTACGGCCCCCACCATGTCATATATGATAGCTGAGGGCTATAACTATACGAGCAATAAGCAAAAATATGCGTTCAGACTCTTATTGTTTTCGTTGATATCGTGGTTGCCTTATACATTTTTTGAGCATGGCAGGATAACGCCGGAGATAAGCGTGATATTTGCCCTTTTTCTCGGATATATGTCCATCTGGGTGTGGGACAGATCAGGTCTTATCATGGAACTTAGGATAATCATGGTAATTGTATTCTGTTTGCTTTCCGTTACCAGCGATTGGGGCATATTTGCAGTTTTGTGGCCGCTGTTTTTCTATATATACAGAGATGACGAAAAGAAAAAATGGATCGTATTCAATATCATTGCTCTTTTGCACTGGATCTTAAATATCATCCAGGATGTACAGTTAGGACGTGGTCCTTTAAGGTGTTCATTCCAGATCGGCGTCTTCCTTACGCCGGTTCTTTTGGTACTTCTGTATAACGGTAAGGGTGGTAAGAACAATGCTGTAAATAAGTGGTTTTTCTATATATTTTATCCGCTGCACCTGCTTATACTCGGGCTTATAAAGTATGGGATCCTGTGGTAGCGGTATGGGAGTATAAAACACAATAATGTTTTCTTGTCATAAGGGGCATGTGATGGTATCATTGATACAGTTTTACGCCCCGGCATGGATAAATATGCAAAAAGGGTTTTTAGGAGGAGTAGTTTGAAGACAAAATATGATAAGCATGGTGCTCTGCATATAGATAATAAAGGAAGACTTGTTGATCATATCGGCGAGACGGTAATGCTTCGCGGATATTCGACACATGACTTAAGCTGGTATCCCGAGTATGTGAACAGACAGTTTTTGGAATATATGAGGGATGAGTGGAATATAGATATCATCAGGCTTGCGATGTATACCGCGGAAGAAGACGGATACTGCGTGGGTGATAAGGCCAATAAAGAGAAGCTTATCGAAGTCGTTGACAGGGGAGTTAAGGCTGCGACGGAACTTGGACTTTATGTGATAATAGACTGGCATATTTTAAGTGACAGTAATCCGCTCATATATGCAGATGAAGCTGAGAAGTTCTTTGACCTTGTATCCAAGAGATATGCATCGTATGGCAATGTCTTTTATGAGATATGCAATGAGCCCAATGTTGACTGTACATGGGAAGATATCAAGACCTATGCGGACAGGATCATACCGGTGATCAGGAAAAATGATGAGTACTCAGTCATCATAGTCGGGACTCCCAAATGGAGTCAGAGACTTGACGAAGCTGTGGCTTCCCCGGTTACATGTGATAAGAATCTGATGTATACATTGCATTTTTATGCCAATACGCATAAGGATGAGCTTCGCAATATCGCAAAAGCTGCATTTGACAGTAATCTGCCCGTAATGGTGACTGAATTCGGAACATGTTCAGCAGACGGAGCCGGAGAGCATAATCCTGAAGAGTCCGGGAAGTGGATCGGTCTTCTGGAGGAGAATAGTATTGGTTATATAATGTGGAATATCTCTAACCGTGATGAGACCAGTGCCATGATACAGCCGGAATGCACCAATATCACGGGTCCATATACCGATGAAGAATTAAGAGAGCCTGCTATATGGTACAGAGAAGTACTGAAATCACATAAGTAGATTAATATAATGCAATTCTATGACATAATGTTTAATGAAAAAGGATGACCTGATAATGATCAGGTCATCCTTTTAAATGCACTGCTTAACATCAGTTTTATACGGTTTAACTGATTGACTTCGCTGGCGCCGGGATCATAGTCGATGGCCACGATATTGGCCTCGGGATGAGTCCGGCGTATTTCTTTGATAACGCCTTTGCCGACTATATGGTTGGGCAGACAGCCGAATGGTTGTGTACATACGATATTGACGGCACCGCTGTGTATCAGTTCTATCATCTCGCCCACAAGGAACCATCCCTCACCGGTCTGGTTGCCAATGGATACATAGTCTTTTGCGTAATCAACAAGCTCGAGTATATCGCTGTATGGCTCAAAGTGCCGACTCTTTTTATATGCCTCATTAGCGCTCTTTTGCAGGAAACGCAGAAGCTTTATACCAAGATCCGATAATTTGGCGGTTTTTTTGCTGGTACCAAGGTTCTCGGCCTTATATATCTGATTGTAGAAGCAGTAGTTCATGAAGCCGAAAAGTTCGGGTACTACGACCTCGGCACCCTCGGATTCGAGAAGCTCTATAAGGTGATTGTTACCGGTGGGAGAGTATTTAACAAGGATCTCGCCAACTATGCCAACACGTGGCTTTTTGATATCTTCATGAATGGGTATGCGATCAAATTCCTCCACCATCTGACGACACATGCGCTTAAATGTAAAGTAGTTAGGGTACTTTTTACTGCAAAAAGCAACGCACTTGTCTATCCATTTTTTATGCAGTTCTTCCACCGAACCCGGTGTTACTTCATAAGGGCGCATACGATAGACGGTTTTTTGAAGAATATCTCCAAATGCTGCACCGAATGCGGCGTGCAATAAGAAGGAAAGATCAATATGGAAACCGGGATTACTCTCTATTCCGCCAAGATTTAAGGATATAACGGGTATATGCTCGAGACCGGCCTTTCTTAAAGCACGTCTGATAAATCCGATATAATTGGTCGCACGGCATCCACCGCCGGTCTGCGTGATTATCAGAGCAACTTTATTTAAGTCATATTCTCCGGATTCCAATGCAGCCATCAGCTGGCCAACGACGATGAGTGATGGATAACATGCGTCATTATTAACATATTTAAGACCGTGATCTATTGCCGTACGGTTGTCATTATCAAGGACTACAAGATTATATCCGCAGGCAGCCATGGCAGGTCCCAAAATATCAAAATGGATCGGAGACATCTGGGGACAGAGGATCGTGTAATCCTTTCTCATTTGCTCGGTAAAAGGAACCTTGGTTATGGCACTTGAACGTATCGTACGTTCACCGCCCTTACGTTCCTTTACTTTCAAAGCGGAAATAAGAGACCTGACTCTTATCCTTGCAGCTCCGAGGTTATTGATCTCATCGATCTTAAGACAGGTATATATCTTGTCAGATCCCGACAGTATATCGGCTACCTGATCAGTAGTGACAGCATCAAGTCCGCATCCGAATGAATTAAGCTGTATAAGATCCAAAAAATCCACGGTCTTGACATAAGAAGCCGCAGCATACAGTCTTGAATG
>JAEEGL013174019.1_pt1 | contig 11569 bp, 10 predicted proteins | sample 9134231 | NCBI WGS metagenome assembly JAEEGL01 (sample SAMN16246548, study PRJNA631951) | gut metagenome | biome: gut microbiome; feature: rumen; material: fiber-attached | host: Bos | place: Iran: Karaj | collected 2018-10 | reverse complement strand
GGAATTCCCTGAGCCGTCCCCGTCATCGCCCGTATACATATATGCGGTCTCCATGATGCATGTCGCCTTATCATATTGTTCGGATATGCCTTTAAGCACATTGACCAGATTGGTTAATGAACCGTGCCAGTACGGATAATAAGACACTCCGAACACATCGTAATCAACTCTGTTGGAAGCCAGTTTATAAGCCAGATTCCTGATCTCATCCGGATCGTCCACCGTGGTGAAATGAACTGCCACCGCTATGTCACGCCCGTATTCACCTGCCACTGCCCTGACGGCTTCGCTTCCGCTCTTCATGAGTGTGGTCATCTCTTTGACCTTTGCTTCACCCGCCATCCCGTGATTGGTCTCGTTGCCTATCTGTACCATGCTCACATCGGCGCCGGCATCCAGGATCTTCTTCAGGCTGTCCACGGTATATTCATACAGGGCCTGCGACTTATCCTCTATACTCATTCCTTCCCAGGCCTTCGGACACATCTGCTTGTTCGGATCCGCCCAGAAGTCCGAGTAATGGAAGTCCACACAGGTGCTCATCCCGTACTTCGCTGCGCGGGCACCTGTCTCCGCGGCGGTAGCGGCGGTACAGTTGCCTCCGCCGTACCCGTTGCCGTCAAAGTCATACGGATCGTTCCAGACCCTGATGCGCACACAGTTGATTCCTGCATCGGCCAGCAGCTTAAGCACATCAGCCTCATTCCCGTCACGGTCATAATATTTCACTCCGCTCGCTTCCTCCGCGAGCAGGCTTGAGACATCCATGCCTCTGATGAAATCATCCGGGATGCCGTCGATCGCTGTCACATAGATATCCGCTGCCTCAGTTTCCGTATTCTGACCGGCACCTGCATCTGCGGCGCCACAGCCTGCAAGACATCCTGCAAGCATCATTGATATCATAACTATGGCTACTGACCGTCTCATACACTCACTTCTCCTGCCAGAACACGCTTATAATCCTCATAATTCTTCTTAAGCAGCGCCGGCGTGTCCAGCTTATACGGACACTTCGAACGGCATGCGCCGCATTCTATGCAGTTCTCGATCTTACGCATCTCCTCCTGCCAGTGATCCGACAGCCATCCGGCAGACGGTGCGCGTCTGAGCAGCAGACTCATCCTGGCACAGTTATTGATCGTTATTCCCATGGGACATGGCATGCAATATCCGCATCCTCGGCAGAAATCCCCGTCGAGTTCCTTTTTATCCGCCTCTATACGGCTCTTCATCTCATCATCGAGCTGCGGAGCATCATCCATGTAGCTGAGCCATTCCTCCAGTTCCTCCATCCTCTGTATCCCCCAGATGGGAAGAACGTTATCATAGGCGGTCATGGCCGCAAAAGCCATCCTCGAGTCGGTGATCAGTCCGCCCGCAAGACCCTTCATGGCTATGAATCCCATATTGTGTTCGGCGCATCTGTGAGTCAGCGCGATCTCACGCTCTCCCGACAGATAGCTGAAAGGAAACTGCAGAGTCTCATACAGTCCGGAATCGACCGCCTCCTCGGCCACATCGATCTTATGAGCCGTGATACCTATATGGCGGACCATACCCTGACGTTTGAATTCCTCCATCAGCTCATACATACCCGATCCGTCATCCGGGCGGAATACTCTGGCAGCGCAGTGGAACTGGTAGATATCGACGTGATCCGTCTTCAGGTTACTGAGAGAAGTATCCATATGCCTCTTCATCTCTTCGGTGTCCTGAGCTCCGGTTTTGGTAGCAATATATATCCGGTCTCTCACATCGGACAATGCATATCCGATCTTCTCCTCACTGTCCGAATAAGCTCTGGCAGTATCGAAAAAAGTCATTCCGCCTTCATAAGCACGTCTTAAGATCGCAGCGGCAGTCTCAAGGTCATCCCTCTGTATGGGCAGCGCTCCGAATGCATTCTGCGGTGTGGTGATCCCGGTCGAACCGAGAGTGATCGATTTGGCTTTCATTTTGACACCTCCGAATTTATACTGATAACAGATACCGGTATATACCGGAAACATATACAGATTCATTATATCAGAGATAGGGAGTTGTTATGTACGATTATTTGATAGTCGGAGCCGGCCTCTACGGTGCCGTGTGCGCACACGAACTTCACAAAAAGGGATACAGTATCCTGGTCGTCGACAAGCGGTCTCATATAGGCGGCAACATCTATACCGAAGAGATCTCCGGTATCAACGTCCATAAATACGGAGCTCATATTTTCCACACCAACGATACCGGTGTTTGGAATTATGTAAACCAGTTTGCCCTTTTCAACAGATATACCAATTCACCGGTAGCCAATTATCACGGTGAGCTCTATTCACTGCCATTCAATATGTATACCTTCAACCGGATGTGGGGTGTGACCACTCCCGATGAAGCCAGGATGCGCATCGAAGAACAGCGCCGGGAATATGTGGAAAACTCCGCCCGTAAAAAAGGCATCAGACCGGAAGACTTCACTCCGGATAATCTCGAGGAGCAGGCCATCTCACTTGTAGGTACCGATATCTATGAGAAGCTCGTCAGGGATTATACGATGAAACAATGGGGACGCCCCTGCGATGAACTCCCCGCATTCATCATCCGCAGACTGCCCGTCAGGTTCACCTATGATAACAACTACTTCAATGCTCTCCACCAGGGCATACCCACCGGCGGATATACACAGATCATAAGCACAATGCTCGAAGGTACGGATGTAAGACTTAACACCGATTATCTGGCTGACCGTGACGCCCTGAACGCACAGGCCCGCAACATCATATATACCGGTCCGATCGATGCTTACTTCGGATATGAACTCGGTACTCTGGAATACAGATCCCTGCGTTTCGAGACAGAACAGCTCCGTACGGACAACTATCAGGGGAACGCAGTCGTCAACTATACCGATGCGGATACTCCTTTTACCAGGATAATAGAACATAAGTGGTTTGAATTCGGTGTTGACCGCGATGGTCAACCAATCCCGGGGACTGTGATCAGCCGTGAATACAGCCTCGAATGGCACCCCGGTGAAGAATCCTATTATCCCGTCAACGACCGTAAAAATACGGCACTGTATGAACAGTACCGCAAAAAAGCCGATATGGAAACAAATGTTATATTTGGCGGACGCCTCGGGGAATATAAGTATTACGATATGGATCAGGTCATTGCCCGCGCGCTGGAACGCGTATCATCAGTTCCCGGCAGGGGATGAATCCGTAAGTCTGACCATCAGTGTCTCCAAAGCAATCTTGTCCTCCATCATGCCGGTCTTGATAGCCATATCCGTATCCGCGCACTCGTTCACGATGGATTTCAGTGCGGACATCGAGTATCTGCCCGTCTGTTTCCTGTATTTGGCGACAGTCCAGGCCGGGCGGCCTATCTTCTTTGCTATCGCATCATCCCCGTATTTCCTGAATTCCAGATCCTTGATCCTGATCAGTGTGTCGAACTGTCTCGTGACGAGTACCAGTATCTTGATCGGGGACTCACGCAGTGCTATAAGGTCGTAATACAGCGTAAGGGCTCTTTTTTTATCATTCAGGGCCACCGCTTCACACATATCGAAGACCCTGTCTTCGAGCCTGCGCGTGCAGATCGCATCTATATCCCCACGTGACGCTCTCTGCCTGTCCATACAGTACGAGGACAGCTTGTCCGTCTCCGCAGCCAGCGTGAGCATATCGGTACCCACCACGCTGACCATATATGCGGCATCCGCTCCGGATATCGGAGTACCCGCTTCTCTGAGTCTCCCGCTTATCCAGGATGCCAGCGTATCCGCATCCTGAACGGGGAACTCGCTTACCAGTCCGTGCTCCGCTACGGCCTTGTACAGTCTGGTCCTCTTATCGGTATCCTTTTCGCAGAAAACGATGGTCGTGGATTCGCACACACCCTGTGAGATGTATTCCTCCATCGCCGGACATCCGCTTTTGAACCAGTCCGTATCTTCGACCAGGATCACACGGCGCTCGGCCATGAAGGGAAGTGTCTCCGCCAGATCTATGATCCTCTCCGGTGAAGCGGAGGAACCTATGAACCTGTCAAAAGCCAGCGATCCCTGCACTCCGCCCATGGCGGAACACAGTTTGTCACGGAACTGCAGTCTCAGATAATCCTCTTCACCGCACAGCAGATGGACGGGCTTGTAATTCCCGTCCTTTATCAGCTGATTGAGTGTTTTTAAGTCCTGTTGAGGATCCTTTTTGTCTTTCTTACCGTAGAAACCGGCAGGGCTCAAAGCTTAAATACCTCTTTGATACTGTCATAGTGCAGGAATACTCCTTCGGCACCGATCTCTGCTATATCTTCCGGAGTGGCGAGCATATAGCTGTCGGTCTCTTCGGTCTGTATGTGCACCTGTTCATCGGTGAAATCCATCGTAAAGCGATAGACATCCACGAAATAGTTATCACCTTCATCGGGATTATCACGCCTGTACGAGAACATGTATCCGCCCTGGGCTTCGGTCACATCCAGGCCGGTCTCCTCACGGATCTCTCTGATAACGGCCTGTGCGGAAGTCTCGCCGGCCATAACGCCGCCTCCCGATACCTCCCACCATCCGGGTGCCCAGGATTTGCTCATCACACGGCGTGTGATCAGGAACCTGCCGGAAGTAGTGACTACCACTCCGAGCACGGTCAGATGATAATCACCGTCCGCCATGGTGAAATCGTTACGCTTCATGGTACGTCCGGTAAGCTGCTTGTTTACATCATATATATCCCAGCGTTCTTCCTCCTTGTCGGCATGAGGAATGCTCTGCTCTTCCGCGGGTGCTTCTTCTGCAGGTGCTTCTTCTGCGGCTTCTTCTGCCGTCTCCGTGACCGCATCGGCGGTAGTATCTGCAGTATCATCCACGGTCGTACCTGCGATCAGGGCTGCAGCAGTCTCCGCTGTCATGCCTGCCGTTAGCAGATCAAGGGCTGACATGGGTTCAACAGGCTCCTGATTGACTTCACTCTTCTCGGAGCATACACGGTTCCTTCCGTGCTCCTTGGCATAGTAGAGCAGCTCGTCAGCCGCTGTGATCTCAGCGTCCGCACTTATATCCTGATTGCCTTCCACGATACCGTAACTCATGGTGAAGGTTATGGTCTGTCCACCGTACTCGACCGATGTGGCACGGATCGCATACAGCGTATTCCACAGGAAATCCCTGGCTTCTTCGAGCGGCATCTCCTCTATTATGAAAAGGAATTCCTCGCCGCCCCATCTGATCACGGTACCCTTGCCGGCCATCCTGTCGCTTAAGATACGTGCGACTTCTTTAAGCACGGCATCGCCGGCATCATGACCGTATGTATCGTTGACACTCTTGAAGTGGTCGATATCACCCATGGCTATACAGTATTTCTGCCCGTATTTTCTGGCCATGCGTCTGATCTGGTCGAACTTGATATGTCCGCTGCGTCGGTTGTTTAAGTTCGTCAGAGGATCCCTCTCGACCAGTTTCTTGAGTGATCCGCGTACGAACAGAGCGCATCTGCCCATATCTCCCACTTCGTCCTCGCGGTTTAAGAGGCTCTGATCCAGCTCGCCGTCCAGATGTCCGGAAGCTATGTCTCCCAGGAAGTCCTTGAGCTTATCGAGATGCTTGACCAGTGTGGATGTGTATGCCGTCATCCACAGAGCAGCCAGAGCGCCTGCTATGGCGATGATGGCCGCATATACCGCCGAGAGCCTGTATACATATCCGAAAGTCTCGCTGTAAGGTCTGGCCACGCCGATCATGCCCACACATGTACCGCCCGAAGCAAATATAGGCGTGTACATTGCACAGTATCTGATCTTACCGATCTCCACGTCATTAAAGAAACTCTCTCGTCCCCTGATAAGCACCTCGGTGGTTATCTTATTGTTGGCTATGGTATTGACTATGGACTTGCCGTCGCTGTCCTTAAGTGTGGATACCATACGCGTATCGTAGAAGAATATGGTTATATCCGTATCGGTCTCCCGGGCCACATCATCGACGAACGCCGTGTCATCGGATATGATCACATCGCCCTTTTGCAGAAAAGAGCGCTCATTGGCTTCATCCAGGAGCAGATTGTAGTCGCCCGGATACATATCATCATAATATGTCAGTATCATATGCGAGACATGTGTCAGATCCCCCCTCATTTCCTTCTGAAGGGCCCTGGAATAGATCGCCAGGCTGGCACACAGAAAAACGATACCCATCAACACTATGGAGAGAACCGTTCTGAACAGAAAAGCGCGGCGCAGGCCGCCTTCCCCCTTCAGCTCCACTTCATCTATACTGGTCGGCATTACACTTGATCTTGGCTTAGTCTTCATGGTCCACCTCATGTCATACTTGGTCGGATATACATCTAATGATACCACCATCCTTCTCTAAATGGTATAATTAGACTTGGTCGCGTTACGACCAAGTCGCAGGAATGTAATACATTCTTGCAGATCATTGTTTCGGAGTTACTATGAAAACCGCGAAAACCAGAATTACAGCCGTCATATTGTCGATCATGATGTGCATGATGCTGTGCCAGGGCTGCAGCGGCAGTCCGGTACCGGATTCGCATGCTCTCACCGTGGATTCCTCAGGTGTCACCGGTGCGGGTATCAAAACGGGATCCACCTACGCCGAATGGATCGAAGCCTACGGCGACTATGCGATCCAGATATACGACGGCGAGAACTTCGTCCCGTACACAGTTGAAGAAGAAAAAGCCAAAGGATCATCCGAAGCCGAAGTATCCTCACCCGGTCATGACGGAAGATATATGGTGGCCGCATTCTATGTGGACGACGAACCGGTATCCACCGATGAGCTGTGCCGAAGTGAAGGCGTAGAGGCGGATGCCCTCGCGGATCATCTGGCATCTCCCGAATATCTGGAGAATCACAGCGTGGTATTCAGATATATCATCTTTACCATCACCGATGATGCCGTGAGCGATATCGACTTTGATTATCTGGACTATAATAACGAACTGTAAGGAGATGATATCATGTGGGCTTATGAGAGCGTATTCTATCAGATCTATCCGCTGGGCTTCTGCGGAGCACCGTACGAGAATGACGGCAACCCCGAGCATCGCATACTGAAGGTTCTTGACTGGATCCCTCACATGAAGAAACTGGGGATCAATGCGATCTATTTCTCACCGCTGTTCGAATCCGACACTCACGGATATAACACTCGTGATTATACCAGGATCGATACGAGACTCGGCACCAACGAGGATTTCAAAAAGGTCTGCGACGCCCTGCATGCCGAAGGCATACGCATAATCCTCGACGGCGTGTTCAACCATGTCGGCAGAGGATTCTGGGCATTTCAGGATGTGCTTAAGAACCGCGAGAACTCACCTTACAGATGGTGGTTCCACAACATCAGTTTCGAAGGAAACTCAAACTATAACGACGGGCTGTGGTACGAAGGCTGGGAAGGCAACTACGATCTCGTGAAGCTCAATCTCGGCAACGAAGACGTCGTACAGCATATCTTCTCTGCTGTCAAAGGCTGGGTGGATGAATTCGACATAGACGGTCTGAGGCTCGATGTCGCATACTGTCTGCCCGATGAGTTCTGCAGACGGCTGCGCGAATACTGCGACTCACTCAAGGATGACTTCTTCATACTGGGTGAAGTGCTCCACGGCGAGTACGGCCGTATGCTCGAAGCCAAAAACATCCACTCCGTCACCAACTACCAGTGTTATAAGGGTATACACTCGGCATTCAATTCGCTCAACATGTTCGAGATCATCCATTCCCTCGCAAGGCTCTTCGGTCCCGAGGACTGGACTGTGGCCAGGGGCAGGCACCTGCTCAGCTTCATCGACAATCACGATGTCACCAGGGCAGCCAGCATCATCAACAACCCGGCACACCTTCCGCTCACCTATGCACTCATATACGGCATGCCCGGTATCCCGTGTGTATACTACGGCAGCGAGTGGGGCGAGAAAGCGGATAAGTCGCAGGGAGATCCCGCTTTAAGGCCGTGTTTCGATGCGCCTCAGTGGAATGAACTCACGGACTATATCGCACATTTAAGTGAGGCCAAAAAAGGATCCGAAGCCCTGAACTACGGAGGCTTCAGATCCGTGGTACTCACCAATAAACAGTGCATCTTCGAGCGGCGTACGGATAACGAACGCGTACTCGTTGCCATCAATGCGGATTCGGAGCCGTACACAGCCCACTTCGATGCAGGCTGCGGACAGGCCGAGGACCTGATCACCGGCAACAAGCACGATTTCGGAGGAGGCAGCGAACTCGCTCCCTACACCGCATACTTCTGGAAATGTGAGCGCTGAAAGCAAATGTCCCGGGCCTGAAGCCCGGGACTTTTTCACTTTACTTCGCCTGCTTATAGACGGGATCGGCGGGATACCCGCCCTTTAACTTCTGCATGCCGCGCTGGATAGCATCTTTGGATGTCTTCCAGTCGGCATCTTTGTTTCTGTAGTCGAACTTCTCAACCATCCAGGATACATCCTCCTGCAGACGGTCCATATTTTCCTCCATGAGTCTGAACATGGCTGCAAAGAAGTCCTTTTTATCGGAGTCCTTCATATGAAGCTCGGCATATTCGCACAGGTCTCCGAAGTGTGTCAGGCAGAATCCCTTGGATGATGTGATCCTGTTCCTGAAATCCGTATCCCTGTCATACATCGTCATGAATGTATCCAGATAACGTTCGTATTCCGCTTCGAAGTGATTGCATATATAGCACTTCCCCTCACGCTCCGCGATCCAGGCACTTACGGAATTACTCTTTCCCGATGTACCTTTGAGCCTGTCTTTGAGTGTGATCTTCGCGGGACCGTATGATGCGAACTGCTTCTTCATCTCATCGATCGTACGCTTGTAATGAGTCTTGAGTATCCATGCATTGCCCAGAGTGTTGCCGTAATCAAACATCTTTTTGAAATGGGCCCTGCAGAATCCCGCCCTGTCGGTCATGTCCCTGATGTCGGCTTCCATATACGAGCTGCCGGACCCGAGCACGAAGTCCATCAGATCCTGCTCGATATTACGCTCTATGTAGCAGAAAGGGCATTCATCATTTGCGTTTACCGCATCATTCAACGGGATCGTATAGAGTTTTTCTTTTGCCATGATAACTCCTTGTGATTATATCCAAAGATTGAGAGTAAAGATTGTTACTATTCACAAAAATCAATTCAATTGTACCCCTTTTTCCGGGTCTCCACAACATCTTGTACCCGTTTCATATTGACCGAAAAGTGACTCTTGAAGCGCTGTTTTGCCTATGCTATAGTTTGAAATGACCGTTTTGGTCATTAAACTCAAAGGGGTTCAAATGAACGATAAATTTTTTGATCTGAAGAAGGAGAAGCAGGACCGTATCATCAACGCTTCCCTCAAGATATTTGCCGAGAACGGATACAGGCACTGCTCTACAGATGATATAGTCCGCGAGGCAGGTATCAGTAAAGGACTTCTGTTCCACTACTTCGGTTCCAAGATGAACCTGTACGAATTTCTGTATGACTACTGCGTAAAATTCCTGAGCATGGAATTAAAGAGCAGCATTCCCTCCGACGAAAAAGATTACTTCACTATCATGACCGACAGTGAGGCAGCCAAGAGAAATGTTCTGCGCAGCTATCCTTATATGCAGATGTTCATAAACAGGAGTATGACGGAAGAAGATGAGGATGCGGTTGATAGCACATCCAACTTAAGGGAAGAGCTGCAGTCGATCTATGACGGGATACTCGGTCAGGTCGATTCTTCCAAATTCCGCAAGGAAGCCGATCCGGCACAGGTTCATACGATGCTGCAGTCGACTCTGCGCACACTGATGAACGATCAGTTACAGTCATCCGCATTCAATCCCGACCACTACTACAGTGAAGGGATCAGATATATCAATATGCTCAAGAGCATATGCTACTAACGCAGGTAAAACGAAAGGAGATCTATCATGGCAAAGGGACTCGGTAAAATCATTCTCACCAGCAGTATTCTTGCAGGTGCGGCTCTCGGATCATATATGTACTTCAAGAAGGAAGGCGTGATCGATGAGACCAAGACTCCCGCCGAAAACGCGATCAAGATCCGCGACAAGGTTACCGCTGATGCAGCAGAGTATTTCAACAAGGACCGCTCATATGTCGATCTGAACGAATCTGCATCGGATGTTGCTGAGAAGGTCAGCGAGACTGCTTCAGAAGCAGTTGAAGCAGTTAAGGAAGCTGCCGGAGAAGCTGCAGACAAGGCTAAAGAAGTCGCAAAGGAAGTTGCGGAGGAAGTAAAGGATACCTTCGAGCCCGGATTACAGGCCGATAAAATAGATGCCGCCGAGGGTAAGACCATCGGCAGCACGGTTAGCGAAGAATTCTTCAATGATGAGGCCTGATATCAGTTGCCTGATCTTGTGGCTTTAAGGATCTCATCCTTGAGCTCAAGTGCCTTATCCTTCATTCGTGAACTTATATTTCTGTTTGTAAGCAGGCTGCCTACCAACCGGGCAGCCTGATCGTATTTTCCAAACTCTACCGACAGAGCCGCGATCAGATAATCCAGCGTCAGCTCATCCATGCCGCAGATGGGCGGTGTCTCGGTACTCCTGGCTGATACGAGTCCCTCAAGGGCACTCTCCAGGAAATCCCTCTCCATGGATTTCGTTCTCTCAGACTCCTCGGCATATTGGGGATCCGTGGGATCGAGACTCTCATATTTGCTCCTGAGTGTCCATCCTGCTCTCAGACAAATATATGCCTTCTCGGATGCCTTGGCCTGCTTGACCATCGAATTGGCCAGTGCCATCTGATATCTCTCGAGTGCTTCATCAAACGTATATGTATCCCCGGTATACTCCCTGGGCACGAAATCCCCGGCTATGCCTGCTTTGATCATCTTACGCTGTGACTCGGTGATCGAAGGCCAGTAACGTGTGAGTGCCGCACATCCGCATTTGGGGCACATCACCACATCGTATTTGAGTGGTTCCACTCCCTCATATGTGGGACGCAGATCTCTGTCCGTGCCCTTGAGCTTTGCACGGTTTGCCTTCAGTGCCAGAGACTTGAATTCCTTATTGCATACCGGACATGTATAACTCTTGGCCAGCAGATAGTCCGATTCCTTCACCTCGGGTGCCGCAGGCTTCGGAGCCGGTTCCGGAGCAGCCTTCTGCTCAGGCTTCTTGGGATCCTCATAGAGATCCATCTTTTCGAGGCCGCCGAGCCCCAGATTTCCCAGTCCTGATAATAACCCCATTGGTTTATTCTCCTGTTACGATTCCTTCTTAGGCAGTACAAATGAACTCTTCAGCGATACGATCCGGTTAAATACCGGGGCTCCGGGCTTGGAATCCTTATAATCCACGGTGAAGAATCCCTGTCTCACGAACTGGAAGCTCTCATACGCGGCAGCATCCTTGAGCGACGGCTCCACATAGCAGTTATCGAGTACCGTCAGTGAGTTGGGATTGAGATTAAGACTGCCGTCCTCGTTGTATACGCCCTTTTCTTCATCGATGATGTTCTCATACAGACGCACCGTGCACTTAAGTGCGGTAGCGGCATTGACCCAGTGTATGGTGCCTTTGACCTTACGTCCG
>JAEEGL017459636.1_pt1 | contig 11570 bp, 11 predicted proteins | sample 9134231 | NCBI WGS metagenome assembly JAEEGL01 (sample SAMN16246548, study PRJNA631951) | gut metagenome | biome: gut microbiome; feature: rumen; material: fiber-attached | host: Bos | place: Iran: Karaj | collected 2018-10 | reverse complement strand
TTCAGCCAAAATCTTTGCTAATGCTTTTTTAATCTCACTATTAACTCTAGCCAAACGTTTTTCTTGCATAAGCGTCCTCCTTTATTAATCTCTTTCAACTTCTACCATAACAAAGGCTTCGATAATGTCTTCCAAAATAATGTCATTATGACCTTCCATCTTAATTCCACATTCCATACCAGCCACAACTTCTTTGACATCAGCCTTATCACGTTGAAGCGTGGTTATAGTTGTCTCAACAAGTTTTTCACCTTTTCTAAGCAAACGAATTTTACAATTCTTAGTTATTTTACCATCTTTAACCACACAACCAGCGACTGTTCCAATTCGGCTAATCTTAAATGTTCTGATAACTTCGGCATGGCCAATAATTTGCTCTTCAAAGATTGGTGTCCTCATAGATTTAATTAGTTTTGTCACATGTTCAGTGATTTGATAGATTATTTTACTCAAATAAATTTGAACTTTGTCGTGCTCTGCAATAATGTTTGCCTTAGAATCAGGTTTTACATTAAATCCTACAATCAATGCATCAGCGCTCTTAGCTAACAAAACATCGTTTTCATTAATAGTTCCAACACCACCATGAATACATTCCACACGAACTTCTTCATTGTTTATCTTATTTAAAATATCGGTTAATGCTTCAAATGAACCCTGAACATCGGCTTTTACAATGATGTTAAGAACCTTCTTCTCACTATCCGCAGATTTTGCCAAAAATTCTTCCATTGAGAATACGTTTTTAGCGTTGATTTTATCTTGTTGAATCTTTCTCTTTCTTTCTGCAAGCACATCCTTACTAAATTTAGCATCAACAGCATAAAGCTGGTCACCAGCATTAGGAACGCCGTCAAGTCCAAGAATCGACACAGGCGCACTTGGAGGAGCACTTTTAATACTCTTACCCTTATCATCAAAAATTGCACGAACCTTTCCTGTGTGGATACCTGAAATGATAGTGTCACCCACTTTTAGCGTACCATTGAGCACGATTGCAGTGGCCACAGGTCCTTTACCTTTGTCTAGTTTGGCCTCAATAATCATTCCTAGTGCATTTCTGTTAGGATTTGCCTTTAATTCAGTTACGTCAGCTACGAGCAAAATCATTTCGAGCAACTTGTCAACTCCCATACCAGTAAGAGCAGAAATTGGCACGAAAATCGTGTCGCCTCCCCATTCTTCTGGCAACACATTCTCTTCGGCAAGTTGTTGTTTTACGCGATCAAGGTTTGCTTCTGGTTTATCCATTTTATTCACAGCCACAATCATAGGTATGTTTGCTTCGCGAATATGTTTAATTGCTTCCACCGTCTGAGGCTTCACACCATCATCACCAGCAACCACCAAAATGGCTATGTCGGTTACACTAGCACCTCTGGCTCTCATCGCGCTAAACGCTTCATGCCCTGGAGTGTCGATAAAGGTAACAAGTCTATTATTAGTTTTGATTTGGTAGGCTGATATGTTTTGCGTAATTCCACCAGCCTCCTGACTTTGAATATGAGTTTTTCGAATAAAATCAAGCAAACTGGTTTTACCATGGTCGACATGTCCAAGTATTGTAACGATTGGTGGACGAATCTCTGTGTTTGCTTCTTCATTGTCTTCTGCTCCGCCAAATTCTTCTGCAAGCTTTTCTTCATAAGATTTTTCTAACTTTTGTTCAAGCACAACACCTAACTCACTCGACACGAGTTCTGCAGTTGGAAAGTCGATTGTCGAGTTTACGTTTGACATTAATCCTAAAACCATGAGTTGTTTTAAGATATCTGCCACAGATTTCCCAATTTTTTCAGAAAGTTGCTTAACGGTAATGTTCTCTGTCGTAATCACACAATGATCAATTGGAGCAGCAACCACCACTTCAACTTTTTTCTTATTCTTAATTTTTCTATTTGTTCTAATGCGTTCTTCAATGTTACTTTCTTCGAGCAAGCCTTTTCGCATCAAAGTACGCTTGTTATTTCTGCCTATGTCATCAAAACCACCAGCGTTAGAGCGCTTGTGCTCATCTTTCTTCTTGTCAAACACACGTTTATTCGCCTGTGGAATAACCATTGGCTCTACACTTTGAGAACTACGTGATAGCGGTTTTGCATTTAATGGTTTGCGGTTATCAAAATTGGGCTTAGTTCCATTTTGATTTTGCTTAACTCGATCACGATTCCCCCAACTACCAGATTGACCTTGTGGATTTAACTTACCATTTCCATTAGGACGATTGTTGATGTTTCGATTCTGATTGAATCGATTCCCATTGGGCCCTTGTTGGCCAGTTTGTGCGCCACGCTGAAGTGGTCTGTTTTGCTGACGATTATCTCCATTGCGAGGTTTTTCCCTATCAAATTGCTTTATATTTTGCGTTGGCCGTGGGGATTTGTCAACTTTTTTCTCTTCCACAACCTTAACTTCAGGCTTTGCTATTTCTTTTTTGACAACTTCGTCTTTTGGCACATTTGCATCATTTTCCTTATCCTTATCGGCACGCAAAAGTGAACGAACTTGCTTTGAAATTCGCTCCAATTCAATTTGCATGCTTTCAACTTCTTTACTCATCCTAATTAAATTGTGGTTGTTAATATCGGACAACGCCCTCATATTATCGAATGTCACTTTTTTTGATTTGTTTTGCTCAGTCAAATCTCAATTCTCCTTGTTTAAAATAAATTCAATTTGTTTTGCTATATGATTGTTTGTTATCCCAACCACCTTACAATTCTCTGTATGTAAAATTTGATCTAAAGACACATAATCCATTCTATACACAGGAATATTTTGCTTTTCTGCAATGAAGCATAGCTCTTCATAGAGCTTTTCACTAGATGTGCTACAGGCAAGAAGTAGCGTGATGTTATCAGCTTTTTTTATGTTATCCAGCCCATAAACCACCCCATTTGCTCGCTGCGCTAGACCTATATATCGACTAATTTCAATCTCCATTAACATACCCCTCCAATTTTTTATACACACTATCATCGACATTACATTTAAATGCTCTATTCAATGTTTTCTTCTTTTTGGCTAAATTAATTGTTTCCAATGAGTTTTTTAGATACACACCCCGTCCTGAAATTTCTTTTTTGTTGTCAATCTCAATTCCCAATGGAGTTTTAACCAATCGAATCAATTGCGATTTAGGTAACATTTCTCTAGTTACAGCGCACATGCGCAATGGTTCAGTTTTGCCCATAGACTCCCCACCTTCTATTCTATTCCTTGAATGTCTTCAAAAATGTCAACTCCCTCATCGATAAACGTTGGAGTAAATTCTTGAACTTGCCTACTTTCCTCATCTTTTTGATTCTCAGTTTCGCTCTTTACATCAATTTTCCAACCAGTGAGTTTTGCAGCCAAACTTACATTCACTCCAGCTTTACCAATAGCAAGGCTTAACTTGTTGTCTGGCACGATAACCCGACTCGACTTTGTTTCTTCGTTAATTTCAACGCTGACTACATCAGCTGGGCTTAAAGCATTTGCAATATATTCAAACACGTCATCACAATACTTCACAATGTCGATTTTCTCTGTGCCCCCAAGCTCAGCGAGTATTACGTTTATTCTAGCCCCCCTAGTTCCCACACATGCTCCCACAGGGTCCACATTAGGGTCTTGAGCGAACACACTAATCTTTGTTCTGCTACCAGCCTTACGAGCGATAGATTTTATCACCACCTCTCCACTAGCTATCTCAGGCACTTCCAATTCGAAAAGTTTCTTTACAAAAGCTGTGGTGGTTCGGCTAACTTGCACCTCAGTGCCAAAGCCAGAATCAGCCACTTTCTTAATCATCACCTTTATGTGCTGACCAATTTGAAGTTTTTCATTAGGGATAATATCTTTTTCACCCAAAACACCTTCAGCCTCTGTCGCACCAAGTTGGACATAGACATTGCTTCCCGCCTTTCTTCTAACAATGGCAGTGGTAAGTTGCTCTGTTCCATTTTGATTAAGTTCGTTACTTAGGTTGTTTCGCTCTGCCTCACGAAGCTTCTGCATAATCACTTGCTTTGCTGTCTGTGCTGCAATTCGACCAAAATTCTTGGGAGTAACTTCTTCAGAAATCGTGTCACCAAGTTTATAAGTTGATTTTAATTGTTTAGCTTCCTCTAAGCTGATTTCTTTATCTGGATCTTCAACCTCTTCAACCACGGTTTTATATGCCACCACTTTGATGGTTCCTTTCTCTGGGTTGAGTGTAACTTCCGAATTACGCGCTTCGCCAAAATGTTTTTTATATGCACTAATTAGCGCACTCTTTAGAGCATCTATAAAGTATTCTTTACTGATTTTTTTCTCCTTCTCTAGTTGATCTAGAGCTAAGAAGAAATCTTTACTAGTTATCATTATAAACTCCAATTTAACATACTAAAAGTTATGAGTGGGTTGCCCCACTCATAAGTCTTTGTTTGATTATAACACATAAAAAACTAAATTGCAATAGAATTGCACAAAAATTATATGATTTATTTTATTTTATATCCATTCAATAATATAAATAATAAAATATCTACATATTAATATTTTTAAACTATCATTCCAGTTTATATTAAAAATAAATATGTTACTTGACAAATCTTGCTATTTTAAATATATGATTGCTTACTTCATCTAGAATAATTCTTGCATAATCATCATATTTATCATTATTATAAATATCTATTTCATCTGGAATTAGGTAACTTATCGAACTAGCTTTTGATTCATCTTTTCTATCCCATATTAATTCTCGTCCAATAACATTTTCTATCTTCTCTTTCTGCGAATAAAGTTTATCATAAAAATCTTTATTATCTGAAATCCAAAAATCTATTCGGGCTTTTTTGTCTATCGACAATATGCAAATTGATATATGAGCTTGTGAAGATCCAACTGAAATATCATACCAATGTTGGGGTTGAGCTTTTCTTGCTTTGAATGGATAATTATGAGAAGTAATGAATGAAGAAAAATTTTGCCAAAATCTTAATTGAGTTATATGTAATTCGGATAACTCTCTCTTTTCCGACATACATATTTTCTTTTCATCATTGGGTTCACTGATTGGAATTAAACTAAAACACTCTGGTGAGTCACCAATTTTTTCAATAACAGCTTTAAATACATAAAAATTTATGTTATCATTAGTATTTTCGTTAAGCCAGTCAATCGCTGTTTTATGCTCTGGATGAACTTCTTCACAAATCCAAACAGCATATTTAGCTTCATTAGTTACAGCATATGTAATAAGTTTACTAAAATGATTGTGGTCCGTTCTTCCGAATTGATTTTCAATAACAACTTTTGCTGGTTTTCCATTGGTATACTGTGGATCAACACTTAGAACTATATCTGTACTAAATTGTCCATGTGGTCTTATTTCTGTCCCTTCAGATATTAATTCAATTCCCAATGCTTGTTTAATATACTCAATTCCGTCTGTAGCTAACCAGCTACTGAAATCTAACTCCTTACCGAACTGTGTTTTTAATGGCATATAAATTTTTTTTGCAAATTCCATATAAATCTCCTTTTTATCATTTTTAAATTAACTTTACAAACACTTTGGCAGTTGCATAAGCATCAGCTAAGGCTCGGTGAGCATTGTTTAGCGTGATGTCAAGAGCTTTAACCACTGTTCCAAGTTTATAATTACTCAAACTTGGCACCTTATCACGAGCTAGTTTTAATGTGTCGATTTGTTCGTTATCAAACTTTAATCTTAGCCTTTCTCCGTCACGTGATAAGAATTGATAGTCAAAATCTATGTTATACGCACTAAGCACAGCACCGAATGTAAACTTATAAAAATCGGGCAACACTTGCTCGATACTTGGAGCATTAGCCACCATTTCGTTTGAAATGTGAGTAATTTCGGTGATTTCATCAGGAATTGATTCATGTGGATTAATCAGTGTCTGAAATGTTTCAATGATTGAGCCTTTCTTTACTTTCACCGCACCAATCTCAATTATATTGCAATTTTTGGGGCTAAGCCCTGTGGTTTCAAAGTCAAAGACAACCACCTCATCATGCGTTTGCCAATATGGTGATAATTCTTTAGACAAACTGAATAAGTCCATCTGAGTTACTTCAGTCACGGGTTCAGGCAACACAAAATGATATTCACTGTTAACTTTACGATAGACTTTTTTAAGTTCTTTTGTTAAAATTTCACATTCCCACGCACTGGTTAATTTCACATTTACATTCTCTTTGTAATTGGAAATTGTTCCAGTGACCAAAATCGACTTTCCCTCTTCTAGTTTTTCAAAAAGAGAAATCTCTTCGGCTTTTGGAAACCAAACCACTTCTATCTCACCACTGATGTCCTTTAGTGTAAAGCTTACCTTAGTTTGTTCTTTATTAGGACTATCTTCCTTAACAGTTTTACGCACAAATGTAGTCTGACGCAAATTTTTAATTTCACCAGCAAGGGAGATTAAATCGCCACCTTTTATGGATATGTTCTTAATTAGAATTGCCGATGGAAATTCATTAGGTTTGCCAATCACAATGTCACCGAGTTTTACTTCATATTTATTGAGTAGCTCTTCCTCTGCCAAACATCGTTCTAAGCCATCATCATAGTTTGGCTTACTCTCAATTAGCGATGTGTCTATTTCTTTTTCTAAAAGATTAACGACAAAGTTTTCAAAACTTTTATTTTCCAAATACTTTGTTAGATTAACCGGAAATTCCTTATTTTCAAGCACTTGTTTGGTCATTACATCACAACTAAATGTAATCTCCACTTTTTCTTTCTTTTCAATTTTAATATCTTTGTCCGAAAAAATCAAACTCAAAGCTTTATAAAACTCATCAAAATAATTATTGATTAAAGTTCGCACTACGTCTTCATCGAAATACGCTTTATTAAACTTTGTCTTTACAGTGCAAACACTATCTAAATCACTTAAAATAATGTGCTGAATGATGCTTTTATCCTGACTAGTTAGCGCTACCTTTGGGTTATACACAAAATTAATCACGCATTCATTTGAATCTTCATCATAAACAGCACTGTCTAATTTTAATTTACTTTCATCATACCCCTCATTTTTTAGCTTAGCTAAAGTTGTCAAGATTTCCTCCTAAATAAATAAGTGATACACATCTACTAATATCATAAATGCAAACAAAATTATAATACCCACAAAGTGGATTCGAGCCTCAATATCTCGATTGATTGGTTTTTTTCGAATCCATTCTATGGTAGTAAACACCATTCGAGCGCCGTCTAGAGCAGGAATTGGCAACAAGTTAAACACAGCAAGGTTAGCTGAAATGAATGGCAAGAACACAAATAAATTCGCTATGTTTTGTTGAGAATAGTCTGCCATCATACCAATGGTTGTAAATGGCCCACCCATATCAGCAAGCGACAACGCCCCAGTAATTAACATCCAAAGGCTAACAAGCACTTTCCATGCAAAAGCAAATGTCAGTGGAATACATCTAACAAGCGCTTCCCAAAAGCTATGCACATATGCTCCCGACACAAAGCCCATTTTAAATATCGTGTTCGTTTTACCAGCATCATCCACTTCTTCCGTCACATAAAGATACACCGGCACAACCGTTCGCTCGCCATCTCTATCAACCCCGAAAGTCATTCCAGAATAAATTTTATACTCTTTATCCTCGATTGTTTTAACACCTTCTGGATTAGCTAATTGCTCTTCACTTAGTCCATTGTAAAACTTATTGATTAATGCCGACGTTGTGTTGTCTGTAATAAAATCGACCTTCACTCCATCAATTTCTCGAATGACATCATTTTTTTGCAAATTTGGCTGTAATGTAGCATCAGGAATCGAATTAATCTTTTGAATGTCATAACCAAAACTGAGCAGCAAAATAAATGAAAATATAATCGCAGACAAGAAATTAAAGCAAACTCCACCAAACTGAACAATCAACCTTTTCCAAGGCTTTTGATTGTTAAATGCTTTAGGGTCAGCATCATCTTCATCCTCCCCTGCAAAAGCACAATATCCTCCCAGTGGCACAATCCGAATGCTAAATGTTTCACCGCTTTTTAACTTCTTTGAAAATAACGCTTTTCCAAAACCAATAGAAAATTCATTAATTTTAAAGCCCAATAACTTTCCGAAAGTGTAATGCCCTGCCTCATGAATTGTTATCATAATTAGCAGTGCAACAAGAGCTAATATGATATATCCAATAGTGGTCAACACTCCAACAAAGTCACCCAATAACGAAATCAAATTTTACCTCTTTTAACACAAAATGCGGATATAACCGCATTTGTAATTTTTTTTATCTAAACATAATCATTAACACAATGAAAACCATCACTGCATTTAATGTTAGCCCATTACATCTGTCCATCACTCCACCGTGCCCTGGAATGAGGTTACTAAAATCTTTCACAACGGCTTTTCTTTTAAAGAATGAACTAAATATGTCGCCAAGCATTGTAAAAATTCCACAGAAGAATCCACCAAGCAAGAATGAGCCGAAAGAAATACCATGATTAGTAAACATAATGTTATATGATTCAATTGAATTAAATATAGCAAAAACAACACAAGCTCCAATCATTGCGCCCAAAATTCCAGCAAATAACCCAATCCAAGATTTTCCTGGGCCGAGCTTAGTTAGGCTTATCTTTGGCCCTCCAATAAAACGTCCAGCCAGCATTGCACAAACATCAGCAAACACCGATGTGGCAATCATCATAATTAATCCAAGCAAACCAATATCCACATGATCGGTGTTAGTATAGATTTGAGCAATTGGCGTTCCTATTCCATTAAAATGGTTAATTAAGAATGCAAAACTCATCAAAAACACAGGCCATAGACACACGAACACAGTATTCAATGCTTTTACGAATGCGTAATATTTAAGTGAACTAGCATATTCATCTTTTACCCTACACTTATTCCCCCACTTTGTAAACATTACAGGAAGCAAAAGTAAAACTAAAAACATAAAAGCAAGCGCAGCAAATGTAAACAAAATGTAGTAGTAGAAATTCAAATCAGACTGAATCGTTAGAATTAACGATACAAAACATATGATTGGGAACAACCCAACCCCCATGGTCCAAGTAGGCCTATCCATTTTGTGTAGCAAGTTTTCCACTTCAAATGCTCCAAAGATAGCTACAATACCAATCAGTAAGTCAAACACATACTCACTTAGCATTCTTAAACAAAAAATTCCAATCAAAACCGCCACAATAATCAAACCGGAAATTATCCTTAATTTCCAATTTGCTGGCGAACTTTTGTAATTATTGTTTTCCATAGTACTTCTCCTTAAGTTACGTTTCCAAAACGACGTTTGCGTCGCTCAAAATTAATTAGTGCAAGTTCGAGTTCTTTGTTTGAAAAATCGGGCCACAATGTTTTGGTAAAATATAACTCACTATAAGCCATTTGCCAAAGCATGAAATTGCTTATTCGCATCTCCCCACTGGTTCGAATCACAAAATCAAGTGGTGGAAGTTGTGATGAATAAAGTTGTTTTTCAAAATCTTCAATCGAAACATTTTTCTTTTCTGTTTTTAAAATTTCATTCACCGCTTTAATTATTTCATCACGCCCACCGTAGTTGATTGCAAGGTTAACTATTCTAGAAGAACAGTCCTTTGTTTTTTCTATCACTCTATCGATTGATTCCACAAGTTCACTAGGAAGTTTGGTATAATCCCCTGAAACCACTACTTTAACTCCCTTTTGAATAAGTTCCGCTTCACCATCATTGACATAATCTTTAACGATATTAAAAATCGAATCAATTTCATCTTTTGGTCGTTTCCAATTCTCTGTAGAAAACAAAAATAAACTCACACAATAAATACCTAAATCATAGATGTGTTGCATAATTTTCTTTAAGTTTTCACATCCTGCTTTGTGCCCCATTTTTCGTGGTAACCCACGCCTTGTTGCCCATCTACCATTTCCATCTAAAATTATGGCCATGTGTCTGGGCAACCGTTCTAAATCTAAGCGTTTGTTTATCGTTTTTACTTTAGACACAAGCCACTCCTTTTTTATTATAACCCAAAAACTTTTTTCTTACACTAATTATATTATGTAATTAAATAATAATGAATCAAACTTCTGTAATTTCTTTTTCTTTTTGCGCTAACATTTGATCAACTTTGTCGGTAAAGTTATTTAAAATCTTTTGCACTTCGTTTTCTGCAATTTTCATTTCATCTTCAGTGATTTTCTTGTCAGCTTTTAGTTTTTTAAATGCATCAAGACATTCTCTTCTTCCATTACGCATGGTTACTTTTGCATCTTCACTAAATTTTCTTACCATTTTCACGAGTTCTACACGACGCTCTTCGGTCGGTGCTGGAACAAACAATCTAATTACTTTTCCATCATCACTTGGGTTAAGCCCTAAATCACTAGCTTGAATAGCCTTAAGCACTTCTTTAAGCATGCTAATGTCCCAAAGTGACACTGTTATTGTGCGTGGATCAGGAGCTGATATATTCGCCATTTGCTTTAGTGGTGTCATCGTTCCGTAGTAATTTACCATAATTTTATCTAATAAGCGTGGATTTGCCCTCCCCGCTCTAACAGAACCGAGTTCACTACTAAAATGATCAAGGCTTTTTTGTAATTGTAGATTTAATCCGTCATAAAGTGATTTGTCATACTCATTTAACATATTTTCTTCTCCTAAAACTAAATATAATCTCATTATACATGTTTTTTCTCCATTTGGCAACCAAATTGCTGCACGAAAATTAAAAAAGTTTTCACTTAAAATATAATTAATGCTATTGTGTCACCAATCAAATCATTTTGTTTTGTTGCATTTATTAAAAATCTATGTTATCATAAGAAAAAACAAAGGATGAGCCTATGAAAATTTGGACCAAAATCATTTTGGGTGAAAAAATCATAAAAGATAACGTGCATCCAATCACAAAGTTTGACATAGATAATTTATATTCAAGCCTTGAAGAAATCTGCCTTATTTTAGATGAACCACTCCCCATACTTTTGGATAAACACATTCGCCACCTAAATGAATTTAGCACCACCACCTTTTGGCCAAGTGATTTTGTTGAGGATGTCCGCTATGACAAAATGATTATTGAAATTTTTGACGACAATCCAAAAAAATAGGTCGAAAATGGTTGCCGAAAGTGAAAGTTTGTGATACAATCGCCTTAGAAAAAAACTGGTAAGGAGATAATTATGAGAAAAGACAATGTTGACTACTACATTCATGTTAACAACCCACAAACCAAAAACGACAGCACGCAAAATTGTAACGAGTTTAAAAAAGAAGCTCTTCACAAAGAAAATGTCGACTACTATATTCGTTTTGTTCGTAACCAGCAAAACAGCAGTTTTGGCGGAAGCTCACTCAATTGCAGTGAATTTATCGAAGAAACTATCGAAGAAGCAGTAAAAATGATGGATAGTTACTCAGAACAAAACAACCGCTGGTGGCTTAAATATGATGAAAAAATGGCTTATTACCAACTTAAAGAAATTAGTTACATGATTGTTGACTACACAATTTTCATGGAAAAACTTTCTTGGCTACTTAATCGCCCAATTCAGTCTTTCGAAGTTGGACAAAAC
>JAEEGL017448952.1_pt1 | contig 11570 bp, 12 predicted proteins | sample 9134231 | NCBI WGS metagenome assembly JAEEGL01 (sample SAMN16246548, study PRJNA631951) | gut metagenome | biome: gut microbiome; feature: rumen; material: fiber-attached | host: Bos | place: Iran: Karaj | collected 2018-10 | reverse complement strand
CCAACGTATCGAAACGTACACTTGTTATTAACGGACAAAAAGTCAAGGCAAATATATCGACCTCAGCACTCAGAACGCTAAAGAAAAAAGGTCTAATCGAAAAATAACACCAAATTACACAAAAATTAGGTTATCTTCAACCTAATTTTTTGTTATCAATCATTCATATAAAAAACTCCCGCAAGGAAGTTCTTTATTGAGCTCTCTATAAGCCGGATTTTGTAATTCTCTTACGAGAACCGGTAATCATCTATCTAGACATTCGGTTGCCCAAACGTTCAAGCGGTGATCGTGCGTCTCCGAACCAAAGCGATTAGCACTCCTTGCAGCAAGTAGGGTTTGCCTCTGATGCATGTCGCCACACATCACTGTGAGCTCTTGCCTCACTCTTTTCACCTTTACCACTTTCGCTAGATAAATTCTAACAAATCTGGTAGTTTTGTCTCTGTGGTACTTTCCCTACCCTTGCGGGTGGTCGCCGTTAGCGACTACTTTGTTCTATGCTGTCCGGACTTTCCTCTTGAGCAAAGCCCAAGCGATTACCTTTCGAACTCATACTTATTTTAGCATATCTCTGTCAAAATGTCTATCTATAGCCAAATTAGCCTCTTCGTCAGCCATCGCATTTTGATCACGCTTCACATGAGTAAACGACACGGCTTCAAAATTTTCTGCCACTTTCTTACGAATATCCGCATAAATAGGTAATAAATCTCTATTTTTTATCTTATATATCCCATTCATCTGGTTAATCATCATAAGATTATCACCAACAAATCTTACACGCTTAAGCCCTAGCTCTATTGCCTGCTCCACACCTGATCTCAATGCATAATACTCCGCCACGCGACTAGTAGCAAATCCCACAAACTCCCCACCCTTCTTTATCACTTCGCCATTCTCGCCGACAATATAATACCCTATCCCCGCTGGGCCAGGATTTCCTCTACTGCTCCCATCTACATATACGGTCGCTCCATTCACTAATTCTCGATAATTACCGGCAGCAAAAGTCTCATCCTTCTCCAATTCTAATACTGCCACCGTTGCCTCATCTACTCTCACCTTAGAGAATTCTTCCCTTTTCAAAAACTTGTACGCCGAATACCTCTCGTTTGGACCAATCTTTGCCATATCGGAAACGCCCAACTCATATACAATATATAAATTAGCCATTTGGCTCAACCCCGAATAATCCAAAAACGTCACCACGTCGCTCAACTTAACTTCTTTCACTTCCACACCCAAATATTCTAGCGCAGTCCTTGCCATCGCCTCCTCAGGTTGCTCGCCAAACTTTATCTTCCCAGTTGGCAACTCCCAAAAAACAGGCTCCGCACTCCGGCCTGTTCTACGTTTCATCAAAAGAATTTCCCCACCTCTTCTCAATATTCCGACAACTCTAATTCGTTGCTTCATCCCACCACAACTTCCTATAAATACCTTGCCCTCCACCGGCCTTGTGTTTTCCCTGCTGATTTGCAAGGTGGGTAAAATCTTATGCGCAGTCTCCACGGAGGCTTGCCACGAAATCCCTAAAACATGACTATACAGAGAAAATCATGCTACCGGTGAAGGTACATACCTATTATATCAATTTATCTACCAATAATCCAGTAGAAACCTTGGATAATTCCATTCATCACCCCCAACATTACTGAAGAAAAAATTCCTCCACCGACCAATATTAATACATATATTATATATATACCGACTAATTCCATTCTTGTCATTATTTCTCTAACACCATCTGGCATTAAAGCATATAAGATTCTAGATCCATCTAGCGGTGGTATCGGTATCAAGTTAAAAACACCAAAACCAAGATTCACCAACATCACCTCTAGTAAAATACTATATAATATCCCGCTCTGATCAGATACCCCACTCAACTCAATAATCATAAAACTCACAAAAGCAAGCACAAAATTAACTAAAGGTCCCGCCATTGCTACTAACGCCATTCCCCATACTCCCCATCTAAGCCTATGAGTGTTAACCGGTACTGGCTTTGCACCCCCAAATACCACTCCGCCCATCAGGTAAGATATCAAAGGCAGTACAACAGACATTATCGGATCTAAATGTCTAATAGGATTCAATGTTAATCTACCATCTTCCTTTGCTGTAGTATCTCCAAGTGCCAAAGCCACTAATCCATGCGCTAACTCATGGAGCACCATCGAGAAAACAATCACGCATAGTACAATCAGCGCTCCCAATATATTCATACTACCACCTCCTTTTCACCACCTTATTTTATCCACTAATTCAATGTTACAACTTCCAATGTCGCAGGAAGCGAATCTAAGCTTTTTACCTTATATTTCTTCTCTACGCGTGCAGTTACTTTAAGCTCACTCACCATTCCATCGACATTTCCCATAGCAACCACTACCTTCGGGCCAATCTCCCTAATCGCTCTCACCGATGAAGTACATAAAACATCAGAAACACCAAGGTCATCCAGTCCCTCCTCAATCCCACCAAGCACACCCACGTGAACTCCACCAACCTCCGCATCATAAATCACCTTGTCTCCGCCAACTGCAATACCACGAATAGTCACGTCACCAATCTCAAATTCACCTGGCCCATGAATCGCTCCAACTGACAAATTGCCAGAAATAGTACTCTCTGTTACGTTTAGTGTGACGCTTGTTTTCTTAGTCAAAATCGTCACGGCATCTAGATTTTTACTCTCAATCTCGAACATATTACTCCTTAATTATTTTATCTGGGTCAATAAGCTCAGACACATCCATTTCTAAGATGTCCAACACAAACCTATCACGTACGCTCTTTCTATACAAGAAGTCTTCAATAGAAAAAATCACGTAATTCAAAGGCTTTCCCACCTTCTTTTCTACCACCTCAGCCCAATGGGTCAACTTTTTCGTTTTGTCGTCGCCAATAATCAAAAGATCAACTCCATCCTGACCAGGAATCCTATTCGTCAACATCATAGCGGCCAAATAATTCTTTACAGGTCTAACATACTCTTCCCAGCTGCTTTCTTTCACATCTCTGTCCTTAGAAGCATTGACTCTCTTAGAAAAAATTTCATTAAGCGCATGCGCATACGGATGTTTCATATTAGCCGAATAGTACACCTTATTATCGAATGTTTCGTTTTTTACAACACCAATACTCTCAAGGTTCAGCAACTCTCTACGTACAGAATTGATCTGCTCTCCAATTACACGCGTAATCTCGCGAACATAAAACGACTTGTCGGTATTTTCAAATAAGAGATTCAATAGTTTCGCTCGGGTCTTTGAGCCGAACAATTTTTCTACTGGAGTACTATTTTCTTTACTCATCCTGAATACATTTTATCACAATCTCTTTAACTTTTTCAAGCGGAAGCCACAGAATATTTTCATTACGCCTAAACCAAGTCATCTGACGCTTAGCCAGATGCCAATCATCTATCGTATTTAACCTCACTGCCTCCTCGCGACTTATTTCGCCTTGCATATATCGCCAAGCAAACTGATAAACATCACTTTTCATTGCCTGATTGTCCCACCCAAATTCTTTCACAAGCCGATTAGTTTCTTCGTATAGTTCATTGCAAAACATTTGCTCAGCGCGCTGATACAGTCTTTCTTTCAGTTTATCAGTATCCCATTTAATCCCAAAAACTTTATATTTCGCGCACATTTCTTGTCTATCAGGATATTTTTCAGTATTATCTTGTGATAGATTGGTTGTTCGGCCGTTCAATTTTTTTATGCAGACACCACGATCTTCGCCATGGCCCTTTCCGACAATTTCAAATTTATAGTCATAAATCAACGCATCGACATATAATCCAGTTCCTCCCACGATGATCGGCTTCTTTCCTCGAATCTCAATTTGTTCAATTTTCGTCTCTGCATATTCCTTCCAATCAGCAACAGTAAAACGCTCGCCAGGCTTAACAAGATCAAATCCCCAATGGATTACCCCCTCTCTCTCAACCATAGATGGTTTCGCCGTGCCAATATCCATCCCCTTATATATTGTCCTAGAATCAGCAGATATTATCTCCCCATCAACTTCTTTTGCGACAGCAATAGCAACACCCGTCTTACCAGAGCCGGTTGGGCCAACGATTACCGGAACCATTTAATTTATTCCTAAAAGATACTCGGAGAGCTTCTTTAACTTGATCTTCTCTTCTTTGTCTCTTAATCTAACAGATACCTCAACGGCTTCTCTATCTTTCTCGCCCACGATAAGAATCACAGGAATCTTCATGGTAGTCGCCCTACGAATTTTCTTCCCAAGACTATCATCACTATCATCTACAATATAACGTAGTTCATTATCCTTTACTGGCTCTTGAAGCACTACGCCATCTAAAACCTTCCGTATCTCATCAACATAATCAGATACCTTATCATTTACTGTTAGAATTCTAACCTGCTCCGGTGCTACCCACAGTGGGAACCAACCAGCAGTATGCTCAATGAACACTGACATAAATCTCTCAATAGAACCAAGCGTTGCATGATGAATCATCACTGGGCGCTCTTTCTCCCCCTTTTCATTGACAAATTCTAACCCAAACCTCTCTGGTTGAACGAAGTCCAACTGTATTGTTGCGACTTGGTGTTCACGACCAATCGCATCCTCAGCCATAAAATCTATCTTGGGACCATAAAATGCCGCCTCGCCTTCCGCCTCAAAGTAATCCAAATTGTTATCAATTGCCGCTTGACGAATTTCCTTCTGCGCCATATTCCACAATTTTTTATCACCAAGATACTTATCTTCATCCGAACGATACGAAAGACGAGCTCTCAATTTCATCATCCCCATCCTAGTATAAAACTCTCGTACGATTGCCACTAGATTTCCGATTTCTTGTTTTATTTGTGTCGTTCGACAAAACACATGTGAATCATCTTGCGTTAGCGATCTTACTCTCGACAATCCACCTAATTCACCAGTTTTTTCGTCACGATAATCAGTCGTAGGCTCCATATAGCGCACCGGCATGTCTCGATAAGTCCTAGGTCTCGAAGCAAATATTTGCGTATGGTGCGGACAGTTCATTGGTTTCAAGGCAAACTCTTCCCCATTCACTTGCGAATGGACCATGAAGAGTTCGTCACCAAATTTTGCATAATGCCCAGATGTTTTATACAAATCAACCTTCGTAATGTGCGGTGTCCATACGCGTTCAAAACCCGCACGCTTCCTCAGACTTAGCGAATACTCAGCCAAAAGATCACGTATCAAGGTGCCTCTCGGCGTAAACATTGGTAAACCTGCTCCAACTAAATCAGAAAAAGTATAAAGATCCAATTCCTTACCAAGTTTACGATGATCTCTAGCCTTCGCCTCTTCTTGTCTCTTCAAATACTCATCCAGCTCTTTCTGCGTCTCAAACGCCACGCCATAAATTCTAGTTAACATCTGACGTTTCTCGTCACCTTTCCAATAGGCACCAGCTAGCCTAGTTAACTTAAACGCCCCAATTTCCTTAGTACTTTTAACATGTGGACCTTTGCATAAGTCCTCAAATACTTTCTTACCCTGAGAATCAACCATGGTATAAAAGGATATTTTCTCGCTCTCTGGCAACTCATCTATCATCTCTTTCTTCAAACTCTGTTTTCTCTCAATGGCCCAATCCAACGCATCATTTCGGCTTTTTTCGTCCCGTTCCATTTTGAACCCACGCTTGATAATCCCACGCATTCTCTTCTCAATTCTATTCAGATCCTTCTCTGTAATCTTCTCAGTCCCGAAATCCATATCATAGTAAAAACCATCGTCAATGGCTGGCCCAATCCCAAGTGTTGTTGTAGGATAAAGCTCCAAAACCGCACCTGCAAGTACATGGCTGAGCGTGTGGCGCATCTTTTCTACTTCTTTTTGCTTTTCCATAACTTTATCCTTTCTTTATCAGTATATAATACCATATAATCCCCTGATTAAAAAGCATGTTGTCTATCAGGATACCTTTATCTTCTACACATAAAAAATAAAGTCCAAAACCTGGACTGGTGGGTCGCAAGGGGCTCGAACCCCTGACCTCCTCGGTGTAAACGAGGCGCTCTAGCCAACTGAGCTAGCGACCCACACACTCTGACATTATACTCCAAATTCTTCACTTTATCCATACTATAAATATGGTATAATAAGCTTATGTTGAATAAAATTAGAAAAAGTCGCGTCAAATCATCAATCGTTATAGCCATCGCCACATTCGTAGCTGCCACGATTTTATGGCCTCTCCTCGACCTCTTATGGAGCAGTGTAATCTCACGCAACGAGTTCGTCTACAGTATGAAAGATTACATCGTAGAACCTATAATTTTTGCCGTCGTGTTTGGACTAATCACCTTTTTCATCTGGAAACCAGAAACCAAACTCGAAAAAAAATCCAAAAATAGATAATCACCCGACTACAATATCTGCATCATTTCAAATATCATATTTTCTTACTTCTGTATTCCTAAAATACACTTCATGAAAATTTGTTTCATCTGTGTATCCAACAATAGTGTAGTGTAAAGCTTTAAGCAAACTCCCATGCGCCACAACAGCAACACAATAACTTGGTGGATACTTACCTCTTACGTCCGCTAAAAATTCTTTTGCCCTTACCAAAACTTGTCTGGCCGGCTCATATCCTCGCTCACCCCAATTAAGCTTTATATCCCAAGTGTCGACATCACCAGCAGAATCCTCCCAATCTTTTACCAACATCCCCTCAAATTCACCAAAATCTCGCTCAATGATTCTCTCGTCAAATACAATTTTGCATTTTCCATCCATAATAATCTCTGCAGTCTCTCGTGCGCGTTTCAATGGAGAAGCAATGCAAACATCAAAATCAATTCCAGAAAGTTCGTCACGAAGCAACTCTGCTTGTTTCCTACCAGTTTCATCAAGCGGGATGTCTATCCTTCCCTGAAGTTTCCCGTCTCTATTCCATTCCGTTTCTCCATGTCTAATCAAATATAATCTCATATTTTTTCAATCTCCTCAAACCTCCATTTTTGTTTAACTTTGGGATACTTATCGTGATCAACTTCACTCAAGAAGGCATCCATCGGCCGGATATACAAGCCACCGTCCCCATAGAGCTGTCGATATACAACATACTCCGACAGATCCTCCGAATGTTTAGCAACCCCCTCAACAATATAGTTATTCCCTTTAAAATGATGATAAACGCCATGAATCCTCAATTTTCTATTGTTCATTTATAAATCCTCTTCAAACGAATCGTCTTCGGAATCATTTGTTCTGCCTCTTTGGTTATATCTGATTCTAGTTTCACGTTAAAAACAACCGCATAAATCATTCCGTTTAATTTAGTTCCATAAGCTATGCTCGATCCGCTTTCCATCTCTACCCAACTCGTACCATTAACCTTGTATTCCACATTGGTCAGCCTCAGAAGCGAATCTTTCTTCTGCACATAAGCCACAACGTCCGCACTGGTTCTCTCTGCGTATACTTTTGCGTCAGCCCAACCATCGTCATCCATCAAATTATAAATATACTTTCCATCATTATTCCCTTTAGCTAACTCAAAACCTTTAGGCAGATAAAATTCAAAATCACCAACTTCAATCAGCTGAGCTCCCTTTACAACTACCCTAGCATTTGGATTCTCAACAACATCACGTAATTCATTCAGCTTGCCATCGTCAACCTTGCTCTTCTCCAAATCATCACCATCTGATACATCCTCTAATTTATCATCCACGTCAATATCACTTTCATCATTGCATCTTTTCTTCCTACCATCCACTCGAATGCTACCGTGTTGTATCCTAACCAGCCCATCATCACTTATCACCTCCAAGTTCATGAACACAAAAAATGCCATGCCGAACAATAATGCAGTTATAAAAAAAGTTATAACCGCTGTCCAGAGTACCTTATGATCTTTTCTTGTTCTATTTTTTTCTACAGCTTTTGATTTTTCCGCAGCTTCTGTCTCTGGAGCAACTTTTGGCTCGACTTTCTCTACTTTCTTCAAAGCCTTACTCGATGTCTTTACCGCTCCCTTTACAGTACTTTTTTTCGTAACATTTTTCTTCTCAACTTTTTTTTCAACCATAACCACCTCCTTTCCTACCATTATACCATGAAACTAAATACCCTCTCTGATGTTCTGAATAATTTTCTTATGTTCATCACTTCCAAACACTTCTTCATCAAGTGGCGAAAAATTGCTCAACCATCTGCTCTTATAACTCAAGATTCTTCGCACCGACTCATCTATTCTCTCTTTCCTAATTTCGCCCATCGTCACTGCATCCACAATTGCATTTTTGGCTTCCCTTGCATCTTTAGGCATCAATAATATATCTTCACCAGCCTTTACGGCTATTATCGCTGCCTCTGCATTTGTATAGTTGTTTGTTATTGCGCCCATATTCAATGCATCTGTCACAACTAAACCATCAAAAGCCATTTTTTCTCTCAATATTGACATTATAGCTTCGCTGTCTAGGCTAGCAGGCTCTTCACTATCCCCTACTGCAATATGCCCTACCATTATCATCTCCGCACCATTATCTATGGCCTCCTGAAAAGGATATAGCTCCACCCCCTCAAGCTCATCCCAACTCTTATCTATCACCGGTAAGTCTACATGCGAATCTACTACGATATTACCGTGCCCAGGGAAATGTTTGTAAACCGTACCCACCCCAACACTCTCTATCCCAGCCGCAACCCGAGATGCCATTCTAGAAACAACATCTTTATCGCTGCCAAAACTCCGCTTTCCTATTGCGGTATCGTCTAAACTAGTAACTATATCTACACTTGGAGCAAACGTCAAATTAAGCCCCAAGCTCCCCACTTCTTCCCCAATTATCTTCCCAATCTCATACGCAACCTCATCATCGTCTATTTCGCCTATATCGTGCATATACGGTATATTCGTAGCATTTTTATCTTCAACATAGAGCAACCTTTGTACATTTCCTCCTTCCTCATCAACAGCAAGTATCATTGGTAAATCATCTATCCCATACTCCCGTCTCGATATTCTATCAAGTTCCTCTAGCATCTGTCTAGTCTGTGTGTAGGTTGTAATGTTCGGCACCATAAGAATATAGCCGCCGGGCTTTACATCGAGCAGTTCCTTCCTAAACTCATCAGTCATACTCTGTTCACTATTAGTCATAATAATCATCTGTCCTATTTTATCTTCTATACTCATCTGTTCTAGCCAACGATTTATCCTTACCGTGTCCGTTGTGAATTCAACAACTTCTTCACCACTCATCGAATCACGTCTCGATAATTCAAAAACGCCAAAAACAATTATAGCTACCATTGTCACCGCTAATACCACAACTGCAGTCTTCTTCATCATTGTTCTAATTATTTACTCCATGGTGCGCAAAAAACGATGAAACACTGGTTAATGGCAAGAATATATAACCATTCGCTTGCCCATATTGTATTATCCTTTCTACCGCATCTACAGAAAACCCTTTAATGTCATGTTGTAGCACTATATATCTACCATCACCCAAGCGAGAAACTACATTGTTGTAAACCTGATCAGCAGTCGATACTCCTCCAGCATCACCCGATGACAAATTCCAATCCGCATACTGAAACCCTCTACGCTCGACTTCTCCAACCAATACACTCATAATCCCCTTGCTATACTGAGCACTAATCGTATTTGAACTTCCACCAGGAAATCTTATCAATGATGGCGTATATCCCGTAATTCTCTTCACTCTATCTCTAACTGCATACAAATCTGCAAAATAATTATCCACACTCGAGTAAATATATGCGTAGTCGTGCGAATTTGTATGCAAAGCCACAGTATGTCCTTCATCATATTCCCGCTTAATCAGGTTATCGTCTCCTCTACCTGTCACAAAGAATGTAGCCTTAACTCCATATTTTGCTAGAATATCAAGTAATCTTCCAGTGTGCTCACCCGGACCATCATCAAAAGTCAAATAAACTATTTTATTCCCATCTTCTGGATCCACTACCTTTATTATTCGTTCTTTCTCGGCTCCATTCCCCGCTTTGTCTTTTGCCTTATATTTTAGAGTATATTCGCCATCTATAGCAGTGTTTACTGAACCATCCATATCGACACTAATCCCTTCGTCACAATTATCTTTCGCCGTTGCACCTTCATCATCATAAGTCGTCCCACGCACTATTGTTTTAAACTCAGCGCCATTCAACACAATTGTCGGCGCAACCTTATCTTCTACCACCCCCTTGATTATCCTTTCCGTTTTATTGCCACTCTCATCTAAAACCGATACGTGCACAAATTCATCGTCGTCATATTCCATCTGAACCTTATCAGTTAAGTCACCGTCGTGATTATCGTTCGCCTTTAATTCTATTGGTGGAACTTTCCCGCTCGGACAAACAGAAATTCGTTTTTCCTCATCATCAATGCCTTCAAATTCGGTCAATTCAAGCACTGGCGGAGTCTCATCTACAACTTTTACAGTCGTTTCTCTTGCCACCTCTTTGCCATTATGACGCACGACATATATTACTTTATACTCGCCCAATTCATTCGTATCCACATCACCAGATACTTCCATACTCAACTGCTCACAACTAATAAACGTCCCAAAACACACTTCTCCATTCTTCGCCTCAAACGTTTGCCCATATTCCGTCGTCCTATCCCACAAAAAACCAAAATATCTAAACTTAGGAGTAAATATCCATAATACTTCCATCGAAATAAAAGCAGTTATTACCCCAACTAGAACAATAAGCAACACCATCTTCAGTTTATGATGGCTGCTACCATCTTTAACTCTTTTTTGTTTTTCTTTTTTCACACGTCTCTTCATCAAGCATCTTTCTAGTTACAATCCTATTATATAACTTTTTCAAAAATACAGCCTACCAAAACACACCACATCCAAATTTGTATAATATTAAAATACTACTTAACTAGCACTATTGAGTCATCCGCAACAATGCTGCGTTTAGTATAATACTTCTTGCCTAGCCCAAAGAGTGCCGCACTTGTCAACAATGCTGTAAGTACAACCCAGTTGCTTGATTCAATCACGCCTGTTTTATTTATTTGTCGGAACCCAGTATCCGGCACGCGAGGCACTGAATTCCCTTCAGTATCTAGCACCGCATAGTGAACAGTTACCGTATAAACCAGCATCGTGCCGCTTGGAGCTGTTACAGTAACAGTAACTCTCTGGACATTTTCTCCTATTGTTTCTATACGCGCAGTTGCAACGGCATCTTCATCCTCAGTCAAAACGCTAAGCACAGACGAACGACCATCAAATGCGCCCTCATCATATCCGGCTTGAATCACTACATCATAATCAAATACATCTTTATCAAACTCTGGCGTTAACCCTGCCGTCACAGTTTCGCCATTAATCTTATATTGAACTTTAATTAACGCCAAGTAAGCATTATTGGACGCAGCTGGATCCGGATCAGCATACACTGCATATATAGTTTTATCCGCAGTTAGCGTAATACTGTCGCCAGCCGAGTACTCCTTTGTAGTTGCATTCTGAGAACTCGCCCAACCTTTGAAGATTTTATCCCCATACGTCGGCGTAGCAATT
>JAEEGL016896489.1_pt1 | contig 11570 bp, 7 predicted proteins | sample 9134231 | NCBI WGS metagenome assembly JAEEGL01 (sample SAMN16246548, study PRJNA631951) | gut metagenome | biome: gut microbiome; feature: rumen; material: fiber-attached | host: Bos | place: Iran: Karaj | collected 2018-10 | reverse complement strand
GGCGTCACCTATGGCGACGAAATCCAGGACTCCATGGACGCCATACCGGAGTGGGGGATTACCTTCCCTTCATTCGTGTTTGTGGAGGATGCTGCCCCGGACGGGCTGTTTGGTATTGACAGCATTCCGCTCGTAATTCTGTTTGGGCCGGACGGGCAGATTGTCGCGAGGGATTTGAAGGGGGAGGAGATTGAGGAGAAGGTGGCCGGGTTGTAAAATTTTTTTTTCAGACCGATAGAAAAAAGTAGCGAGGGTCATCCCTCGCTACTTTTTCATATCATTGTCAGTTACGACCTATTCTCCTCCATTTCCCTCACCTTCATTGGCGGCTTTTTTTCTCGGTTTGGAGTCGTCGTATAAAACATTCTCTTTACCCTCTCCTACAGCCTTGAAGATGTTAGTGGCCTTGCTTTCAGCGTGACGAATGTCAATGTCAATATGGTCTATTGGTTCATTCTTAAAGGCGAACGGATTCTCCACCTTGGAAGTGACCGTATACTGAGGATTTGGATACTCTTCCGTGTTCAGTATGGTATAACTCCATGCCCAATTCTCCTCGGTAATTCTATAAACGACGCCAATTTGAATAATCTTTCCATCCTCACCTACGTCGGGTTGACCATCATTATTCTCGTCAATCGTAATGGTTGCAGGCATACCTCTGACTTTTACCATAGGATTCCCCTTTGCCGATGTCGGGGTATTCGGACTGTTGGTCACGAACACTGTGGAAACATAGGTCCAGGCATCTTCAGCAATATCAGTTTCAGGATCCCAATTCTCCTTGTTGGGGATGACGGCACGTTCAATCCTGAACTTGGCGCTTTCTCCAGATTTCAATCCAATCTTCTCAAGATAGACATTGACCGGGAGACTGACGGTGGGGATGTCGAACTCCACGTGAGGTTTGTCATCATCCGGATTGATGTAAATACCGGAACCAGGCATGTTCGTACCGACATTCGGACCACCGACGGCATCGGGATTCATCTTGATCGGAATCATGATGATGACTTTATAACCTTGGTAACTCTCATCGCCATGTTCATCCGTGACTTTGCCACACCAAAGATTGCTGTAGTCGAATCCGTCGACCTGGATCATGGGATTGCCGTCCTTGGTTCCAAGAGTAACCGAAATAACGTCATCGACATCGACGTCCTCTTGGATTAATTCGCCGTCTTCATTGTACTTGTCGAACGTGTCCGTTCGACCATCGGCCAGAATCCCGTTGCCTTCAAAATTGTAGACGCCGGTTTCCTTATCACCGTACGTGCATTTATCTGTGAAAACCTTGATATTATCAGCGGTTGCGCCTGTGGGCAGCATGAAACTGGACGATACGATATCGACGGTCGAAGTAGCTGAACTGAGGCTGGTATCTGAGGAACCACCAGATTGATGGGCAATCTCCTGAAAAACGCCAGAAAGATCATCTCCGGCCTCCTTAAAGAAATTAGGTTCCCTTCTTTCTCCTTCAGGAATGTCTTCACTGTCACATCTAGGCCCTAATACAATTGCATTGTTTTGCACTGTTGCTTGAGGGTAGTCGGATGAAACGCCCTCTAAGTAATTGCGCATATTATCGGTCAGTGTTGCAGTAGAAACAAGAACAGAGAATACAGTAGCTCCATAAGTATTCTTCGCTTGGTTAGCATATTGAACACATTGATTTGCTACAGTCGTACTATTAGAAGTCCAGTTTTGATCGGCAGGGATACCATCCGTAAACATAACAAGTGTTCTAGAACACTCATCTCCTCTCTCAGTGGAACTACTACTCAAAAGAGAAACGCCATTCCTCATGCCAATATTCGAGTAAGTATAGAAATCATACCCTTCAAAAGCAATAGCATCAATCAGTGATAAGTCTTCGCTACCATCAGCCAGGGTTACAGGAGTCCATCCTTTAATAGTCCTGGATACTTGCTCATCGTTTTGGGAATAAACAACAATACTGATTCGATTGACAAGTCTATTCTGACGAGGATGATCGAAACCATCATCCTCATAATTGTCATTATGATAGATAATGTCGATGAACTCGTTAACCGCAGCCTTTAACGCGTCAAATCTTTGGTAACTACCATTCTTGTACCTATATAAATACTTGTTCCATAAAATAGTATTATTGCCGAAATTACCCGTTCCGCTCCAAACCGGATGCTCTCCAGTGGTTACCTGATCTCCATCAAGATAATAGGTAGTACCATTCGCTTCAAAATAGGCCCATCCATATCCTCCTTGATTAAATTGGACATTGTTTCCTTGGGCGTTCTTTAATCTATCAGTCTTAACTTGGTAATACTCTCCTTCATACTTGTAATACCAATAGTCCTGCTGAGTGAGATATTGATAAGTAAAATTACCACGGGTCCATCTATTGTTACTTTCTGTATAGTAATAAGTCGGATAATAAATCTCTCCTGATTTATAAGCAGTGGACATCGATTGAGACATATCCAGAACCAATACGATATCCGCTGGTTGGTTGGACACGGTATACGATGCCTCGCCGGTCGCAAAGGCTTCCAGCTTGATCCAGTAGGTACCATCAGAGGTGGGCGAGGAAATGCTCTTATTGAAGCCCACGCCTCCTTCAACCTTGGCGGCTTTTTCCTGAGGGAAATTCAAACCGCCAAAAAGATCATTGTAGTAGGTTGGTGTTTCTTGCGCACTGGTGACCGAGGCGAAAGCAAACAATGCGACAGCGGTAACTAAAATATGATATACCTTTTTCATTGCAATATCCTCCTTTCGTTATTGTTTCTTTACCGGCGCAGCTCCGAGGGCTTTTTCCCAGGCATCCTGCCAGGTATAATATGATCCGTCAACTTTCTTGGCTGAAATCGCCTGGGTGGCTATTTCCAGCTCAAAATGCATCTCAGATGTAGGTATTACATCTCCCGCGATTGAGACGGCACCAGGGCGCTGTTTCACTTCGTATTCAGTGAAAAGATCGGTTTCCGTCATGTCGCCGGATTCCACAACCTTCGTATAATAATAGTATCCATCCTCGCAGAGCATCCAGTTGCCGATGGGGTTTGGCCCGCCCTTATATCCAGGAAGTCCTGTAAACTTTCCATGACCACCTTCTTCAGTCTTTTCAAACTGATCCTGATACCAACTCTCGACCAAATACAGATTGTTGATTTCATCCGTGAAGCCGAAGACCGGATTGTTGTTCTTATCCAACCATTGGCCGACGATGGCGGCGCGGATGAAGGCATCCGTGTTGCCCGTGTTCGTAATCTTAACGGCGTTCTTTTTGCTGCCTTTGTATCCGTCATTGGCGGTCCCTGCAAGAGTCACTTTATCCTCGATCTTCACGTTGACATCGTTAATCTTGAAAGTGTAAGTGCGAAGATCGCCCGCTTTCCACTGAACGCTCTTCAATTTGCTAACGTCCAAAACGAAATACTGCTCCTCGTCATTGCCATTTATCTTAAAATAAACGGTAATGGTTTTTCCTTCCGTCATGATCTGAGGAATGATCCAGAAAGTCTTGGAGGCATTGGCATCATTAAGGTTATAGGTGTCATCCTTTGCATAGAATGCAGCCGGAAGAGATGTGGTCGAAGCAGAGTAATCAATAAGACCTTCAAATTCCTCAGAGATCTTAAGGCTGGATTTCCCTTCGAGTTCAGAGGTCCCCCAGGTGACGGCGGTCGCCGAAGAATAGTTGGTCTTGTTATCCTTATAATTATCCTCCTTGTCGGGAACGACCTTGGCGTGTCCACTGGTTTGGAATCCCTCGAATTCAATCTTAGTGATGTCAATGCTGAGATCATCAAGTTCGTCGCCATTCATGACCCGGAACTTCACGCCGGTCAAAGCATGGTGGAACAAGAGCGGGGCACCGGTCTTGGGATTGTAATCGGACTTGGACAGCGTACGGGAAGTAAAGAGCATATCCCTCTGCTCCGTTGCCGTCGTCGGAGAGGTGTAGTCAAACTCAATGCTGCCGTCCGCGTTGTATGCGAAGTTTTCGCACTGAGCGTCGATTACGTCGGCGGGCATGCGCATATAGAAACGAAGATCGCCGTTTGCGAGCGGATCGAGGATATCGTAAAGATGAACCCACTTCCCGCTGTTCGCCGTGAATTCGGCGTCTGCCAGTGCAAGGGTCGTCGTTCCGTTCTTATAGGCGACGCCATTGAAAGCACCATACAGGCTTTCGACATTCTCAGTATAGGCGGGAGTGCCTCTGGTCTCGGGGACGTAGAACCAATCTTCGTCCAGAGATACGACGCTCTCTTCAAGTACAAAATCATCGTAGTCGTCCAGAATGATGGTGTTCACCTGGGGAACCATTTCTGCAGACCGGGTGGAAGTGCCCTGGAGATAGAACGCAATACCGTTCTCCTGGGGAACATAACCATTGCCCGTGTCGGTTTCTCGGCTGCAAGAGCAGATAACGGCCGCTGCGAGTATCGCTGTCGCAAAGAAAAATTTCTTCATAACACAGTCCTCCAATGGTTAGAATTCGAAATAAGTACCTTCGGTCTCTTTGTCCTCAAGACCGATGCTTCTAAACTGATCGACCTCGACTGCAGTCACAATCGAGTAGCAGAAGTTCTTTTCGAACTCGGCTTGCGTCACCCAAGCCCGGGGAGTTGAATACTTCCGTGATTTTTTAGTTTTACGGATCATAGTATGTAGAGTTTTATGTTAAAACCGTGTGATGCCTTCTATTCACCATACAAAAATAAGGACTTTTCTCCTTAAAACCAAGGCTTTTTTGAAAAATAGCTGGGGGTGAATTTATTCATCGTATGTAGTGCCATTGCGTTCGATTACAAATTGTTAGGGTACTGGGTGGATTCTTTCGGATTGTAACTTTTCGCGCCGATTATGGTGACAGTCCTTAAGAATCAGTTTAAAGAATCACTTGCATAAAAGAAAAAATGATTCTATCTTTGTACCCTAAAAATATGGGCATATTGTGCCCGGCCATGTTTGAGCGGTTTTGAAAACCCTTTCTCAAGCGCGTAGAATGCGGTTCTCATAACGGCCCTTATAGGAAGCAAAGACTAAACATTATAATCGATTATGAAGCGTAAAAAACAATTTGTCAGCCCTAGGGTTCTAGGCCAGGTGGAAGTCTGCCTGGAAGGGGATTTGTTGGGGATTGGTGTTGGCACTTCGACGGAGTACGAGACGGATGTCATCAATGATTCCATCGAAAGCCAGGACACCAATACGAACGATTCGCTGTATGATGTGTTTTATGATTAAAGAAGGAACGGCCATGAGAACCATCAGCAAAATCGTCCTGCTCAGCGCAGGAGTCATCCTTTCTCTGACCGGGTGTCAGAAGGGGAACGAGAACGACGGGAACCAGGCGAGCGGCAAGTTCGTCGAGTTCGGCGCCATCGCCGGTGCGCCGGGAACCCGTACAGAGTTCAGCGGCGTGCTTACAGACGGCTGGGAGCGCATCAATTGGGTAGAAGGCGACCAGCTCCTGATCTGGAGCGACAACGCGGTCAACCGCGCCAATCAGTCCGGCAAGTCCGCCGTCTACGACCTCATTAATATCCAGCCCAACGGGAAGGAAAGCCGCGCCAAGATTCACCGGAACGGCGAGGACGGCCTCGTATTCCTGGATGACGAGAATACGCCCTACCAGTTCTGGGGCATCTATCCGGCCAACGCCATTTCAGCCGCCCCTGCCGCAGGCGAGCTCTCCTATACTATTCCTGCGACTCAAACTGCGGGTGACATGAATAACGGCGTGCAGCTCGCCTATGCTTCTATCGCGAAGCAGCAGCACGTGGACCTGCACTTCAAGCCCGCGTTCACGGCCTTCTCCTTCGAGGTGGCCGCCGCGGTTCCCATGAAGATCAACGGATTCACGATGACCTCCGTGGAGCGCAAGAACGGCGCGAACACCTTCGGCCCCTCCGTGCTGAGCGGCTCCGTCGCCGCGAAGGTGGAGGAGGGGGCCGACGCGTGGACCTATACCGTCCCCGCCGCGGGCGAGGGCAACACGAGCATCTCGACCACCTTCGCCACGCCGTTCGATCTTGCTTTCGAGAACGAGGGCGATACGAAGACCAACGAGGCGAAGTTCGTGCTCTTCGCGGTTCCGGCTGACATCACTTCCCTGACGCTTCTGTTCGATGTCACCGTGGACGGCAAGGCCGAGACCCGTAAGGTCTCCATCTCCTACGCGAAAGACGGCGAGGGATTCGCCAAGGGCGACCCAGTGTCCTTCGCCGGCAGGAAGAAGCACAACATCAAGAACCTCGTCCTGCCCGCTTCCGTCAACCACGACGTCGTGCTCGACTTCCAGGTTATGCCGTGGAACACCAGCGAGGACGAAGTGACCTATGGCCCGAATGATATCGTGAATGCCGTTGCGCTGGAGTATGCCTCCGGTGCAGGTCGGACAACCGGTGGTGATCGCCGTCGGAACAACTGGTTCTTGGACGCAACCAACCCGATCATTGCCTATTTCTCCGTTTTCACGCCCAATGATGGAGCTACGCCCAATGGACATTCTTGGAAAATCAAGGTTTCCGGCGCTACCGACAAGTTTACAGTCACGAGCCTGACGACTGGTTCAACCACAACCACCACTGACGATGGTGTTGAGATTACTGGTCCTATTAATGGCCGAGTTCTTTTTAAGATTGACCGCGTGGGAACTGTAACGGAGTCTGACAAGGTTTACTTAAACTTCTACGTGGTTACCAAGGATGGCCGCGAGATAAGTATCAACTCCGAGATAACCCGTGGGAATGCTCTTACCATTTCCGGAAAAGTCGGTGCTTATCAACCCTAAAGGATGAGAAAGATTATGAAAAAGACTATTATATTTGCTGCCTTTGCAGCCCTTGTCCTGGCTTCTGCCTGCACCGAGCGGGTCGACGTCCCGGAGTTTCTGGGCGAGAATGTCATCTCCCTGGACCTCGTTTATGGCAATCCTGCTACGAGGGCGGACGGAGAAGAAGAACCTGATCCTACACCTGGAGAGGGGCTTGAGAATACTGTGACTTCGATCCAGTATTTCTTCTACAATGACGTCACTGCGAATCCTATTTACAACAGTGGATATATTACGGAATTCACGAATTTTACGATTTCGGATCTCAAGTATTCCACCAAGCTTGTTGCCGGCGAGAACGGTGTCCCGGATCTCACCTCGATGTTCCAGAACGGAGAGTGCATTGTCTTTGCGGTATTCAACATGCCCTCGGCAATCGAGGCCGCTCCGTTGGCGACTGTCAAGGCCACGGCTATTTCCAATACTTTTGCCCACGAGGATGGCGTTGAAGGTGCTTCGAGTGGCACCGAATGGGTTGTAACGACGGATGCGGAAGCTGTAGACTATGACAAGTATTTCGTGATGGTTGGTGAATTGCCCCTGACCCGGGATAAGAATGCAACCACTTATGCTGCTAAGGGAACCGTGGAGATGAACCGCGTCGCTGCGAAGATCGCCGTCGACCTCAAGATCAAAAAGGTGGTTAAAGTCGGTCAAGGCGCTGCTGCAGTGGAATGGAATCCGATGCTTGGCGGCCAGCAGATCCGTGTCTATCCCAACAATGTGGTCGGCAACGCCGTCATCGGCGGTGCTTCCGAGACCCCGACCTTCCCGACGGACCTCGGCCAGTTTACCTACAAGGAGGTCGTTTACAATTCCGAAATCGGCACCGATTATGTCGTGGACGACGGCACCAATTATGTGATTGCCAGCCAGCAGGACTTCTACACTTATCCGATTGAATGGACCCGCGGTACCGACGTCGAGCCGTTCATCAAGGTGATCGTCCCTTGGCGCAAAGCTGATGGCTCGTCCCAGAAGGAAATCTATTATAAGATTATGCTTCCGGTGGAGTCGATCGAGGCCAATAAGTACTACAAACTGACGGTAAATCTCTCCATCCTCGGTGACGAGGGTGAGCCCGAGGTGACCCTGGAGCCGCTCTCCGCCCTGGTCGTCTCATGGCAGGGTGGCGCCCCCGTCAACGGCACTATTTCCGCTGCGAGGTACCTCTCCGTGGAAAGAGGCGTCGTGACCGCCACTTCGAATTACGATACTGCCGACGGCCGGTTTGATTTCTACACCTCGACCTCCGGTACCGACTTTGCGGCCAGCGATCCCGTGACCATAAGGATCAAGGAAATCAAGCAGAAGAACCTGACGAGTAAGGAGTGGGAGTATCTCTACCAGAACTTCAATGCCAACAACTCTGAGATTACCAAGAGAGGCTTTACCCAAGCCGTTATTAACTCTGACTGGGTTAAACTGGTTGGTGACAATTATCTCCAGATCGGTCATCAGCTCAATTCTGAATTAACCTCTCCGTTGATGGATGTTACACCGTACTACTATACGGTCGTGCTCAGCCTTCCCACGGACATCGATCCCAGTGGTGAATACAGCAAGACCGTGACCTTTGTCCAGTGGCCGGAGGTATATGTTGTTGAAGATCCGAATAGAGGTTTAAATGATAAAGGTGGTGTATATGTTAATGGATCTACGAGTAGTACTACAACATGGAATCATGGTTATGAGTATGGTGGTTATTATGCTGGTTATTATTACAATGACGGCACTTATAACTTAGGTGGTGTTCATGGTTTGACTGGCGATAATCAGAATGGAAGCATGTATACTTTGACTATTAGCGTCAGTGGAAGATATGTTATTGGAGATCCAAGAGAGACCACCGTTAATAACTACCCGGATTTTTATCGTGCATCGAACTACTCAAAGGTTAATAACTTTGTGAGTTCATACGCTACATGGAATACTGGTAATAATAATACGTTGTCCCACTATCATCCCGCTTCGTCAACGAACACCAAGACAATGATTGCTCCTAAAATCAGAATCGCATCGTCTTATGGTGTTTGCTCGATTGGGCGAAGTGAAGATGAAGCTAAGTATCGTTGTGCTAGTTATCAAGAGGACGGTATTCCTGCAGGTCGCTGGAGGCTTCCTACTTTGGCTGAAGTTCAGTTTATCAGTACTCTTTCTTCTCTTGGTAGAATTCCGTATTTGTTTGGTAATATGGAGGGAGATGACGATTTTGATTCGAATTCCTATTATTGGACAGCGAATGGTTTGATTCGTATTAATAATGGATCTAATCCTCCTGCTGCAGAAGAGTATACCGGTAGTACAAACAACATTCGCCCTTCTGTGCGTTGTGTATACGATGAATGGTTCTGGGGAGATGCAACAACTCAGAGGCCGGTTGCTTACGATCGGTTCACATGGGGCGACAATAACTATTAATAGTAAGGAGGAACGAACATGAAAAAGATTTTTTACATACTTTCGATTGCCCTCCTGGGCGCAACGGCCTGCTCTGTCAATGAGTTGGGTCAGCCGGAGCCGGTAAATAACAACGGAAAGGTGACCTTCGTGATGGGCCTTGAGTTCCCGGAAGTGTTCATCGCCACCCGTGGTGCGATGTCTGAGAATCCGATTATCGACGATGTACATGTTGCCGTATTCGGTAACGAAGGCTATCTCAACGAATATGTTAAGGCGGTACCCTGCAATGCTCAGGGTGTAGAACAGGCTGCTTTCACGAACATTCAGAACGGTGTCCTCTTCTACTATAAGGTCACGCTGATTGCCACGACCGGATACCGTGCAATCCATGTAATCGCCAATGGTCCGGACCAGATCCAATACAACTCGTATGATTACGAGGTCATGCCCAAACTATATACAACGAAAGGTAACGGTGCATATTGGACGATGTTCGAGCTTCCGAACGGAACGGCGGTCGTGAATCCGCAAACCAGTGAAGAATCGGCTTCTCCGGTCGCTAAGGAAGCTTTCTCGAATTTGAAGTTGATCCGCAACTTCGCGAAGGTGACGGTGACGGAAAATGCTTCTAATTTCGACCTGATTGGTTATGAGGTCTTTAATACGCCCACTAAGGGTAGTATCGTAACCTTGCTGGAGGGCAATAATGCTGACAGGCCGCGTATGGCTGGTTACTATCCTACTTATGTTGGTACGAAGACGGGGGATGCCTTGACTTTTTCCCAGTTGCAGACCGCCGGTTATACGCCGTCCTTGGTTGAGGGTGCTGTTATCGACCCGACTGTTCCTACTGCTGGCGGGACATATTCGAATGCGACCAAATTCGTTTTCGAGCGCGTGAAAACCAATGCCGCCAATCGCCCGTACATCATTATCAAGGGCAAATACACCGACATTGAAGGGACTGAGACAACGTGTTTCTATCGTCTGGATTTCACGGACAAGGATGGCAACTATATTCCGATTTTCCGTAATTTCCAGTATAACATCGAGATCGACAAAGTTGCAAAGGTTGGCGTGGCCAATCCCGCCGACGCTCAGCCGTCAAATGCGAACGTTTCCGCACTCATTACTACGGCAAACCTCACCGATCTGGCTGACGGTACTTCCCGTATCCTTGTCCAGTACATCGACAAGACGTTCATCACATCCGGCGACGTTAAGTTCCAGTATATTTACATGCGGGATGCGACGAAGCCCATTGCTCAGGAGAATGTTACCAATGCCACTTTCAGGATTCTCTCGAATGACGAACTTGAAGCCGAGGGCAAGCAAGATAACACTACTGATCCAGCATTCACCGTCAGTAGCACAGCGACAGACTGGGGGACTAGTTGGAACAGCGCTGAAAAGTGGCAGGAAGTAACCCTTACGATTGCAGCCGTCGGTGAAACCGAAAAGCGCACCACCTTCAGAATTGAAGGACAGACGGGAGGAGGTGACAAACTTTATCGTGATATCACGATCCATGTTCTTGCAAAGCAGAATTTCAGTGCAACGTATACGTCTGGCGGAAATGCCATTGGCAGTCTCGTAACGGTCAGCCTCACTCTCCCCGACAATCTGCCTTCCTCCGTGTTCCCGCTGCAGATTGCTTTCGAGGACAGCAATAAGCGTCTCAATCCGAACAGCACGGATATGCCGGCTCAGGTTGGAACCTCGATTGTGACGGGAAAGACCGATCGGTCCTACCAGTTCGTCAAGTCCGTTAGCTATTCTGAGTATATGACGAATCACGTGATTCCTTGTGTGTTCAAGCGTATCGCTACCGGTGAAACGACGCTTTACATGGAGAACGAGTACTTCAATAAGCCGTCCTCTATCAACATTGGTGCGAACTAATCCTGTTCGTCATTAATTATCTGCATCGCCGACCCGGGAAGGGCCGGCGATGTTAGTATAATGCTCCTTCCCGGTTCCTGGGAGACCAGAAATTTCAAAAACATTTGCATCATTAAGAAAAGTGTTGTAACTTTGCTACTTGAAGAATTATGCAATTGAGATATTATTTTTTAAGCATATGAAAAAATTATTTGTTCTGATTGCTACGGCCGCGTTCATCGCGCCGGCCAGTGTCTTCGCTCAGGATGTCAAGGTGACCCGGACCGAGGATGAGAACACGATCACTGTCGTGGAAGAGACCCCTACCGAGCTGGGTAAGGTGGTCACCACCACTGTCATGGAGAAGAACTCCGTCTTCACCAACGGTTTCTGGCACAACTGGCAGCTCAGCGCCGGTATCGGTACCCAGATGTTCTATGGCGACAACGACTGGAAG
>JAEEGL016115611.1_pt1 | contig 11570 bp, 1 predicted proteins | sample 9134231 | NCBI WGS metagenome assembly JAEEGL01 (sample SAMN16246548, study PRJNA631951) | gut metagenome | biome: gut microbiome; feature: rumen; material: fiber-attached | host: Bos | place: Iran: Karaj | collected 2018-10 | reverse complement strand
TACGATTGCCGTGATACTGAGTGTAGTGCCGTATTTTCTGCTCTTCCAGCTCATTTCACCTCTTCTTGGCGGGGAGCGCCTGACTTCCGGCTATGTTTTCTTAAGGGTCGGGATGATCGCGCTTTGCCTTGTCGGGAATGCAGTTTTGTATGTGCATGGGCTGGACCTGAGTCACTTCAGCGCTTACAACACACTGAAAAATCTACGAACGGCTCTGCAGGGCAGACTGGAGCAGCAGCCTCTTGGCGCGATCCGGGAGCTTGGCAACGGGCGGATCAAAAAAGTCTTCACCGACGACATCGAGACAATTGAGCTTCTCCTGGCGCACGCCATCCCGGAGGGGATCGCCAACCTGATCATCCCGGCCGTCGTAATGATCGCCATGTTCTTTGCAGACTGGAAGCTGGCGCTCCTCTCCCTCGCGTCTTTGCCTATTGGGCTGCTCGCCATGGGTATGATGTTCAAGATCGGCATGAGCCGCATGGGGACTTATTATGCCGCTGCAGCGAAAATGAACAATACCATCATCGAATATATCAACGGCATGGAGGTCGTAAAGGTATTTAACCGGGATGGAGAAAGCTACGCACGCTTTGAGAATGACATCAATTACTATCGGGATATGACGTTGGACTGGTATCGCATCTGCTGGCCCTGGATGGCGCTTTATTCCAGTATCCTTCCCTGCGTTGCGCTCTTCACGCTGCCCATCGGTGGCTGGTTCGTACTCAAAGGTTGGAGCACACTGGCTCATTTTGTCCTGGTGCTCTGCATGACCTTTGCCGTGGGTCCTCCGCTTCTCAAAGCAATAGGTTTTGCGGGCAAATTCCCACAGCTCAATTATAAGGTAGAGGAGCTGGAGCGGCTGTTGGATCATCCTCCTCTGAAGCAGTCTGACCTGGACTTCGAAGGCAAAAACCATGATATCAGCTTTGAGAAGGTCTGCTTTTCTTATAAAGACACGGAGGTCATCCACGGAATTGACCTTAAGATCAACGAAGGTTCTATGGTGGCTCTGGTGGGAGAAAGCGGCAGCGGTAAATCCACGCTGGCAAAGCTCCTCGTGCACTTTTACGATCTGGACAGCGGGAAGATTACCTTGGGTGGACAGGACATCGTTATCCTCGTTGAAACCGGTCTTAGAATCAGTGAGCTCTATGGCTTGACGACTTCTGATGTCGATTTGGTCAAGCGGCGTGTTCATGTACAGCGTCAGCTCTGCAGAACGGGTGACGACCCATACTTCATCACAACGCCGAAGTCAAATAGCGGCGTCCGCACGGTTCCCTTGTCAGACAGCGCATATGAGGCCTTTCGCCACGCTCTTTCACATCGGGTCAAGCCCCAGATCGAAATGATGATTGACGGTGTAAGCGGATTCATCTTTCTTGATAAAGACGGGAGACCAAAGGTGGCTATGCATTGCCAGAACTATATGCGAAATATGCAGAAGAAGTATCGAAAGCTTTGCGGTGGTCATATGCCCACTGTAACACCGCATGTACTTCGGCACACATTCTGTACCAGGATGGCTCAGCGTGAACTTGATCCAAAGTCTTTGCAATATGTTATGGGGCACAGCAAGCCGGATATTACTCTGAATGTATACACTCACGCCGACTATGATTATGTGGAGCATGCCTTCAGAAAAGCATTGAACGGATAATGGGCTTCATTCATCAGCACGTACCAAAAATCTACCAAAAAATGAAGTAGAAATATGGAGATTTACGTAGATTTACAATGCTTCCACCTAATCCAAGCACAAGAGCACATTGAATCATTATCGTCCATTTTACGCAGTATAGTGAATAATCTGATGATTTAGAGAACTTTTTAAGATCAATTTGCTTTCTGGAGTCCTCATGGGCGGCATGTACTGATCAAGGCAAAAAAGCCTTGAGAAACCGTCGCTTTTCGGCTTAGGGCTGCCCGGACCTGCTCCGGCTTTCCGCCGAGAGCGTCCCACAGGAAAATGAGATCCCCCGGGGAGCGGGCATAGGCCCGTTCCCCGGGGGATTGTTTTGCTCCGGTATCGGGGGAGCAGGGCTCTGCCCCCCCCTTGGCCCGGCCATGAAAGGCCGCTTCCGGATTCCCTGCCCGTCTTTACGAAGGCCGGCAGCTTGCGCTTATCTGTCTTTCTTTTTCCGCCGGAGCAGCACCAGGCTGATCCAGCCGAGCGCAGCCATGGCGATCCCCGGAACCGCAGTCAACGACACGCCGGTCGGGATCGTGATGTTCAGGGTATTTGTGAAGCCGACCGCCGTCACGCCGCCGTTCACGTTGCTTCGGATCGTTCCGCTGCGGCCGCCATGTACGCTTACCCGATACGTACCGCTGTCCGTTTCCTCGATCTCATACTTCACGCCGTCGAAGATCCCCTTCAGCAGCAGCTCGTCCCCGTCCTTCAGACGGACCTCGCATACGCCGTCGGTAAAGGTCAGCGTGATCGCATCGCCGTTCTTTTCCGCAGTGATCAGGCTGGTATCCCTCAGCGGCAGCGTCTGCCCCTCAAACAAATACGTCAGCGTGATCCGGAACGTGAATTCCGTATCCCGGTTGCCGAAGTTGCCCGCAACTCTCTTGGTCAGCTTCAGCGAACCCGTCGCGCTCGTGTTCTTCACAACGACCGCCTCATCGGTCCCCTCGTGCAGCGTCTGCGCCGGGATTCCCAGACCGCCTTCAAGATCCTCGTCCGGCAGCGTCTGCACCACCGGTACTGCCGTCCCGTTGACGGTAACGCTCGGCGTGTAACTCGTCGTGACTTCTTCCGCGACACGGTAGTTCGTGCCCACCGGGAGATCGCGGACCACCAGCTTTTCCCCGTTCGTGAAGGTCAGCGTTCGGATGATCTCGCCGTTTTCGTTGGCCGTCCACACAAAGGGGTTGTCGCTTCCCTTGACTGCGGTGTAACACTCACCGACCGGCAGGTTCGTGATCAGCAGGGTGATTGCGAAAGCATCGCCCGTGTCCAGGCCTTCCACCTGCTTTTCCACCGTCAGATCCACGGTCCTCTCCAGCCGGTTCTCAAAGGTCACCGTGATCTGCTCACCGTCGTTGGCCGTTTCCCATGCCGTGGAAAGCGCCGCGCCGGTTACCGGTGCCGCCGGAGAGCTCTGGGCGATCTGGGAACCGCCCGCCGCATCGACGATCGTGTAGCTTGCCGTGTATTCTCCGCCCGGCTCGCCGAACTTGTACTCGGAGCCGACCGGCAGCCGTTCAAACACCACGACATCGTCATGTTTCATGCTCAGCAGCAAGCCGTTGTACTCGCCGTTCTCATCCGCCGTAAAGCTGGAACGCTCCTCTCCCCTCAAATAGCTGTAAGTGAGATTCGGCGTGAGGTTCCGGAAGTCCGCCCGGATCGTGTAAGTCCCGGCCGTTTCAAAGTGTCCGGTTTCCACCTTCTTCAGCGTCACGTTCACCGGCGTCAATACCGGAGGCGTATAGCTGTTCGTGCACCGGACCTCGGCCACCGTATCCACCGCGATCGTCCCCGCCGGCGTTTCCGGATCGAAGCTCACAGCGTACCCGGATACTTCTTCCTCTGCCACCTCATATTTGTAACCGGCCGGAATCTCCGAGATCATCCTGTTCTCGCCGTCTCCCAGCAGGAACGCCCCGACGCCGTCGAGAAAGCTGACGCCGCCAAACACCCCGCTGACCGGTCGGTTCCCCGAATCCTTCAGCGTGACCGTGAACTTGAACTTCTGATCCGAAGTGCCGCCAGCGACGTGCTTCGTGACGTTCAGGCTGCCCGTCGGAAGCTTGTTTGTGATCGTTGCCGTCGTCGTTTCCCCGGGCAATTCCACGTAGCCGGGGGTCATTTCCTCGGATACGTAGTGATACCCGTAGCGCGCGTAAGTCAGCCCCGCATCCTCGTAGACAAGATAGTCGAGCTTCGGATTCACGACTTTGAAGTGATACAGCCAGGTATCATCCGCCGTCTTTTCCCAGTACCCTGCCGTATCGTTGCCTTCGCCGTCGGTCTGCTCCATGCTGTCCAGAGATTTCATCTCTTCGTCCTCGCCGGAGCTGCCGCCGGCCGGGACCAGGGTCTGCTCCGGGTAGTTCTCTTCGGGCAGATCCTCCGAAGCAACATAGGTGATCCGCGCAAAGCCGTTGCCGGTCGTATCCGGATTCGTGTGGGTGCCGAGCTCATATCCTGCCAGCATTACCGTATCGCTGAATACGAATCCCGCGTACTCCGAGGTGCCGAGGTGCGTGATCGATTCGGCTGTCGAGGCCTGATCGACCGCGTAGCAGCCGTCATGGCCGGAAATGTACGACGTTCCGCCGGTTGCGCTGGTGCCGTAGTGTGCATAATGCGAAGGGGAATCTCCGTACAGCACGCTTCCGGCGATGCCGCCGTACCAGCCGCCGCCCGCGCCGCCGATACTGTGTGGGTTCCGATACGTAGCGTTGTCTGCATGACCGCCAATGCCAAAAGCCCCCGGATAATACCAGCTACCGACAGGCGAATTTCCCTCTTCTCTATAATACTCTCCAGAGGCAGAAATGCTCGCTTTATAATGATAACGCCACCCCGAAACATCGGAGAGCGGAAGCGCCTCCTTTTGCCCGCCAAGGAAAGCGGTAATATTATATTCATCTACTATACTTGCGACAACCGGACCGCCGCCGCCGGCAGCCACCATGATACGGGACTTCAGCGAAGCAAACGAATTCCATGTTCCGTCTGTCAGCCGGAAGTCCGTCGCACCGCCGCCGCCGCCGCTGCATTCGTCGTTGTTGTTGTCGTCAACACCGTAGCCGCCGCCGTTCCAGCCGCCGGGGACCTGCACAAAATAGCTCGGCATCCATCCGTTCGAGCCTCTTCCGCCGACGTATACGTATACCGTCTGTCCCGCGTCAAGGTGGATCGAGCCGCTTGTATAGGCACCTCCGCCGCCAGCTTTTACGCCCATGCCATACCTCGTCGTATTGCCGCCATTTGCGCCCCAGGCTTCGAAGAGGTAGTCGCCGGCGATCGGAGCGGTAAACGCCTGGACGTAGCCTTTATAACCATAGTCCCAGACGCGCGCCGGTTTCCACTTCGCATAGGCGACGATCGTCGCCTTTTCCGTGTAATCCGCAAGCGAGAACGTGTGCAGCTCGTCGCTGCCCGCCAGCTTGTACACCCAGCCGTCGAATACATAGTTGGTGCGCTGCGGCGTCGGTACGGACGCGGCCTGCTCCGCCGTGGGCAGCTCATCCGCGCGATAACGCAGGGAATAGCTCTTGCCGCCCGTCGGGAAATAGCCGCCGTAGGCGTCAAAGGTCACCGTGTAGTAGTTGGAGGCGTACTGGGCGCTCGTCAGCAGCGTCAGTTGCGGATACGGACGGCCCTCCGCCGCCGTTCCCGTCAGTCCGTCGATCCACTTCTTTGTAATCAGGATCTCGCCCTCGGGGATCGGCGTATTCAGGAACACGTAGTGCTCCAGCAGGTCCCTGCCGAGCTCGGGCCCTTCCGCGGAACTCCCATCCGCGGACGCGGTCTTCTGGCGGATCGTATACGTCCCGTCGGCCTTTACCGTGACAAGATATGTGTTCGGATCGCCGCGGTAATTGATCTCTCCGCCTTCTGCCGCTTCCCCGGTTTCCGTGATTTGGATGTTCTTCGGCGCTTCCGTCTCCTTCAGCTCGTAGACGCCTTCCTCGATCCCGGTAAAGCGAACCGTGCCGGTCTCATCGGATTCTTCTTCGAGGTCATATTCCGTGCCCTCTACCGAGGTGCCGACCAGCGAGAACTTCGCCCCCGGCAGATACCGGAACGACTCCCCGAGCGGTTCCGCCTTATAAAACGCAATATCGGTATACTTCTCCGGGTTCGCGATCGTTACGTCGCCGAGCCGGCTCAGGCTGACCCATTCGCTGTCCGCCTTCGCTTTGCCCGTAGCCGGATCGAGTTCGTAGATCGTTACGCTCCGGTTGCCTCCGATTTCCACGCGGATCTCCACGCCGGCCGGGATCGCTCTGTATCCCTCTGCCGCCTGCGACTCCGACAGCGTATAGGTTCCCCACTCGACGTCTTCAAAGCTTACGGCGCCGTCCGCTCCGGAAATTGCCGTCTTCTCGATCGAATTGTTATAATGCGAGATTCCCGCAAGCCGGAACTCCACGCCCGGGATCGGCCGGCTGTCCCGCTTTCCTGCCTTATAGAAGCTGAAATCCGTATAGATCCTCGGTTCGTTCTCGATCGTGAACACGTTTTCCCCGTACTTCACCGTCGAGAACAGGTAGTCGTCCGGCGCCAGCGTTCCGTCGGCCATCAGCGGCTTCCCGCTTTCCGGGTCGGTCTGTACCGCGCCGTCCTCGGTCTTCAGCACGTCCATGTTCGCAATCCACAGCCGTCCGTATCCGTCGATCACGACCTGGTAAGGCGTCTTGTCCAGCACCCAGTCCTTCGGGCATGCGACTTCTTCCAGGATATAGCTGCCGCGCTCCATGTCTTCGAATACCAGCGTACCGTCCGTCTGCGTCGTTCCGAGCAGTTCGATCTGCTTTCCCGTATAGAACGAGGTGCCGCTCAGCTTGAACTGCACGCCGCCGATCACCAGGCTCGCGTCTTCCTCGCTGATTTTCTTCAGCGGAATGTCCTGCTTGACCCTGGTATAGACGATCGCATCCGGCGTGATCGTCGTCTGCGGGATATACTCCCATCTTCCGTCCTCTCCGCTGACTCCGACGCGCATCGCCAGCGCGAAGTTGTTGAACGTCGCGGGATACGGATTGCCCTTTTTCACCACGTACTCCGGCGAGATCATATACAGGAAGATCGAGACCGACTTGTTCGGCTCCTCTGCGGTACCCTTCAGCTCGAAGCTGTCGCCGCAATAGATCGCCACCGCCTTCACGTCGTCAAGCGTATGCCCCGCAAAGAACGTGTCGCCCGTCTGGAAGCCCCGCGCCGCGAGGTCTTCCTGCGTCGTCTGCTCTTCTTCGTAGTACCCGACGTCCACGACGTGATCCGCATAATATACCGTCGGGGTCGCCCCTGCCGCTTTCAGCTGCGAAACGTCCACCGCGTACTCCGGATGCGCGGGATCGCTCGAGTACAGCTTGCCCTGCCACTGTCGGCCGGCCACGTTCGACTCCTCCAGGTTATCGATAAACAGGAGGTTTCTGGCGCGGACCTGGCTGTCCGGCGCGTAGGCCAGCCGGTACAGGTACACGTCGCTCTGTCCCACGTAGGTGTTGCTGCGGAACACCGTGTCCTTCAGCGCGCGCACGCTTTTCGAAATACCGTTGGACAACGCGATCAGGGCGCTAATACTCGTCCTCGATTCGGAGTACAGGAACCGGTGCGCGTCTCCGCTCGCCGGATCCAGGTTCGCCATCCACGAGCGCTCCTCGGCGCTGGCGAACTGCAGGCTCGACGCATCGTCCGCTTTTCCTTTCGCGATGTTTTCATTCCCTGTCTCGTAGGCGACCGGATTGTACACCGCGCTGCCGTAGTCTTTGATCGACGTCCAGGCATGGATCGTCTCGTAGCTCAGCGAGTAATTCACCCCCGGCTGCAGGACGCTGACCTTCATCATCGTTCTGCCGGAGCCCCGCCAGTTCGGGATCAGTTCCAGCGCATGGTTCACTTCTCCCCCGGCGGACAGGACCTTGACTGTCTTCTGATCCACCGCCGCCCCCTTGGGAAGCAGGTCGTAGAACACGCCGCCGTCCTGCGGGATGCCCTCCCGCTGCACGTCCGTGCCGGTGCTCGTCGTGATCGTCTCCGCCATGTCGACCTGCCAGCCGATCGTGAAGCGCGCCATCTTGCGGTCGTTGCTCGTTCCCGTGATGCGCTTTTCGATGTAGGAGTCGCTCTGGGACGAACGCGCGTAGTCGAAGTCCCGCCGGTAGGCGTCATAGATGTGGAAATACCGGTAATACGTGTTGGGGTCTCCGTCGTCGAGATCGATGTTCATGCCGGAGAAGCTGTCCCATTTATACTCGCGGTAATCATTTCCGGTATAGTATACGCCGCTGACACAGCCTGCCCCGTCGAATTCAACATGCTTGACCTGCCCTTCCCATGTCGAATACAGGTCGGCATAGGTATCGTTATACAGGCAGATCGTTCCCGCGTTGTCCACTACGCCCAGCACGGTTTCCGTGGGGTACAGCTCAAACTCAGGCACCGTTCCGATCGTCGCTTCCGCATGCCGCGTCTTCATCACGGTCCGGTACAAAACGATGTCCTTGCTGTGGTCCGCGCTTTCATACAGCGTCAGCGTTTTTTCATCGCTCAGCTCGCCGTATTCCGAATTGACCCAGGTCGAACCGCCCTCCCGGTAATCCTTCCTCAGCAGCTCCACCCATGCGCCGGCGCCGTTCTTGCCGTAAATATGCAGCACGTCGCCGATGCCGCCCAGCGTGTCCTCCTCGTCGATCTTGTGATCGTAGGAGAAGGTCGTTTGCCCGAAGCTCTGCGAAGACGTAGACAGCTTCATATCCGACAGGACCGCCACAAACTGGATCTGCTTGATCCGGTAATCCCCGGCTCCGAGGGGAACCAGGTCGCTGGACGAATGTCCGAGTTTTACGTCAAAATCCCACTGATCGTAGATGATGTAATCGCGGAAATACCCGTAGTTCTTCTCCGCGTTGCTGCTGAAGTTCCAATCCTTCGTCAGCACGTACGGCGTGCCCCACATCCACACCGCGTAATCCAGCCCGTCGTATGACTCCAGTTCGCCCCGGATCTCATCGTGGGTTCCGAATTTATCCAGGTCGTAGCGGGAGTACTGTCCCGCGGTGAAGTCCAGTGCGTTGAATATCCACGGATTGGTCGTGTATTGCCCCCAGTAGTTATAGGCTCGCTGGGCGCCGTCGCCGCGCTTCCACGCGTCAAAATGCCCGACCGGATCCCAGAAGATGGGAACCTCATACATATAAGAGCCTTCGCCCGTCGCCGTCGTGGTCGGGTCCACGCCGTCGTAGGGTCTCACGGTCGCGATCGCGCTGTTCTGAACGACCCATTTTTCTACTTCCTCGCCCGAGACCAGTTTGTAGACGCTTTCGTCCACGCTCGTGAGGATACTCGCATATATCAGGCCGTTTCTCAGGTTCCCTTTGGTCCAGGAGCCGTCCGCGTCCGGCTTGGCAAACGCGGAGTCTCCCGACCACTTCAGCGCGATCGGCGTCAGGCCTTCCGTTATCGGAACATCCTGAATCGTCAGGTTGAACGGCTGCGTCAGGGACACCGTCGTTTTGACCTGCCAGATCAGAAACTGGCAATGACTGTTCGTCAGATCGATCCCATAGTCCGCGGGTTCCCCCCAGCCCGTCTGCCACGTATCATACAGATCGACGCCGCTCTTTTCGACCTTCTCCACCTTCGCCGTCGTGTCCATGCACACAGGGATCTGTTCCGAATCCCTCCCCGCCTTGTCCGGGAGCATCAGAACGCAATGGAACGGATCCGAACGGCTCGGCGCCGGATCGGCCGGGTCGTAGTCTTTATAATCCAGCGTGGGTTTCGTTGTGGCGTACGCCAGCTCGATCGAGCCGTTCCGGCCGCCGCTTTCGAGCGGACGGAAGTTGTAAATGATGATATTTCCGGTCGGCTCACCCTCGCTGTCTGTCTCTCTGCGCCAGGCAAAGAATACGTCGTCGCTGATCTCGCCGCCTTTGTCGACCTCTTCCTTCTTCGGGATGGAAAATTCGATCGCATCCGCGAGATCCCCGTACCGATCCCTCAGGATCTGTTCCGGGATCACCATCTGGACCTTATCGGCCTCCTGATCCGTATATACGCTCAGACGGTAGTTGATTCGGAAAATATAGCGATGCCCCGCCGCGGCGTTGTCCGCGGTCCAGACGTAATCTTCTTCTCTTTCCGTCGCCCCGCTGACGAGCTCCACATAGAACGCAGGGCTGCTCTGCGACGGCGTCGGATCGAGCTCGACCCCCTTCAGCCGCACCAGAACGTAAGTCCCGTCCCCTTCCGCGCGGAAGTTCAGCTCTCCGTCTGCCATGATCCCGGAGCCGGATACCCATTCCGCTTCGTTCGCGCTGAGAATGCGTACGACACGATATTTCAGCGCACTTTGTCCCTTCAGTGTTTCGGACTGGATTTTCCCTTCCGTTGCCGATCCCAGTCCCGTTACCGTGAAGTCGAGGAGCGCGTCAAAGACGTTTCCGCCGACCGCCACGCGGATCGCCTGGTTGTCGGCGTAAGCAGAATCCGAGACCGATACCGACGCCGCCTCGTTTTCAAGGCTTACCGCAAATCCGCCGTTCGAAGCAGCCGGGAGCGCGCGAACGGCCCGCCTTTCGACAGGTTCTTCGTTCCGAACGCTCGCCGCGCGCAGGACAAACGCCGCTTCCGCTTCCGCCGCCTGCCGCGTGACCGTGATGAGGTAGGTTCCGGCCGCAGCGCTGAACGTCGCCGTCGTCTCCTGCCATTCCCCGTTCTCGCCCTTCTCGCCGGACAGTTCTACCCTGTTTTCGTCCTGCTCAGATACCAGCTCGACGGTAACGCCGCCCGTCACCCCCAGCAACAGGCTGGTGTCGCTCGCTGCCGTCAGGCGCACGGTCGCGCTCGGTTTCGCCTCGTTCAGCGTGTCCGAGACGCTCTCTCCGACGGACATCTCGTGGTCCGCCGCGCGCAAGGCTTCCTCCGGCGTCTCTTCCTCCCGGGCAGCCGCTTTCTCAAAAGCTGCCTGTTCCTCCGGTTCGGCGCCGGCGGTAAGCTCTTCCGAAGCGGGAACCTGCACAGCAAGCCCTGCGTCCTGCGCATTCTTGCCGGCAGGCTCGCCCGCGTTTACCGCAGGCTCGGACGTGCTCTCTTCTTCCGCCCCGGATGCAGCAGAAAGCTCTCCTCCGTCCGTAGACGCAGGAGTGTCTTCTCTTGTCTCCGCGGCATCCGGCTCGCTTTCTGCGGGAATTTCCACCGGCGCTTTCAGCGCTGCGGTCTCCGTGCTCTCACCGGAAGCGTATTCATCCGCCATCGCCTGCATCGGTACCGACGAGAGCAGGATGAGCACGCACAGGATCAATGAGATTGCTTTTTTCATGGATACGACCTGCCTTGTTGCAAGAATAAGGGAAAGACCCTCTTGGCTGTATTGGTATTCGGTAGGAGATGGATGTTCTGATAGTACTCCTATAATAGTTTATATTATAATATACCACGCATTTTGTCTGATTACAAGCTGTTTATTTGAGAAGTACCGCAAGATTCCGGTATTTTTTCATCTGTTCCTGTCGCCATAATGCGCGATTAACGAAACAGTTTTGTAGTTTTTTATCAAATCGCCGCTCTGCGAGCTCGCGTGGCCACCGTACAATACTTTGCCGGATACTCCCTGCCGTGGGAAAAACTTTTCGTACCGGGAGGTCCGGAAAAGAAGAAAGGGGCTGTGAAAAAACGGTGTTTTTTCACAGCCCCTTCTGTTATTCGATACTTCCGGCGTTTTTACTGTTATTTCCCGTTTTTGCGGCCCTTTTTGATCAGCACGAAGGCCGTCACGCCGACGGCTGCGAGCGCCGCCGCCATCAGCACCGCCCACAGTACGATGTTGTTCTCATCGCCCGTCTTCGGAGATACCGGCTTGGTATACTTGTTTTTT
>JAEEGL014938192.1_pt1 | contig 11570 bp, 5 predicted proteins | sample 9134231 | NCBI WGS metagenome assembly JAEEGL01 (sample SAMN16246548, study PRJNA631951) | gut metagenome | biome: gut microbiome; feature: rumen; material: fiber-attached | host: Bos | place: Iran: Karaj | collected 2018-10 | reverse complement strand
TTTTGAAATTATTAAATGGGAAAAAGTTTATGATGAATATATTTTTGAATTAATTTTTAAATATTCAAATATGATTGTTGGTAATGAAGCATTAGAAAATTTAATAATTCAATCTTTTCAAAAAAAATATTTTAATTCTCATTATATTCCACAAATAATTTCTAGTTTATTTAGAACTGCAAGTGTTATTAATTATAGTAATTTATTTACTTTAATGAAAAAAAATGAAAAATTTAATTTAGCTTATATGAGTTCTATGCATATGAATCCAACTACAAATAGTGTTGGCTCAGTTGTAAATATTAGTCATGAACAAACTAATTGTTTAAAAAAATCAGGAATTTTTAGTGAAAATTCAAGAAATATTATAAAAAATGAAAATAAAAAATTAAATACTACTTCAAAAAAAATAAAAATGACAAAAAAAATTGTCAAAAATACATCAAATAATAATGATAATAATAAAAATTTAATTAATTATTTACTTTCACATAATATTGATATTAATTCATCTAGTTTTAGTAATAATAATTCAAATAATGTTCATTATAATCATACTGCTAATAATTCAAAAGGAGGATTAATGAGTAAAATAAAAGCAAATTCAAATATATTAAAAAAAAATTCTTCTCATTCAAATTTATATATTTCAAGTGAAAATAATCAAAAAAGTTTTGAATCTAGAAATAAAAGAATAAAAACTCCTGGTAATTATAGTAAGAAAACAAGTGAATATAATTCACAAAATGAAACATTTATTGGTAAGATAATAATAAATGATAATAAAACTCGAATAAGGAATTTATCAAATAAAATTAATTCAAAATTTATTTCAAAAAAAAAAGAAATTCCTGTTAATTTTAAAAAAAAAACAAAAAATAAAAATTCATCTTTGTTAAAAAATTCCAAAAATAATTTAATAAATGATGCATTTCCGAAAGGAATTAAATCATATGGATTTAAAAAATGATAGGATAAAAACAATTAAAAAAATTTCGGATATATGATGATATGGATATTTATATAAATTTTAATTTTTTAATTTGCTATTTTATATATATAAATTTTTAATAAATGCTTTGAAAATTACTTTAAAAATTAATTTTTTATTTAAAATTTTTAATGTCATTTGATTCAATGGAAGAAAAAAATTATGTTTTAATTGATGATGATGAAAAAGAAATATTAGATATAAATGAAAAACCAATGACAAATGAAGAATATATTAATAAAATTAATGATATTATAAATAGTTATAATGAAAAAGAAAATTTTCTTGAAAATGAATTAAAAAATAAAATAAATTTTGATTCTAATATTATTTTAAAAGTCTTTGAAAATATTCATAAAAATATTGAAAGCAATATTGAATTAATATTAAATAATTTTAGTGATAAAGATGAATTTATGAATTATAAATTATCTAAAATTTTAAAGACTTATGAAAATATATATGAATATAATAAAAAAATTCAATCATCTTTTATTTCTAAAATAAATGCTTTAAATGAATTTTTCAAAGACAATAATATATTTGATAATACTATTGAAGATTTTTTTATAGAAAATGAAAATTTATTATCAAATTCAGATATATTTTTAAATTTTAAAACAATTCCCTATGAAAATAATCTTATCGAAAATATTGAAAATGAAGATTTTCGTTTATTCATTTTAGAAAATTTAAATTTTGAATCTTTATCAATAGAGAATAAAAATGATATGTTTTCAAAAAAAATAATATTAAAAAAAAATAAACTAGATTTAGTTAATTTAGAATTAAATAATATTCAAGATAAATTATTATCAAATTTATTTGATTTAAATGATAATAGTTTTAATAATAATGATGAAAAAAAGATAAATAATGATAGTTCAAATATTTCAGATGAAAAAAAAAAAATAAATTTATCAGATGATAAAGGAAAAAATAGAAAAAGTCATTCATTAGATTCTTCAAATGTAGAATCTAAATCATCAAAAGAATTAAAGAATATTAATGATATAAAAGATAAAAATCAACAAGAAAATAATAGTTATAATATCCCAAAAATGAATTGGATGCAATTTCCTAATTTAAAAAAAATAATTATAAATAATGGAAAAATAATTGGATTTAATTTTTTTAATATAGGTCCTAATATTAATACTATTAAAATTTATGATTGTCCAAATTATAATTTTATTTTTCCAGAAAATAATATATTAAATTTAAAAAATATTTCTCTTGATGGAATTGATTTAATTACTGAAACGTTTGAAACTTTTTTTATTCAAATTATTTTAAATCAATCAATTATAAATAATTTAGAAATTTTATCTTTAAAAAATAATAAAATTGGAATAATAGATATAACTTCAATTTTAAAAAGAGAAGAAATAAATAATAATATTACCGATAAAGAAAAAATAATATTTTCTAATTTAAAAGAACTTCATTTTGCAAATAATATGATATATTGTTTTAAAACATTCAATAAAAATATAATGCCATCAATTCAATTAATTAATTTATCAGGAAATAACTTTTCTTATAGTGGAGATTATGATGATTTAAGAGATATAACTCTTAAAGACAAAGTTTATTTGTTTTTTTCTAAAAATTATTTTCTTACAAAACAACCAATAAAAAATAACTATATTAAAGATTTATGTATAAAATTAAAACAAAATAAATATAAATTAAAACAATTAAATTTAGATTATTTATTTGTAAAACAAGAGGAAAATTTGATTTTATTTAATGAGCTTGATCTCACTAATATTCAAATTAGTTTAATTAATTTAAATTTTAGTTATTGTAATTTAACAGATGAAAAAATAATTAACTTTTTATTTAAATTTCCCTTACCAAATTTGGAAAACCTTAATTTAAGTGGAAATTACTTAACAAATCAATTTTTTAATTTATATATTCAGAATAAGGAAAAAACAAATATTTCATTAAAATTAATAATGACAAATTTAAAATCATTAAATATATCTAGTAATGAAAAAATAAACATTGAGGGAGAAAACGCCAATATTATAATGTCATTTGTATCAGTAACAAAAATAAATAAATTATATATTTATCATACTAAATTTGAGAATACAGTTATAGAAAATTTAAGAACAATGGGAAAAAATTTTGTAATTCAAAAGCAGAAAGAAAGTAATAGAAATATGTCAATATCTCTCAGTAATATTAGTATTAATACAAATGTGAATCCTAATTTTGAAAGATTTTTTGATTTTATTGAAACACTTAAAATTAAAATATTCATTAGATATATTCCTCCATCAAAATCTAAAAATTATAAAAAATATATGTTAAGTGTTAGTGAAAATTTTGAAATTTTATAAAATAAATAATTTAGTTAAAAAATAAAATATTTAATACTAATTATATTAACTTATATAATTAAAAATTTTTATTAAATTTAATTAAAAAATAGAATTTTATAAATTATAATTATTATTTATAGTATTTTTTCTAAATGGAAACTGGAGTCCATTTAAATGGAGCATTTTTAACAGAAACAAATGAACCTAATTATAATGAAAGAAAATTATTTTTAGTAAAGCAATATTTAAAAAAAGAAAGAGCAAAAAAACCATTTGATGGAATGGCAACAAATAGAAAAAAATTAACAATAAGAGACTTTATACATGAACAAGATAATCCATATGAAAAAGCTAAAAATTCTTTATTTGAAGAGCATTTTCCTTTATTAAATGTAATATCAAATAGAAATGCATTAAATTATTCAAAATACTTTTTATCTGATATGTTAACAGATCCAATTTTATCTCAAACTGCAGAAAATATAATTTCTTCACAATCATATAAACTACCTATAAAAATTAATCAAAATAGATTTCAAAATGCAAAAATTGATAATGTACTTCATAATATTTTCATTAAAAAAACAAATTCTTTTGAAAAAAATGTTTCTATTCAAGCTGGAAAAAATACAAATATGAATGATGTCAATTCACTTTCTCATATTTTGTCAGACAGTTATAGAAAATTTAAAGATAATTATAAGAAATATAATTTAAAGTTTCATAGAATTAATGGAGAAAATCAAGAAAATATGAAAATTAAAAATGATGATAATTATATTTTAAATGGATATAAAAATAGAAGAAAAGATGAATTTTTAGATTTATTAAGAAATGATGCTACAAAATTAAAATATAATCAAAGTCTAAGAATATGTCCAAATTTAATATAAATATCATAATAATTTTTATTTTTTGTTTTTTTAAAAAATATTATATTTCACTTTAAAAAAAAAAAATTAAAATTTATTTAAAATTAAAATTTTTAAAAGTTTTATAATCATTTCCCATATAATCAGTTCTATAATCACCAGGAGTCATTGGTTTACTATATGAATATTTATTATTTGAAATATTTTTTGGGAAAAGATTATTTGAAAATAATCTTCCTTTTTCTCTTCCATTTTGACTAATATTTCCTTTATAATCAAATGTATTATTCATTCCAACATTACTTATATTATTAAAATCTGAATTGTTTAACATTTCATTTGTTTGACTCAAATTAACTTTATTATTATTTGATGAAGTAAAATTTGTAAATTGAATTTCATTTTCTTTTCCTCCATTAAATGAAAAAATTTTTGGAACTACTTTTAAATCACCAAAATTATTTATATATTTTAACATTTTTGATTCATCATCATGATTAAATCTATATTCTTGTAATTGAATATTTAATTTATTTGTATCTGTTGATTCTTTAATTAATTTATTATAATTATCTAAAATTTCTAAAAAATTAATATTTGAATTTTGATTATATTCATCAATTGCATTTTTTAAATTTTCACTTTGTTCAATTTTACCAGAGAATATTTCTAATTTTTGACTTAATTTTCTTGCATTTTCAGTAAATAAAGAATCAATTTGATTCATAATTTCATATTTTTTATTTTTTAAAAAGTTCATAATTTGATCAAAAAAAGTATTAACTCTTTTTTCTTCATTTTCTTTATTTTTTTTAATATTTTTTAAAGCACCTTGAATCATTTCAACATTATGTTGATTATCTTCAATAACATCATCAACATCATTATTAATATCAATAAATTTTTCTTTAATTTCTTTAATTTCACATTTAGGATTTTTTTTAAATCTCGAAAAAGCACAATAAACACAAATTAATTCTTTAGTATCTTCAATATAATGAGTTAATTTTTGTCCTTGATGTAATTCACACATATTATTATTATTTAAACCTTCTCTTTGAGTGTTTGATTCAACATATTTATCAGTAATTAAATTATTTAATAATTTTAATTCTTTAATAGAATATGCGATTAAACCATCATTAGGACATTTTATTCCTTCTTCATCTGTAAATTGTTCTTCAATACATTTTTTACAAAAAAAATGACCACATTTAAATAAATATGGAATATTTATTGTACTATTAAATGGATTTTTACAACATTGACATATTGATATGTAATTTAATGTTATTAAAGGTATTCCATCACTTTCTCCTTCTTCATTTTGTTCTTGAGAATTTTCATTTTCTTCATTTTCGTTTTCTTCATTTTCATTTTCGTAATTTTCTTCATTTAAATGATTTTTTATATTACTACTTGGGGTTATATTATTTTTCTTTATTTGATTATTATTTTTTATTTCTTCTATATTATTTTCATTTTGTTGATTTCTTATTGTATTGTCTTCTAAATTTTGTTTATTTTTTATATTTAATTCTGTGTCTTTTTCTGAATTTGAATTTTGAGATTTTTGTAATTCATTTTCATTCAATTCTTCATTTGGTGTTATTTCATTATCATTTGAATTATCATCACCAAACATATATGCATCGTCATTCTCATATACTTTTATGTTTTGGTCTTCATCATTTGAATCATTTAAAATATCTTTATTTGGTGTTGACATTTTATTTTAATTTTAAATTATTTATTTAATTTTTATGTTGAATTTATTTTTAGATTTTATTAAATTTATATATAATTTAAAAAATTAAAATAAATATTTGTGAGAAATCTATTTGTAGAAAGAAACTTATTTATGAACATAATCAAAATAAAGAAGAAGATTTTAAAAGTAATATTATGCAAAAATTAATCAAGCCCAAAAATAATTTGAATTATCTTTTACAAAATAATCAAAATGATAATAATTATAATCAATTGAATCATTTATATGATAAAAAATAATAATCATTCTAATTTTTTAAAATCAATGAAAAAAAATTGAGCATTTTTGATTTTTTCAATTTTCTTCATTTTACATTAAAATTTGGTGATAAATTTCTGATATAAATCTTTATGTGAAAAAAAGAAAAAAATGAAAAAAAACTGTTGTTAGAAATCTCTTATTAAAATAAAAATATGACAATAATAATTTTTTAAGAAGAAATGAGTTTGATATTAAAATGATATGAATTTGTTAAAAGAAGATATGAGGATATTAATAGAAGGAATAAATAAGAATTAAATTATATTAGTAAACAAAATAAATAAAAGAATTTTTAAAAATGAAAAAAGTCTAAATCTATAAAATTGAATTGAAATTTTCGTATCTTAAAAATCTTCATTATCATTATTTTCACTAATTTGAATAATTCAACCATTATATATTGATATAATCTTCAAATTTATTTAAATTAATTTGACTACCTTCAAAAATAGATTAGACTGAAATAATCAATTAAAATGTCATTTTTCTTTTATCTAAATATACATCAATAATTCAAATAAAAATAATACTCCAATTAAAACAAATAATATTAATATTTCAATTATAAATGAGCATTTTTATTTTAATTTAATTTATAAAAAATAGTTTTGAATACATTAGTTTTTAATTATATTTTTAATACAAAAAATAAGATTCAGATGATAACTTAGTTATTTTAGAAAATTTAAACGAAAGATTTATTTGAAAAAATAATAACATAAAAAGGAAAATTATTTAAAGATTCAAATTGGACAGCTTATAGCAAAGATAACTTAGGAAGTATTCCTAAAACAATAGAAAATCATTATTTAATAAAAGATAAAAAGTATACATCAAAAAAAGGATTTAATTCAACATCAAAGCTTAAGAAATAAATAGAGTTTTTTGTTAATTAAAAATATTAATTTATATTATTTTTTTATTTTTTTTTTTCTTTCTATTCTCTTAATTAAAGTAATTAAATTTGATTTTATATTTTATTCATTTTAACAAATATTTTATTTATAAAAATAAGTAAACAATTAATCATAAAATAAAAAATATTAATTAATTGAATAAAACAAATATAAAAAATAAATATAAATAGTCACAAAAAAACAATAATTATCTCTCTAACATAAATGTCCTAATTTATTCAAATGTAAATAATAATAAAAATAAGAACACAAGAAAAAAATAATATCCTTCAATGTAAAATTCCTTGGAATAAACAAGAATGTTTATTAATGGGAACTTGTACAATCAAAGGTTGATGTTGTGATAAAAAAATTTTGGAATAGGAAATAGGGTATTAATAAAGAGTATATTAAAGGTATTATACTTTAAAAAATGTTAAAATTCTGGAAAAATAAATTTCTCTCAATAATATAAAATAAATATGATAAACATTTAAATGTAAAAAAATCTGATTATTATTTGGTATTTATGTTAGTAAAAATTAAATTTTTAATGATATGGAATTGATATATATTATTTGTATGAAATTAATATATTTTTATTATTTAATTTATTTTGGTTTATCTAAATTATCTCTCATCATAATTTTATTCAATTTTCCTTTTTTTTCCAAGCATTTTAATAAAATCATCTTTTTCTGTATTATCTCCAATAAGTGCTACAATATCTTTAGTCTTAAAAGTAGTTTTTTCGAAATCTATTATATTAATCATCTCATCAAAATTTATTGTTTTATTTCTGAAGATATTAATTAATGTTAATAACAATCGTTTCTTGTCTCCTTCATTTTTTCCTTCCTTTTTTCCTTCTTCCTTGTAAAGTGTCAAAATATTATTGTCTTCTTCTTCTATTCTCATATATGCAAATAAATCTTTTTCATCGTAATTTTGAAGAAGTATAAATGCTGATTCCAATTCCTTTGATGGAAAAATTACATTTTGTGGTAAATAATAAAACTTAGACTTTTGAGCCCATTGTCTTATTCCTAATAATTTCAACCAACTAATTCCGGTTTTATCTAATTCTTTATTTTTTATTAATATTCTTTTCATTTCTATATATTGATTAATTTCTTCTTTTAAATTCACAAATATTATTTCAATGTTTTCCAAGTCTTGAATTTTTTCTCCTTTAGGATTATAAAAACTTTGTTGTAAATATTTAGAATTATTATCATTATTAATATAATTTTGGTTCATAAAAGTAATTAGAATAGTTTCTGTTTTATACATATTATACAAAGAATATGCATAATTAATCATTCTATCTATTAAACCTGTTTTTTTGCCCAGCTGCATTTCTATATTTACTATTTTTTGTTTCTTGTTTATGTTATCATAAAGAGTTGCTTTACAAGAAATATCAAATCTCAAAATTCCTGAATTTTTATTATCTATATTGATTTTACTCTTTTCATTACTCACAGAAACAACCTCGATAAAATTTTTATCATTTTGTTGAGGAAAAATTAAAGAATTTAATAAATTCAGTAATCGAGCATTTCCATCTATTCCATTACATTTATTACCTTCTCCAAAAATAGTTTTGAATACACAGTCATACGAAGGATCTGCAATGCGAATACAATCACTTGTTATGATAGTTTTTCCTTTTTCTAATGTAAATTTTATTTCACCATCTTTTTCTGTTTTTTCTGTTTTGCGAATGTCGTAAAAATTTATTTGATCTTGAGATTCATCTTTGGATTTAGATAATTCTTGTTTTGACATTTTTATATAAAAAATAATCAAATTTAGATAAAAAAGAGTTAGGAAGTATAATTACAAAAAATAATTTATTTAAAATAATAATAATTTGGGTTTTCAAGAAATTGAAATTCCACTTTCTTATTTATCTCTTTTTAAAAAAATACATTCAAATGCTGTTTGTATTATAAAAGAACAAAATATATATAATGAAGTATTTCTTGTCAAAAAAATTAAATTAAATGTTTTTTTGACTTTGACATCAGTTTTATTCAATTTATGTAAAATTTTAATTTATTAGAAAAGTGAGAATGTTTTTTTTGATTATTTTAATTGATATTGTAAATATATAGTATAAATATTAATAATATAATATAAATAAATATAGTAATAAGTTATTTATTTTAATAAATAAATAAATTCTAATATAAATATATTTAACTAATTATGCGAGATATGTAAATTTTAATCCTCATAACACAAATAGAGAAAAAATAGAATATCCAGAATTACAACTTTCAATAAAAAAATGTATATATCAATTTGAAAAAGAAAAAAAATTAAATTTAACAAATTCTAATTTAACATTTCCAAAGACATTGAAGACATCATTACCAAAAATTATACTTGAGAAAAATCAATTATCATTTACAAAAAATAAATATACATCAAGAAATAAAAAGATATTTAATTATTCAAGAGAAAAAAATTCATATAAAGATATTAAAGATAATTATACTTTTTTAATAAAACCTGAAAATTGTGGTTATTTAATTGAAAAATGTTTTGAACATAGGATTAACTGGGAAAGAATTAATGATAATATTTATAATTCTTTTAATTTTAAATGGCAACAAAATATTATTGGAATTGATTTTTCAAACTTAAGTAAAGTAAATGGAATGAAACAAATGGTAAATCACTATGAATTTCATTATTGTATTTCAAATAAGGCTAATTTATTTCAAAATTTGATAAAATATTCAGAAATGAAAAATGAGAATATTTTTAAATATATTCCTTTTACAATTATATTTGATTATGAAAATGATAAATATATGGAAACAATGGAAAATTTTGAAAAAATTTTTGATGATATAAATAATTATGAAATAAAATATAATGAAATTAAATTAATTTCTGAAAGGAAAAAAGATAATAAAATTTATTCAAATTATTTTTCATTATATGAAAAATTAGGTAATAAAACCCCAATAATAATTCCATCAACACATTTAGGAAAAAAGAATGGACATTTATGGATAATTAAAGCACCAAATTTAAATAGGGGAAGATATATAAAAATTATTAATTCAACATGTTTATTAAAAAAACATATTAAACATTTTAGTAAAGGAATAAACATAGTATATAGTTATGAAAATGTAAAAAATTCATATCAAATTATAAATCAAAATACTTATAAATCAAATATAGTAGTTGTTCAAAAATATATAGAAAATCCCCTATTATATTTTGGAAGAAAATTTGATATTAGAATTTGGGTTTTATTGACTCATAAAATGGAAGTTTATATGTTCAATGAGGGACATTTAAAAATTTGTAGTGTGGATTATAATTTAAATTCTAATGATAATTATTCTCATTTAACTAATTATTCTTTTCAAAAAAAAAATTCTAATTTTAGTAAATATGAATATGGAAATGAAGTATCTTTTGATGATTTACAATATAATATTGATTGTAATTATCATAATAGTAAAATAGATTTTAGAAAAGATATTATTCCTAAAATAAAAAAAATAATAGAAATTACTTTTAAAAGTGTTAAAAGCAAAATTAATTTATATAATAGAAATTACACTTTTGAAATTTTTGGTTTTGATTTTATGTTAGATGAGGAATATAATCCTTTTTTAATTGAAGTAAATACTAATCCTGGATTAGAAGAAAGTTCTCCTTTAATTAAAATGTTAATTCCAAGAATGATTGATGATGCTTTAAGATTAACTGTTGATGATATTTTTAATACTTCTTATTGTTTTAATAAAAATGATAATTTTTGTAATATTTCAAATAATAAATATATTTATAAAAGTCCTTTTCCAGTTAATGGTTATTTTAATAGTGAAAATTTATTTAAATTTGTTTGTGATTTAAAAGAAAAAGATAATAAAGATTGTATAAAATTAAAATATAATAAATTAAAAATCAATAAACATAATTTAAATGATGGATAAAATATATTAAAATAATAATTGTTGATATATAAATAATCTAAATAATCATTTATTTATTTAATTAAAAAATAATTTAATATTAATAAAAATCTATTAAAAAATCAAATTTATCAACAATCAATATTTTTGAGTGGGGATTGGGGATTGGTGATTGGGGATTGGGCCAAATCCCCAATCCCCATTATAATTATATTATTATTGGTTTTTAAAAATATTATTTAAAATTTAATTATAATTATTTATTTAAAAATTTAATTAATAAGTTTTATTAAATGAATATATATTGTTATATTTAAAGTTTAATTATAAATAATATAAAGTAAAATATTTTAAAAATTGTAATACATTTTTAAGATATTGAAAAACTTAAAATATATGTTATTTTCATAATTTTAGTAAAAAAAAAATATTAAGATGATAAATTAAATTAAAAAAAATATTTATAATTGTACAAAATATCATTCATTTAATTCAT
>JAEEGL014819919.1_pt1 | contig 11570 bp, 7 predicted proteins | sample 9134231 | NCBI WGS metagenome assembly JAEEGL01 (sample SAMN16246548, study PRJNA631951) | gut metagenome | biome: gut microbiome; feature: rumen; material: fiber-attached | host: Bos | place: Iran: Karaj | collected 2018-10 | reverse complement strand
GACTGGAACAACTGGAACAACGGTCAGCAGAATGACTGGAGCAACGGTCAGCAGAACAACAACGGCTGGTATAACTGGGACGTAAACAACTGGAACAATAACAACCAGCAGAACAACGACTGGAATAACTGGAACCAGGGTCAGCAGCAGAACAACGACTGGAACAACTGGAACAACGGTCAGCAGCAGAACAACGACTGGAACAACTGGAATAACGGTCAGCAGCAGAACAACGACTGGAACAACTGGAATAACGGTCAGCAGCAGAACAATGACTGGAACAACCAGAACAATAACCAGCAGCAGAACAACAATAACTCAAGCGCTTCAAGCGACAGCCTGAAGGGTGCATTTGCAAGCTACTTCAAGATCGGTACTTCAGTAAGTCCTCACGAGCTTGGCAGCGGTGCTGAATTCCTTAAGAAGCACTACAGCTCCATAACTCCCGAGAATGAGCTCAAGCCCGACAGCATACTCGACCAGTCAGCTTGCCAGCAGAGAGGCAACAACGTAAATACACAGATCAGCCTCAGCAGAGCAGCTCAGACACTTAAGTTCTGTGAAGAGAACGGCATAGCACTCCGTGGCCATACATTCGTATGGTACAGTCAGACTCCTGACTGGTTCTTCCGTGAGAACTTCTCTCAGAGCGGCGCTTACGTTTCAAAGGATATAATGAACCAGCGTCTTGAAAGCATGATTAAGAATACATTCGCAGCCCTCAAGGAACAGTATCCGAGACTTGAGGTCTACTCATACGACGTATGCAACGAGCTCTTCCTCAACGACGGCGGCGGAATGAGAGGCGCCGACAACTCTAACTGGGTAAGAGTTTACGGTGACGACAGCTTCGTTATCAACGCATTCAAGTATGCAAGACAGTATGCTCCCGCAGGATGCAAGCTCTATCTCAACGACTATAACGAGTACATTCCTGCCAAGACAAACGATATCTACAACATGGCTATGAAGCTCAAGGGGCTCGGCTATATCGACGGTATCGGCATGCAGTCTCATCTCGATACAAAGTATCCTGACGCAAATACTTATGAGACAGCTCTCAAGAAGTTCCTCAGCACAGGTCTTGAGGTACAGATCACAGAGCTCGATATCACATGCAGCAACACTCAGGAACAGGCTGATCTTTACGAGAAGATCTTCAAGCTTGCTATGCAGAATTCTGCTCAGATCCCCGCAGTTACTATCTGGGGAACTCAGGACAGCGTAAGCTGGAGATCATCACAGAATCCGCTCCTGTTCTCAAGCGGCTATCAGCCAAAGCCTGCTTATAATAAGGTAATGGGTCTTGTTAAGTAATACAGGAACTGTACCGCAACTCTTTTGATATAACAAAATGGTCACAGGATCCCGAACAGGTCCTGTGACTGTTTTTATATAAGCCGCTAAAAGGCTGTATTCAGCAATAAACGACTTGACTTCAAGGTAAGAATTGCAATATAATATATGTATCATCACAGGCAATACCGAAAATTCAATATTTTTTGGTGTTGCCTTTTCTTTATAAGGAGGGACAAAAATTGAATCTGTCATTTAAGAAAATCGCTGCTTCTTTCACTGCGTCAGTATGTATGCTCGTACCTCTGTGCGACACGGCCTGTGCGCTCGTAGAAACAGCCGAAGCACCGCATGAACAGAACGATACTAACGCCATAGTTTTTTCATGGGATGATTTTCCCGGCGCCTCTGACCCGGAAACTCCATTGGGACAGCAAAAACCTTTTAATGAAGACGGCACATGGAAAGAACAGACCGGCTGGAACCTTCAGACGATCTGGGGAGAACCCGATGTCCCCGAGGATATATCCTATCCGTCGTCAACTCCCGATCCTACAGAGGAAGAGCTGAAAGCTGACCATATAAGCGGTCAGAGCGGCGCTTTCGTTTATACTATCGATAAAAAGAGCGGCAAAAACGGAAAGCTTGCATTTTCAAACGGAACTCAGAACGGCTTCAGGGCAGGCTGGTCGGATATGGAAAGCCTGACCATAGAAAAGTGCAGAAGATTCAAGACGGCTTTAACGGGTACAAAAATCAGGGAACTTGCTCTGAACTACAAGGTTGCAATAGAAAACTTCTCGGGTGAGCAGTTCGAGATCGGCGTTAAGTGCCAGACCACCGATAAGGACAGCTACCTGTATTTCATTGACCATTTCGGAGAGTTCGCTCCCGATGAGGACATGGAGAAGATAGATAAATACATTTCGGCAGACGGCAGGATTTATGACATGTACAAAAAGCCTCACGCCCCGCGGAATGATGAAGCAGACGCCACTCAGTCCGCTGATTACTACTGTATATATTGCAGAGGCACTGAGGAGCTTCAGGAAGTTCCCGATATCGTATCCACAGTAAGTATTTACAACTTCTTCCAGACCATTCAGGGAATTTATGTCCCCTCTCTGCTAAGCTGCAGCTTCTATGTGAACTCCTGCGGAAGCGACGCGGATATCGATGTAAAGTACATACAGCTCGACGAGAATCTTAACTATGGCACACCGGGCATGAAAAGATGGAGCAACGCTCCCGAGAACGCCGACAAGGCTCCCTGTATCCTCTATCCGGATGAGGACGGATATTATTACCGCAACACCGGCATTTTCTTGCCCGATCAGTATTCTAACGGCGACGGTTCTGTAATGAGCTGTGCAAATGATTTCGGCAACGGTGACAGTAATTCCCTCTTTGTGAAATGCGGCGACGAATACTTCCTGTTTGATAATAATTATAATTTGGATTACTCCGTATTTATCGGAGATGTTGGGAAGCCTAAGATGAAGGGCTTCGACTGGAAGTGGGATAATTCATTTGACAATTTTTCATGGGGGCCCGCTTATCCTCCCGATGAGGATTACCACATAACAGAGATGACCTACAATATAAGCGCTGATATATACAACTGCAGCGATACCGAAGCAGAGATCACAATGGCTGTACCTTTGCCTGGTTTTGGTCCGAGTATTCTCGAAAAGGAAGACTATAAAGGAAACATCATCTGCCAAAAGGTCATACCGCCCCACGAATGGACAACTCTTTCCAATCCATGCTTTGACTGTCCGAAGGCGCTTGAAGGCGGCATACGCCTGTATACCAAAGACGCTGTAGAATTCTATATCGATAATATCACAGTCAGCGAGCCCGAGAATGCTTCCAAAGTAAAGGGCGACGTCAACGGTGACGGTGTACTGGATTCTCTTGATCTTATACAGTACCGCAAGTCATTCATCGAGCAGAATAATTTAAGAATGCTCCCGCGCCGTGCCGATATTGACGGAGACGGAAACGTACTCATAAACGATATGGTGCTCCTCAGGAAGTACCTGCTTGGTACAGAGAAGGAGTTTGCCGCCATAAAGGAAACAGCTCCGGACAAGACAGAAAGCACCGAAAAGGACGGCACCTACTGCGAAAGTTTCGTGAAGGCAGGAATCGGAAATGTTGACTATAAAGTCGGAGAAAAAGGCAGCTATGAATGCTCATTCGACAGCACTGACAACGCTTCTTTCGAGTATGGCATCATTACGGATACCGACGTTCCCATAAAGGAGCTTAAGACCTTATACCACGTTTACGACGCCGATATAAAGGCTGACGACGGTTACCTCTTCGGAGTACACGGAACCTTCAGGGATTCTGACGACGAATTCTATATCATCGAAGCAAGCGGACATGACAACCGTTTCGCGGCAGTCAACTCAAGCTACAGCTTCAGCACAGAGGGATATCAGTACAGCTGTACAGTGCTTACCAAAACAAAGGATACCCCCGAGGGCAAGGTAACATATAACGAATACTGGAGCGTAATGAACAACTATTACGATGAGCAGCAGGACGTCAAAAGCATGTACGGTCAGATAAATATCCTCCGTCATCTTCAGGAACTGGAAAACTTATCGGGCGTCAGACTCACCGGTAAAAAGCTCGGAAAACTTGGCTCATATGTGAGCGGCACCTATAAGTTCAGCCCGTCGTTCAAGGTCGAGCGCAGCGAATTCTATATTGAATAACAGTTCTTTCAGACCACCCGTTTTTTCGGGTGGTCTTTTTTTCTGAAAATTTTTTTCATGTCTGTGTAACACTCTGAGCAACTGCCGCGAATGTTATTTATGAAAGACATGACATACAGAAAAAATCCACTGAATCAGAACAGAAAATTTCTCACTCAAATATGTCTGAAAGCCTTTCCAAGGTTCGTATATATCAACAGAACGGCAATAATGCCGCAATAAAATTCAAAAGGAGTAATTATTATGAAAAACAGAGCACTTATTTTAGTTTCAGCAGCAACACTTTTCACACTCGTATCATGTGGCAGACAGTTCAGAATAGACTCTGAACTTAAGCCTGCTTATACCGATAATGTCAATGCAGCTGCGATATCAGCCAAGGATGAAACTTTTTCCGCTCAAAAAAAGCCTGAACTTTCGGATTATCAGAACATCGCTTCAGAGCTTGTTGAAAAGTATTATGAAATGGTACCTCAGTTAATGTTCAGATTCTATAATTTCAGAGACCCTGATGATACGGTCACATTCAAGCTTGCAAACCCACGCAGTCAAGGCACCACTGAGAACGTTGTATTTGCACATATCTCCGGAAAGGGTCTGGACTTCAATTCCATTGACGATATCAAAGAATATCAGAGAACGGTTTATTCCGAAAACTTTGCAAATGCCTGGTATGATAAAAGCTGCATAACTATAAGCGATGAATACAATATCGGTGACTATATAGACGAAACAGGCAAGGAATTGAACGATATGCTTTACTTTACAGGCTATATAATGTACAAGGACAGAATGTATGTAAACACAAATCCCGTCATGGCAGGCTGGATAGGCCATACAGCCCCAACTGACCCTATCATCGTAACAGATATTACCGATACTTCGTTCAGAGCCTATTATCCGTCTATCGTAGGAGATCATCTCTCGGAAAACAGCCTGAGCTGCGATACCGTTGATTTCGTTATAGATCCGGGCTGCAATGAATGGAGAATAGATTCACTCGTATCAGGCCCATATTCTTTATATCAGGAGAAGGCAGGAATCGCTCCCGGGCAGATAACAGCACAGGAAACAACCGCGGCAGCCGGTGATGAAGCCGGTGAAAGCAATGATGATACCGACATTTATGACGACCCCGGTCACACAAAGGGTACAGCCTTCAAAGCAGGCAGAGTCGATGGAAACGTTTACATCTCAGACTATGCCGGAATAAAGATCACAGCTCCCGATGAAGCAAAAATGCTTAACAAGGACGAACTCTATACACAGTATGCTATGCCTACAAGATTCATGAGCGAGGAAGACAGAAAATTCCACTTTACAGGCCTGGAGGACGCATACACTTCATATGCATACCCCAACAGCGACATGTACTGCAATACTATAGAAGTATTCTTCTACAATACAAAATTCAGATATCCGGATAAGCCTGATATTTCCGCTGAGGACTTTGCAAAGCTTGAGCTTGACAGCCTTTCTCCTGAGCTTGAAGCTTCTGATATAAACGGCCCCGAAAAGGTAAATATCAACGGAACGGAACTTATAAAGACAAATTATACCTGCTTCTCACGTACTCAGATCAATTATACGAAAAGAATAGACGATGATTTCATCATGGTCATCAGATCATTCGGTCTCTCCGCAGACGATATCGAAAGCAGGATAGGAACCATAGGCTGAAAACAAAAATGAGCAATAAATCATTAGTCATCACAGTAAAACTATGATATAATTGAAAGACTAAGAATTATCGGAGGTTATCACTTACTATGGAACAGAACGAGCGTATTTCCAAACTACTGAAAAGCACTATCGGACAGCGCTACGATGCAATGGCTTTAAAAATGATCAGCGATGAAAATGACGTGCCGTCAAACGCTTTTTTCCCACTCAGGGACAGCGGCCAGCATATGGCACTTTGTCAAGCATTCGCCCTTTCAAGAAGAGAGGGCAGGACAGTTTACATGCAGAAGCAGGACCACTGGTGCTGGGCTCCGCTTATCGGATACGGACAGGTCAAGCTTGAAAAAGGCACTCCTGCCTTCAATGAGCTTCTTCCCGTTATCGGTATCAGCGATCCCGAAGCAGCTGCTGCATTCATCGAAAACATGCCTCATCTGCCTACAGATGTATACAAGGGCATACTTACCGCTCCTCTCAGAGATGCCGGATTCGAGCCAGATGTAATAGTTATCAACTGCCGCAACTCTGAGCTCCGCACTATGCTCATGGGCATAAAAACTCAGACAGGCACCACCATGAAGACTGAGTTTGACGCTATAGATTCATGCGTATGGGGGATAATCCCCTCCCTTACCAAAGGAGAATACCGCGTTTCATTCCCCGATCCGGGAGACTTCACAAACGCCAATACCAGTGAAAACGATGTTATACTGTCTATCCCCAAGGCTAAATTCGAGGAATTTGAAAATGGGCTGAACAGTCTCAATTACATGGGAATGAAGCACTCTTTCTTCCATACAAACATGGAATACGACTTCGCCCGCCCATCCTTCTACAACAAAATGTTCAGGGCATGGGGACTTGACGAGGGCAAGAGCTATATTATACCCGATCTTTGATTATTTGTATAAAACCTTTCTTGACTTCCTGAAACCGTCGTTATATAACGGCGGTTTCATTTACTTTTGCTTATATTATCATAATAATGCATGCTTCTTCCTTTTTCGGCATAAACTATACCGAAAGGGTGATAAAAATGAAAATAAAATGGACCGATCTTATTATATGGGTGGTTGGAACCGAGCTTGTCGGAGCTCTTTCCGCTCTGATATCCGGCGGGAACTTCTCCGGCTTTTACAGCACGCTCGACAAGCCTCCGCTTGCGCCGCCTAACTGGCTTTTCCCCGTGATGTGGAGCATTCTTTACGCACTTATGGGCGTTTCGGCATATATGATTTGGAACAGCCGCGATCCCCGCAGAAAAGTAGCTCTCATGCTCTACGGAGCACAGCTTTTTGCAAATTTCCTGTGGACCCCCATATTCTTCGGCCTGAAATCCCTGAAAGGCGCCACAGTAGTGGTAATTGCGCTTCTTTTGCTCACAGCTGCCATGATAACAGCGTTTTACCGTATCAGAAAAAACGCTGCATATCTCAATATCCCGTATCTCCTTTGGAGCGCTTTCGCTTCTTACCTGACAATAGGAATACTGGTATTGCAGTAACTGAACACAAGAGCTCCCGTGACCTTGATGCGCATACGGCAGTTTTGTACCTTATATTGATGGGAATCATTTTGAAAAAGTATAAGCTGCTATATTTGTATCATGCTTACAGGAGCTTTTTTACTTAACCACAGGCAGGAACAGCAGTGAAACCTGCGCCTTTATCACGGAGTACTCCGATCAGCGGAATAATACATGGTATATCAAGGCCGCTTGCCTGTTTAAGAAGATCAGATCAACAAATTATAAAAAAGGTCTTGACAAACGGAGCATAATGTGATATAATCCAAACATAAGCTATGAGGAAGACAGGCAAAGCATAGCCAATGTCTGCAGAGAGCCGGCGGTAGGTGCGAGCCGGTGATAAGCAATGCTGTGTATCCCTTCTGAGCCGAAGTGCTGAAAGATTCAGTAAGCGCTTCCGTGATTCTGCGTTAATGAATAGGACTTGCCGGAGTCTGAAGTGGTGTACGCAATAGCGGCACAATTTGAGTGGTACCGCGGGTAATCATTGAATGATACTCGTCTCAAAGAACTGATCTTTGAGACGGGTTTTTTGTTTTCTCGCGTTGAAAGCATCGGCAGTATTTCTAAGCACTCGTTTCATTTTCCCGTATCATTTTTTAAAAGGAGAGATTATTATGAGCGAAATGACAGATCTACAGAATGCAGAAATAAAAATAAAAGAGGTCGCAGAGCGTATTTCACATCTGCGTGAGGACCTCGGCATTTCGGTTGAGGAAATGGCTGCCCAAACCGATTATTCAGTTGATGAATACAAAAAGCTCGAGTCAGGCGAACAGGACTTCAGCTTTACTTTCATATACAAATGCGCAAACACCTTCAATGTAGATATTACCGAGCTCATGGAAGGCAGCAGCCCCGAGCTAAGCGGATATACCATCACACGCAAGGGCGAGGGCGTTCCCATTGTCCGCAGAAAGGGCTTTGCCTACAACCGTCTTGCTTCAAAGTTCAAGAACAAGACTGTCGAGCCTTTCCACGTTGTTATCCCCTACTCCGAGGACGCTCTTTCTCAGCCGCTGCATATGGCAAGCCATGCGGGTCAGGAAATGGATATCGTTTTAAAGGGCACCCTGCGTATGACAGTAGGCTCCCATACAGAGATACTCCATGAGGGAGACTGTATCTACTACGACAGCTCAATGCCCCATGACGAGGTAGCTCTCGGCGGCGAGGACTGCGAAATATATGCATTCGTTATGGCCCCCCGCGGTGCAACAGGCATGGCTGAATACAAGGAGCACGTTGCCGAGCATCAGCTCACAAATGTTGACAAGGCAGGACTGCTCCACCCTGTTGCCGAAAAATTCGTAAAGTGTGAGACAAATGAAGAAGGCATACTCAGCGGAGTTCACTTCACGGATCAGGACAAGTTCAACTTTGCATACGACATAGTTGACGCAATGGCTGAGAAATGTCCCGACAAGACCGCTATGATCTATGTGGACGTAAATAAGAACGAACGTCGCTTCACATTCAAGGATATAAAGAAATACTCCTGTCAGACAGCGAATTATTTCAGATCACTCGGTATCAAGAAGGGCGACCGCGTTATGCTGGTGCTCAAGCGCCACTATCAGTTCTGGTTCTCAATAATCGCGCTTCATCGTATAGGCGCTCTCGTTATCCCTGCTTCCAATATGCTCAAGGAGCACGATTTCGAGTACCGCTTCAACTCCGCTAACGTATCTGCCATTGTCTGCTCTGCCGACGGCGATATCACAGCCGAGGTGGATAAAGCCTGTTCAGTTACAAATACAGTTAAAACAAAGATAATAGTTAACGGTCAGCGTGAGGGCTGGCACGATTTCAACGCGGAACTCACCGCATACAGCACTCATTTCGAGCGTACTGCCGATACTCCCTGCGGAACAGACCCCATGCTCATATTCTTCAGCTCGGGTACCTCAGGCAATCCCAAGCTCGTACTTCACAGCTATCAGTACCCCCTCGGTCACTACGTAACAGCCCGCTACTGGCAGAATGCCGATCCCAACGGTCTGCACTTCACTATCTCCGATACAGGCTGGGGCAAGGCTCTGTGGGGCAAGCTCTACGGTCAGTGGATGAACGAGGCTGCCGTATTCGTATACGATTTCGAGCGTTTCCACGCAGACGACATTCTTCCCATGTTCAAGAAGTACAATATCACTTCTTTCTGCGCTCCTCCGACAATGTACCGCTTCTTTATCAAGGAGGATCTCTCAAAGTATGACCTTTCATCATTGAAATACGCCTGCATCGCAGGTGAAGCTCTCAATCCCGAGGTGTTCCACCAGTTCTACCGCGCAACAGGCATCAAACTCATGGAGGGCTTCGGTCAGACCGAAACTACACTTACTATCGCAAACGTTGTGGGCATGGAGCCTAAGCCCGGAAGCATGGGCAAGCCCAATCCTCAGTACGACGTACAGGTTCTTCTCCCCGACGGTACTCCCGCAGGCGTGGGCGAAACAGGAGAGATCTGCATAAAGCTCAAGGACAGCAGCACCAACGGCTACGGCGTCCCGGGTCTTGCGCTTTGCTACTATGGCGACGAGGAGAATACCGCCGAGACATGGCGCGACGGCTTCTATCATACAGGCGATACCGCCTGGGTGGACGAGGACGGCTATTTCTGGTACGTAGGACGTGTTGATGATGTTATCAAGTCTTCCGGTTACCGTATCGGACCTTTCGAGATCGAAAGCGTTCTCATGGAGCTCCCGTATGTGCTTGAATGTGCTGTTACAGGTGTTCCCGATGAGATAAGAGGACAGGTCGTAAAGGCTACTGTTGTTCTCACAAAGGATAAAACAGGCTCAGACGAGCTCGTCAAGGAGATAAAGGATTACGTCAAGGAGCGCACCGCACCTTACAAGTACCCGAGAGTCGTTGAATTCGTTCCCGAACTGCCAAAGACCGTCGGCAGCGGCAAGATACGCCGTGCTGCTATACGCGAAATGGATAAGGCTAAATATCAGAAGTAATATAAAACAGCGTATGTATTGTATACATACGCTGTTTTTCATGTTTATTACCTGAGTTCGCCGTGCTTTTCGTAACCGACAACCCGTATTATCTCATTCCTGCCGCCGACAAAAACTACCTTTGGACGGTGAGCTTTTATCTCCCCGGGAGCCATATTTGCATACGCCATTATGATAATATGGTCGCCTTTCTGTCCCGATCGTGCGGCTGCACCGTTGAGACAAACAACTCCGCTTCCGCGTTCGCCCGCGATAACATAGGTCTCGATACGGCTGCCGCTGTTTACGTTTGATATGTGTACGCGCTCGTATTCATAAAGCCCCGCGGCTTCCATCAGTTCCTCGTCAATAGTGATGCTGCCAACGTAGTTGAGCTCCGCCTGAGTGATAACGGCGCGGTGTATCTTGCTTTTGAGCATTGAAATTTCCATAACAGCCTCCTCATACGTCTTCGGTGAAGAAGTTGTCAATAAGGCGTGTTTTGCCGATATACACAGCCATGGCGCAGAGCGCAGGACGGTCGAGAGTCTTTATCTGCTGCATTGTTGCACAGTCTGCTATCTTGACGTAGTCGATACGTGAAAGAGGCTCGGCTTCTATGAGCTTTGTCATAGCTCCGGTTATTGCAGAGCAGTCATTTTCACCCTTTCTTACCATATCCATGCCAAGAAATACTGCCTTGGAGAGTACAAGTGCAGCTTTTCTTTCGGCTTCATTAAGATAGGTGTTGCGTGAACTTTTTGCAAGCCCGTCTGCTTCACGGACTATAGGACAGCCGATTATCTCGATGTCCATATTAAGGTCGTCAACCATGTGGCGGATAACTGCAAGCTGCTGAGCGTCCTTTTTGCCGAAATATGCACGGTCGGGCTTTACGATATTGAAAAGCTTTGATACAACTGTGCATACGCCGCGGAAATGAACGGGACGGCTAAGTCCGCAGAGCTCCTGTGTGAGCACAGTCATATCCACGAAAGAAGAGAAGTCATCATGGTACATTTCGGATGGTTCGGGATTTAAAATGATATCGCCGCCGTGTTCTTCAACGAGCTTGGCGTCGCGTTCGATATCACGGGGATAGCTTTCAAGGTCCTCCGTTGGTCCGAACTGCATGGGATTTACAAAATCGGAAACAACAGTCCTGTCGTTATCCCTGTGAGAAGCATCTATAAGGCTTGCGTGTCCCTCGTGGAGATAGCCCATTGTGGGTACAAGTCCCACGGTGAGTCCCTGTGCTCTCCATTCCTTTACCTGTGCGCGTATTTCATCAATAGTCCTTACAACTCTCATTTCACTTTTCCTCCCTCATAAGCTGTTCGATAACATCATCTTCGATAGCATAGGTATGCTCCCCGGCAGGAAACG
>JAEEGL014408408.1_pt1 | contig 11570 bp, 9 predicted proteins | sample 9134231 | NCBI WGS metagenome assembly JAEEGL01 (sample SAMN16246548, study PRJNA631951) | gut metagenome | biome: gut microbiome; feature: rumen; material: fiber-attached | host: Bos | place: Iran: Karaj | collected 2018-10 | reverse complement strand
TACCAGCATACGTAGCCCGGAAGAAGCCGCCTGTTATTTCCTTGTCGTCTGGAAGAGTTACCATTCCTGTGGAGTCCGTACAACCCAAGTAGTCTTCTCCATGATAGACGAAAGCGTATTCTAACGGATCATCCTCTAATAGGACAATAATAGAACGTGTTTGTCCATGTGACATGGATGATGAAGCAATTAGTAACCATCCTGCTATAAAAGAGATGGCTTTAGAACAACCTTTCATATTGTAATAATATTGATAATAGCGATTCTCTCATCATTCTTAGGATTGTAATCTCCATAATAGAGACGATATGGGTAATCAAATTATGTAAGCATTATACATTCATCCCAGTCTTCATCACAACTCGACAGATAACTCTCTAAGGCGACTCCAACTCCTGCAATACCATCTAATAAAGATAGATCCTCAGCCCAGGTCCCATTGTTGTCCATCTGAAACAAATATCCACTTTGATTTGTGGTTACATTTCCCATCACAAGAGTTACCTTCAACCAATAATCTTGAGCTCGCCTAAAAACATCGTCATTAGTCATCGTATAGAGGCGATGAAAGATATGCATCACTCCTGCAGACCCATGACATAGCCGTGCATCAATAACACCAGTATCATTAAAAGAAATCCTCTCCCCAGTCTTAACAAGTTTTTCCAAAACATCACGGTAGAGACTAACATCATTGATGGCAAGGGCAGCTCGAAGAATAATGAACAAAATCGAGAGGTCTCCATAACACCACGCCATTCTGGATTTCGTCTGTATTGCTGATCCATAGTCTTCCTCTCTTATCTGGCTTGGATAATAACATCCTACTGACTCAAAGTTTTGTGTGTTGTGTCTATAGAAAGAAATGATGTTCCGAATCATCGTATCACAGATTTCAACTTCAATCCCGGACTCGAGACATCTAATCACATAATAGAGAATACCAGCCATACCATGGGCAAGGCCGAAATCGTATTTTCTAACTCCTGTCACAGGATTAACTGAAATCAGTTTGAACTCTTGCTTCTCTTTTTCCATCATTTCATAGAGATTGTTTACTAGGATTCCGCACTCTTCTGCCATCCCTCTCGATAGAAAATATCTACCAACACTTATTGCACCATGAAGCTGGTCAATTTCTTTTCTTCGTAATTGGCGTTTCATCTCATCTTTCAAGATGTGATCTATGCTATCAAAATAACCATCTTCCAATTCGACCAATCCTTTTCTCTGAAGGAATCCAATCAGCCAAAGGAATCCTGCATACCCAGAACTGAAAGAGTAGCTTCCTACGTTATTAAGCTGAACCAGATCTAAAAGATCAAAGGCCTTATCAAGAAAAGAATCTTCACCCGTATTGAGATATCTATTCGCAAAGAATAAAACCAGACCGGAACTTCCAGAATAGAGTGACATATTTGTTGATGGCAAACAATTCATGAGAACCCTTGATATTTTCTCAAGACGATTCTTTGCCATCTCCTTCAAGTTGACGCCAAGATATTTTTCTTCGTAAGAAGAATAGCCCTTGCCCAATCTATACACAGACCCCAGTCTGAATGATAGTCTGGAAGTATCTAAATCACAATGCCGGACTATCATACATTGATTATTTCGGTCATCTGGGTCAACGTTGTACTTATCTGCCAGAAAATTGCAATTATCAAGACCCTTCATCCCTATATTATGCAGATATCGGCATAAAGATATTCCGGTATTAGGACCTGAGCTATAGCATATATTACCATCTGGGGATTCTACGAAAAACAACGGAATTCTTGACACCTGTGTTAAACCCTCCTCAACAGAAGATGTTGACAGCGAGATTTCAAATCGTTCTTTAATATCGAGATACCCAAAATAATATGTGAGGCTCTGATATTTTGAAGCAATAATCTGCAAGGTCTTTTCCAGAGTGTTATCATCATCGCATAAGAACTTTTCTAGTACCGGACACCCATCATACTCATCGACTGAAGCCCAATCATTATCAAGACTATTCAAGGTTTGATTTCCAAGGATAAAGACAACCGCATCAACCCACTTAGGAAGAAGATGTTCATTCTTCAATGCCATAGGACTACTGAATATACCTATTGCCAAGAGGCAACGTAGACGATCTGTCGTTCGCAAAGTCATGATTGAATGTATTTTTTACTCTCATAATACCTTGATAGAAGTTCATATGTCTCCATCTCAATTCTTCTATTATCTGACAAAGCCAATCTGTTAATTGACATGTGAATTATGCTGGCCATATAGGAAATCCTATCAACCTCCCATTCGATTCCAGAAATAATCTTTAATAGCGCCTCCTTTCTACACATCATCAATTCCTGAACCGTTAGTGAAAAGAAATTGGAATCATCATCCATAACCGTTTCTATCTCTTTTCTCAAAGTCCTATATCGACTCCCACAAACCTTGAATTGTTCAACAGTGTTTATATCGAATTCGCTGCGGAAAGACTCTCTTTGAGACAGAGAGAATAGTCTCATATCGTCATAATCTAAACCAAATATCAGCATCACATCGTGTGTCAGGCGAAGCGCCACAAGAAGCCGAATATCCTTTATTAATATTTCTTCTTCGAATAATGCTCTCAGCATTTTAACAATATAAATACTATCAACACCGAATAGAGTCTCCGTATCATCATATGAAGATGCTCCATATCTTTCCAATTCTCGTACATAAATATCATACACATATCGTAAAGTGTTTGCTACTACGTATCTTTCCAATCGGCTGCGCAGTATCTCCAATATCGCTTCACTTCTATTGTTGCAAACGTGGAAGCGAACTCTTAGATGATATCCCTTCTCGTCGTGATATCGAAGAAAGAACCACTTATCAATTATCCCATCATCCAATAGAGTCACCGAAATGTCATATATATTCTTAAGCAGCAAATCTTCAAGAAAGATTTGCCCACCATACATTTTAAGATAGACCCACTCTGAGCCTAGAGTATAATGACGATTCACTAACATTTATCTTATTCGGAAAGGAATGAGGTATTCTGCATTATGATAACCATCATTTGAGTGAACCCCTTGAATAACGCTCGGATGAAGTACTTCCTGCACAGTAATTCTTCTTTTGGTATGCAATGACTTTTCAAGAATGGTGCATCCCTCCTTTGTCCCCAGATTCAATAATAATTTGTTGTCTCCTTCTATTATAAAGATTTCTTTGGGAAGGGTGTTCTTCATAAGGACCTTGTCGAATGATACTCTGGCTGTCCTTTCATCTTCAATTTCAAGTATCCAGCTTTCTGGTAAGAGAATACACCGTCCATAGACAATACGCGGTAGATGTTTGCAAATGCCAAGCAGATTATCAAACGAGGGAAGGCGAATCGTAGTCTTACCATATGATTGATAGTCACAAAGGAATTTATATGTTGGTGTACTATGCAGTGTATAATTGTGGGCATTGGTGAGAACTGGTTCAATGTATTTCCCTAGTTTTTTTGAACGTATTCTAAGTTTTCCTTTATCCATTTGCAGTATCAAATCAGAGGATGGAATCTGCCTATTCCTAGCTGCTCCAGACGATGAAAGATACGTAATCTCTGCTGATCGAAGAACTGGCCTGTGGACAATGTTTCCGACACGAGTATCCGGCGTGTGAACTATTTCAGCCTGTAGCGTGTCGGGGGCCATTTTCTTTTCTTCACACATGGCAATATCACCAGCAAGATTCATTACTTTGGAGTTAAGATGACAAAAACGCCCCATAAGTCGTGCAGCACCTGGTACTACAGCTTTGATTTCGATCCAGACATCTCCCCTATCTTCACAAAGAGAGCAAAGCACGGCAACTGTATCAATAGTAGAGGATGTCTTCGGACTGACCAACTTTACAAAGTCAGATTCGGACAACTCAATTACTTTACACTCCTGTTTATTCTCAAGAGCATCCACATATTTTTTCAAAACAATCCTCTCCACTTCAGAAAGAACAATCATGGGTGAGTTTCCGAGGCCAGGTCTTTGAACATTATTCTTCTTTAAGGGATATCCCATCCCTAAATCTTCATCCATTACCAAAAGGAATGAGATAGGTTGCGTATCATATCTTTCATAAAATGATTTTGCAAAAGAATCGATGGCATCATTCTGCTTTTGACCATACTGACCTAACCGCCATAAACACTCTAGCAATCTTTGGATTTCTTTTATATTCTCACTGCTAAACGAAGCATTACTGCAGTCTCTATATGTGTCTATCTGTACTGTATTAAAGGGGGGCTCTATACCGAAGCATGAAAGGTTTGATTGGATCACTTGAATACTCTGCTCCGTAAGACCATGAGTCTCGATACTTTGCACTTCTTCTCTCAATTTCTCTATTCTGGTTTTCAAATCACCTATATCCCTACTACCTGATATCCAGTGATACAAACGTTCAAGTGGATCATCACCTGTCATGGAGACGGATATTTCACTAACTAGAATTTTTTCTTTGACAAGCTGCTGTACATATGAAAATGCTTCCTCATATTCAATCTCCTTGGAACAAATTGCCTGAGCCAAAATATCAATTCTGCATCCGTTCTCAGATAAGTACAGGATTTTGTCTAGTTCCTCACTACACTCAATCTCAACAATTCGATGCTCTCTTCTTGTTCGTCTATGCTTATAGTCAATATATCTAGCCTTGTCCCAAATTCTATAGAGCGTATCATTGGGGAAATATCGCAATTGTTGCCTCACTCTTTCATCGTTTTCCAGTTTTTCCACCAATTCGAAAAAACATGACATATCCAACCGGCACTTCCTTTCGATGAAATTTAGTGGAACAAGTTCAATATCAGTCTTATCTCCAATTTCGGCAATGGAACAACTTGAGAAAAGCCCGAACGGCGTACTTCGCCAGCACATCCTCGACCAATACTTGTATAATGATATTTCAATTTTGGATGAATACTTTTCATCCACAGATATCTGTTTGTACAATTGAGGAGAAGCAACCATTAGAGCTTCCCTAAATATAGGATTCTCATAGTCAATCTCCTCCATATAACATATTGGGAATAACGGAGATCTTACAATTAGCTGACCAAAAGATGTTATCATCATGATTAATTATTCTCCATTAAGTGATAGTTGGCCAAGACACCGGCGGAGTAGCTGGCTCTTACATATCTGTACTTTTCTCAGAGGATTTTCCAAGATTATCTGTATAGAAGACTCCACGAACCTGTTCGATGAGGTATGCATTTACTTGAGTGGCAAACTCTGAGGTGAAGGTACTATTGTTCCCTCTTGGATGTGAAAGATGAAATAAAGGGGATTCATATCTATATATGGGATATTTGAGCGCTCGCCATCTTTCAGCACGGTCATAATCTTCATTGCCCCAACCATAATACTTCTCATTCTCTCCACCTCCTACCACATATGCTTCCCTATCGAAAAATATAGCAGCCCCAACCATGTCAACTCTTCCATAGAGCATAGACATCAGATTCAAATTCTTTACAAGGACCTCAATTTTTCCTGTCTCAATGAACTTTTCTCGAAGGAAAGAAGTGGCTTCAAAGATACGTCCGTCATATGGGTATGCTACCTTTGCTTTCGATGACCTAATGTGTTCAACCGATTCTAATATAGCATCAGGAAAGGCTATAGCATCAGTATCCCAAATAGCAATGACAGGCGTTGATGTTGCAGCAACCATCATGTTCAAGAAGCGTGTTCTATGAAAGATGATGTCATCATCTTTCACGAAGAAATATTTCACTTTTCTCAATAGTTTTTCCAAGATATGATTGTTTGATCTATCCGTCTCACAAACAATGATATTAGTGTCGAAATTATCTTGTATGAAAGCTGTTGTAGAAAGGAGATTCTCCACTCTTTCTAGAGAATCTTGTCTGACAGGGATCAAAAAGGACGTATCTTTCAACTGGTGTTTCATTATTAATGAATGATTGAGTTAATTTGAAGTGATGTTCTATAGGGAAACTGCCAGTAATATACCCGGAATACCACGATATAGACTAAAGTTTCGCAAGTATGCTAGTTCATGCTGTTCCTTATACAAAGCTGTTATATGCTGCATCAGCTCAGCTTTCACCGTTGAGTCTATGTCAATCCCACAAAGCTTTGAAAATAGAATCAAGCCGCTTAATCCATTATTGATATAAATCTTATTTGAGAATTCGTTTAATAGACCAAGATCATTGCTTCTCAAGGTAGACAAATAGTCTTTCCAGCCATGATACCCTATTTTTTGTTCAAAGAATTCCAATGAATATCGGAGATAAAAATCACTTAATGGGTATTGAGGTCGTACCCTTCTAAGGAGATAGTTTAGTCTTTCAATTATCCGCTCAATCTTAACTTTGTGAACACCTAAGCTATAAGTCTTACCCAATAGTATTAAAAACGAGGGAAGATAAAAATGAAGAGGATCCTCTTTAATTGGCTCGTATAGCATTGTGCTATAGGATGTTTGTTCATTATTAAAGTCCACTGAGTTGATAACAGTCTTTAATGAATCTTCAATCAAATCCCGATACTTACCTTTTTCAAAACTAATTCTTATAATCAGATAGACCCAAAGTCCTAAAATAACTGATAAATCATTTGACAAGAAAGATCGTTCGTTGGAGAGAATAAATGAAAGTATTTTCTCGTCAAGAAAATCCAGATAATCATTGTCTATAAGGATGAATCCTCTTGATGCGAGAAGTAAAGTTCCTGAAGCAATTCCTGTATAACCATGTTCAAAACCTATCTCAAAGGCATCTCTCTTTCTCTGTAATGTTTGGCTAATACTATCAAGTATTATCTCAGCGCTATTTCCTACCGACTCATCTTGAAGATATTCTGAAATGTAATATAAAGCTATGCATATTCCCATCTGCCCATGGAATAGTGAACAAGGTAACTGAAATATATTCGATGTTACAATTTCCTTGACAAGATAGGATATCACCTTATTATTCCCTTCCATATAGATTCTATTATATGATCACTGAAATGCCCGCCTCTATAGCTTTTTCTCCACAACTGTAGTATTAAGTGTGAGGTAGTGGCTTCGAATACTATATAAATTATTTGCAGCATCCTTATTCTTTCGGAGCTGTCTGATACTACGCACGACCCCTTGTCCACCGGTTTCTCTCATGTAATAATGATCAGCAATAGTAGCATTTGATAGAGGATAGTATTGCCTCAAAATAACTTCGTCTCCGTCGTAAAATACAAATGTAGAACTTGTTTCCGTCTCAGAGTCAGACTTATGTTCCTCGGCTCTATTTATGTCGCCTTTCTTCAACCTTTCTTCGGTATAGCCAATGTAGAGTTCACTAAGACTGGTATTCCCGTTAGAGCGAAGTGACTCGATATATGAATACTCAAATGATCTGACAGCTTCTCTCAAATCCGCATCTGAGATATATGACTGTGGAGATAGAACATACAGTCTTGTCATCTGAGATTGAAACAATAATGCCACCATTGCGACAATGACCACCGACCAGACTTTTTGTTTTCGCCAGAACCCCGCCTTTCTATTGTCCATCATTCTGTATCTTTCCTCCAGAAATGAACTGCCAAATTTGGCTCCCGATCCTATAGACTCTGTCATCCTGTTGAAAATAAGGAGTTTATAATCCTTCTTCTTGACATTATTTCTGAGGACCTCTTCATCCGCTTGATATTCATGAATGCGGATGAGGTCGTTTCTGATTGACCACACTACGGGATTGAACCACTGAAGAGAGACGCATAGGTCGGCAAGTAACCTATCGATGGAATGGAGCTTCTTCAAATGGGCAAGTTCATGGCGAACAATCATCTTGTCTGACAAATCCTGTGTTCGGACTACTATCCGATTGAACCAACAGAACGGGGATATGTCTCTGTCAGTGGTGCATATCTGCATGCCGCTGCGCCCATACTTGCAGTCACATTTATTTACAACATGCAGTGTTCCTAAATAAGCATGAAAATATAAAAGGAATGAAATGACACACCCAAAAATATATAGCAGGCATATCAAGCTATAGACTATCGTAGATATGGAACGAGCAATCAATTCTTCTGCTCCTGGAAGAGGCGAGATATCTGTCTCTCGTTCGACCACTTGAGACTCCATTAGAAAGGGCGTCTCTATTGTTCTATGAAATGAAAGATGAATAAATGGAAGTACAAATGAGAACAACAGAATAAAAAGAAGGGCTCCACGGTTTAATGCATGCATATTCTCATTTCTCAGAAACAGGTAGTAAGCCATATAGAGAAATGACATCATGAGGAAAACCTCAAAAGAATATGATAGCAAGTCGTACATTTAATCAGAATTTTCCAAATTCTTAATGATTCTCTTCATGTCCTCAATAGATAATTTTTCTTCCTTCACGAAAGTGGTCACCACCCTCTCATATGAGTTTCCGAACCACTTGTCTATAAGGCTTGACAATGTATCCTTTTGATACTGCTCTTGAGTCAATGCAGGATAATATTGAAAGGAGCCTCCATAACTTTTGTGAGCGAGGTAACCTTTTGACTCAAGGATACGAACCTGAGTCGACAATGTCGTCCTTTCTGGCCGTGGATCCGGATAGAGTTCCTGAAGATCCTTGACGAACATTGGACCATGTTCCCAATATAGCTGCATGATTCTTTCTTCTTTTTTTGTGAGTTTTTCCATGATGCATCTAATTTTCCACAAATATAACTACAATAATTCATTTATGCAACTATTTAAAATAGTCCATACGTCTATACAAACTCGAAAAATTGATGAACACAAATTATGACAAAGCCGCGCTGGAAGACATTGCCCTATACCAGGGCGTTGTGGCGCACCGCCGCAATTATTATCTCCTAGGCTATGCCTATTACGATTTTGACTATCCTGTTGCTATAAAATTAGTGCCTTAGAGTGATTAGAATGACGACATCGTCAATGCATACATCTATGGCGAAGCCATGGCTTTCGATGCCGTGATGGAGAGAATCAAACTTATGAGCAAAAGGATCAGGGCCATAAATAATATAATTTAAGTTTCGCAAGTGATTCAGGCCGCCAATTGTAGTTGTTGTGTGACCTTGATCAGAGCGTTGAGTTTTTTGTTCTGATATATGATGTTCGTCAAGAGCTCATCAAAGTCTGAGGAGAAGAATTCAGCGATTTCCGCGACGGGAAATAATCACACATAAACAACCGAATATCAACAACTTGCAAAGTTCTGCAAGTTAAAAATCTTTTATTGTCTGTCGTTATATCCTTATCGGTAAACGATATCTGTATAGAACTATTCTAAATTAGAGAGCTATTTTCGGCACTTGTTTTCCGTGTATATCCCTGTTGCCGAAGATAACCCCCGCTGAGATTCTTACGGAAGCTTTACACGGATTTTTCCGCGTTTTGAATCTCTTCAGTCAGTATTACATTCTACATTCAGTAATTTTTGGAGACCATCTGGCAATAAACAACCTCTTCTTTTACAAGAATTTATCTCTGATATTTGCCTTTTTTAGTCAAATATCATGAAAAGAAAACCTTCTTTGATTCCCGGGCTGGACAGGATACTGTCTGCACGAGAGGCCTCCATCCTGCTGTCCATCCCGCAGGAGGAATTGCTAAAGTTTTACCAAGGCCAGCGAGAAATCTCGCTGCGCAATCTCTTGAAAAGGATCTGCCGATCCCATCCAAACTACCTCTTTCCAATCATAGGCGAGCGAACCTATACTCTAACAGGTGTCATGGACGCAACGGGGAAAGGCCGTTCATGGTCACTATGCTTTCTTAAGAGGAACAGCGTCCGGACATGGTGCTTGGGCGTCCATTATCTTTACGCCAAAGCAGACGTCGACAACGCTTGGAGGAAAGAATCAATCATGTGGGAGGAATGGATTCCGCTCATTCAGGTCTAGTGCGTATATGGGGTAGATCTTCGGACAGTTCTGCTGCAGATCGCCCGAGGCAGGATCCGCGTACGTGCGGGTCACAGGGAGCAACTTGTTTCACGCAAAGATGTCATGTCGCTATGGAAAAGCAAGGGAGAGTGACAATCAAGAAAACACTCAGAAAGGATGGCATGACGGAATACGATCTGATCTATACTCCGCCCATCCTCGTTTCAAAAGGCAATTACTTAAAAAAAAGAGCATTTGAATATGGCGACCTATACTCATCCGTGCAATGAAATCGAGCGTCGCTTCAATGAAACTGTCGAACAGATGGTTGAAGAAATACGCTGCTTCAGTTACATCCAATCCGTGAAAAAGGATTATTCATTCCTTTCGTTCAACAAAGACATTGACGTGATCAGCTATTTCGAGAGCCATAAGTCATACAAGGGCAAGGAATGTGATGCGGCAATCAAGTCCTTCAAACTGTTTTGCGACGACGAATGCACTTTCGGCGACATTAACGTCACTTTTCTGACTGCCTTCCGGAAGTTCCTTCTTAAATCCAAAGGAGAAGACGGATTCCGGCGCTATGCCCAGAACACCGCCTCCGGCTATCTCAAGTACATCAAGAGGCTTCTGAAAATCGCATTCGCCGATCACCTGATCGATTTCGACCCGTCTGAAGAGATCGAAGGGATCAAATGGGATCATTCCTGCAAACGGGAGAGTCTTACAGAGGAAGAGATTATGGCCTTAAAGAATGCTCCTTTCAAAGATATGGAAGTCAAGCGCAGTGGAGCTTGCTGTCGGAACTGGACTCAGAAGGGGCGATGTACTGAATCTGAAATGGGAGAACATCAAGAAATCCGGAGGCAGGTACTACCTGAATATCACTATCCAGAAGACGGGATACAAGGTCCGTCTCCCGCTTTCGCAGGAAGCTGTCGCTGTTTTGGGAACAATCAAGAAGAAAGGGGCCATCTTCCCCACTCTGTCTCCGTACGTTCTCAACCATAAAGTCCCCCAGCTCATCTCGGCTGCAGGTATCGGCAAGCATATCACCTTCCACTGCTTCCGGCACACCTTTGCGATGAGGCTCCTGGACAAGGGAGTCGATATTCCGACGATTGCTTTCCTCCTCGGCCACAAGTTCCTGGGCAGTTCCCTGTCTTTCCTCCATTGTACGAGAGATCACCTCGAAGAAGTCATAGCTAAACTGGAAAAGTAAGTTTATATCGGGAACGGGCTGCAGCAATTACAGCGCAGCCCGTTCTTGAGTATCATTTATACCGATAAATTGGAATTTCCTTGAGAGGATTCTTCTTCACTTTCGGCCGCGTCATCATGCCGTAGCCAACCATCAAATCAATATGCCGTCCTATCGGGTCGTCTCTACCCTACCTGTCCCTGCGATGCTCCGAGCTGCCCAGTCCGCGCAGGATGGCGGATATGAGCGGCCTGAGCACCAGGCAGAGGACGATGACAAGGACCAGGGTCAATCCATCTTCCATAACCTTGAACTTTGATTCTTTTCCCTTATGTTCCGGACTTTCCGGCCCCGGGGATGCGTGTATTTTTCTGCTTTGGGAAAGCCCGGCCGGAAGATGAAGGCAAGCCGGAGGCGGAGAATACGCTCCCGCAGGGAGGAAGATTGTCCGTCTCCCCTGAGAGCAGGTCTGGCTTGACGCATTG
>JAEEGL013932955.1_pt1 | contig 11570 bp, 11 predicted proteins | sample 9134231 | NCBI WGS metagenome assembly JAEEGL01 (sample SAMN16246548, study PRJNA631951) | gut metagenome | biome: gut microbiome; feature: rumen; material: fiber-attached | host: Bos | place: Iran: Karaj | collected 2018-10 | reverse complement strand
GCGCCGGGCACCTGGTTCTCCCCCAGGTCGATGTCCACCACCACCGGGAAGCCCAGGGCGATGGCGCCGGCTCCGGCGGCCACCACCACGCTGTCGATGGCGCCGAAGGTGTTGACAAAGGCGGGCACGCGGTCCTTGGTATACTGCAGCAGACCGGTCAGATCACCGGGCTGCACGTTGCCGAAAATGAGGGCTGCGCGGATGGCCACGGTCACCACATGGATGACGCTGGTCACGTCGTGCCCCAGGGGCACCACGCGGAATTCAAGACCCGCCTTGACGCCCTGGCCGACGACCTGCTCGATCACGTCGCCGATGAGGAAGGTCAGGATTCCCTTTTCCTGGTAATCCCGCACTACGTTGGCCACGTCCTCGTCCTTCTCCGCCTTGCCCAGCACCACGGCCACGCCGGGGATATCCCCGGTGACCAGGGGCACGCCCAGGCTGCGGATCACGGGATCGGGTACGAAGCCGATGCCGGTCTCGTTTTCATAGGGCTTCTCCTCGGCCACGAACTTCAGCAGCTCAAGGATCTCGGCGCCCACTGCGGTGGCAAGGCCGGCGTTGAGAGCCTGACCCAGGTCCTCCTGATTGGTGATGAGGCTCTTCAGCACCCCGACGCAGGCGGGTAGGTCGCCCAGCGTCTTCACCTTCACGCCGGTAGCGGCGTAGATGGTGGGGCAGAAATAGGCGGTGTCCGGGAACGCGGCTTTTTTATCCGCGCCGTACTTGGCGATGGCGTCGTTGACAGCGCCCTCGGTGAGGCCCGCCACGGCGTTGGCGCCGCCATAGATCAGATCGGTTAAAACGCTCACGGAAAAAAATCCTCCTTTTTTAATCGGCTTTTCCGGGCAGACGAAAAAGCCGTTCAGGTTCAGATTTGAAGATAGGAGTCAGCGTACAAAGTGTTGTTCTTGATGACGTCACAGGACTTGATGGTCTCCATCAGGCGCAGGTCGCAGGGATTGGCGATGCAGCTGGTAAGGCCGCAGAACATGGCCATGGCCACCGTGGCGCTGTCCAGGATGGGCCGGATGTGCTTCGGCGTCATGTTGGACACGTTGGAGAGGCCGCCGGTGGAGTTGAAGCCCATCTCGCTCCGGTCCTTAATGAAGTTCAGCACGTCCATCTGCTTGTCCTGCATGCCCTTGATGACGAGGAACAGAGGATCGAACCACAGATCCTCGGCTTCCATGCCCAGGCCCAGGCCCCGCTCCAGCATCTCCTGGCAGTACTGCATGCGCTCGTCATTGTCGGAGGGCACGCCCGCCTTGGAGCAGAGGGCGATGCAGATGGCGTCGTTGGCGGCGGCCAGATCGATATTTTCGATGCGGTCACCGGCGTCGGCGGAGTTGACGATGGGCTTGCCCTTTGCCCGGTTATAGACCTGGATGCCAGCCTCGATAGCCTTGCGGTTGGCGGTGTCCAGGCAGAGGGGCACGTTGTCGAAGTTCTCCTGCAGCAGCTTCACCGCCCACCGCATCAGCTCGGGGCCGTTCCTCTCTGCAGGGCCGATGTTCACATCCAGATAAGCGGCGCCTGCATCCAGCTGCTCCTTGGCGCGCTTCAGGATGGGTTCGGGGGTCATGGTCTCCATGGCCTCTCGGATGGTGGGAGAGATGCAGTGGATCCGCTCCCCGATAACGATGAATTTTGCCATTTTGCGGTCTCCTTTTATGTCAAATAATGGATGCCTTTGATGGATCGCGTTGTTATTCGAACAGGGTCTTCAGCATGGGCTCGAAGGCGGCCCGGGCGGGCGAAGCCGCCGGCAGGGCGCTGGTGGGCTTCCCTTCGGAGTCAAACTCGAAAATATTCGGGTCCTGGGGCACCACACCCAACAAGTCCAGCCCCTGTTTTTCGATCTCCTCCAGGATGCCGGGGGCCAGCTCCGCAGAGGGGGCCCGGTTGACGATCAGCTTCATGATGCGGGGCTTGAGGCCGATCTCCTCCGCAAGCTGCGCGATCCGGCCCACAGCCTGAATGCCCCGACGGCTGCAGTCGGACACCAGCAGCAGCACATCCACCGAGGGCAGCAGCCCCCGGCTGATATGCTCCATACCGGCCTCGTTGTCCACCACCACATACTTGTAGCTGCCGGAAAACTTCTGGAGCTGGGTCTGCAAAAGGCCGTTGACGAAGCAGTAGCAACCCTTGCCCTGGGTCCTGCCCATGACCAGCATGTCGAAATCGTCCTCTTCATCCAGGGCGGCGTTGAAGCGGAATTCCATATAATCCTGCTTGCTCATGCCGCTGGGGATGGAGCCGGTCTGCTCCGCGTGGGCGATCTCCTCCCGGATCTCCCCCAGAGAGACGGGGGCCTCAACCCCAAGGACCTCGTTGAGATTGGAGTTGGCGTCCGCGTCCACAGCAAGCACCGGCTTCCGGCCCGTCCGGATCAGCCAGTCGATCATGATGCCGCAGAGGGTGGTCTTTCCCGTGCCGCCCTTTCCGGCTACGGCGATGGTAAACGGCATGGATTCAGGCTCCTTTCTCCACCAGGATCTCGTTGTTCACCAGATCCAGAGAGCGGATGCTGGCCCGCAGCACCGTCTCCGCCCCCATGATGTCCACCAGTATCACCTTACCGTCCTCCGCGCGGACGGCGGATACGTATTCGCAGACCTTTTCCTTTCCCTCGGGGCCGATTTCGTAGACCGTGGAAAGGCACATATCACTTGTCCTCCCGCAGGGCGGTCAGCGCCTCGGCCAGACGGTCGTTGCCGTCGTAATAGTCGTGCAGCGCCTGTCCCAGCTTTTCCGCCGCAGCATCCCTGCCCATGTCCTCCAGCTTGTGGCAGACATCGTGCAGCTCCTCGGCATGGTGCCGGTTGTGTTCCAGCATATAGGTCATCAGCGCGACGGCCTGCTCCAGGCTTTCGAAGCCGCCGTGGCTGTGTTCATGGGTGTGTTCATGGCTGTGTTCATGGGTGTGGGGATGCTCATGAGGCTGATGAGAATCGTGCATGGTTCTTCCTCCCTTTCGGCCGCTCCACAGGCGGTCATACTGACTCATGATAATAAGTTTACCATATCATTCCTCGAAATTCCAGCCAAATAATGCCTAAAAAACGCGCTTTGGCTTCCGGATTTCCGGCAAAAAAGCGCGCTCTCTTTCCTGCGGCGGAATCCTTCCGCTTCGGAGAGAGAGCGCGGCTGTTTTAATTTGTTCCGAGGTTTATTCGCCCTGGTATTCGGCGGGAGCTTCCGTATCGTAGACCACTTCGTCCTCAGCGGCGGGCTCGGGCTGGACGGGAGCACGTTCGGCGTCCATCAGGGCACGGATGCTCAGGGAGACCTTCTTGTTCTCCTCGTCGATGTTGGTGATCTTCACGTCGACCTCCTGCCCCTCGGACAGGACCTCGCTGGGCTTGCCGATGCGGCGCTCGTTGGTGATCTGGGAAACATGGATCAGGCCGTCGACGCCGGGAACGATCTCGGCGAAAGCGCCGAAGTCCATGAGCTTCACGATCTTCACGGTCGCAACGGAGCCCACCTGATACTGGCTGGTGAACTTCACCCAGGGGTTGTCCTCCGCCTTGCGGTAGCCCAGGGAGATCTTCTTCTTTTCCCGGTCGAAGGAGATGACGTAGACTTCGATCTCGTCGCCCACCTTCAGGACCTCGGCGGGATTATGGATGCGCTTCCAGCTCAGCTCGGAGACATGGACCATGCCGTCCACGCCGCCGATATCCACGAAAGCGCCGTAGCTGGTCAGGGATTTCACCACGCCCTGATACTTCTTGCCTTCCTCGATCTCGGCCCAGGTCTTCTCGGCAGCGGCCTTGCGGGCCTCGTACTGCACGGCGCGGATGGAGCCCACCACGCGCCTCCGGGCATGGTTCACCTCGGTGATGCGCAGCTGGACCTTGGTCTTCAGCAGGCTGGACATGGGAGCGTCCTTGGGCAGGCCGGTCTGAGAGGCGGGGACGAAGACCCGGATGCCCTTCACGTTGACCACGATGCCGCCCTTGTTCTCCTCGGTGACGGTGCCCTCCACGGGGATCCGGTCTTCCCGGGCAGCCTCGATGTTGTCCCAGTTCTTCACGGTATCCAGGCGCTTCTTAGAAAGCTGCACGGTGCCCTCCACGTCGTTGACGCGGATGACGAAGGTTTCGATCTCCTGGCCCACCTGCACGATATCCTCGGGCTTGACGTCGGGATCGTCGGTCAGCTCGGACATGGGGATATAGCCGGAATGCTTGGTGCCCAGGTCCACGGTGATCTCATTGGTGCCGATGGAGGCGACGATACCCGTGACCTTATCCCCGTTATTCAAAGTTTTGAAGCTCTTCTCCAGCATTTCGTCGAAGGTCTCGGGAGCGTTCTCCGTCTCCTGAGGGGCGGGGGCGGCGGGCGCAGCCTCCACGGGGGCAGCCTCTGCCGCTTCCACAGGCGCGTTCTCTTCGACTTTGGTTTCTTCGATCTTCAGTTCATCGGTCATCTTTGCACAAACCTCCTTAATTATCCACGCCGGGGTCGAGGCCCCAGCGGTCACCCCCAATGTTCTGACATCTTTCAGGTCTGACAGGTCAAGCTCAGAGGCTGTTTCCGCAAAAATCACCTTGGGGCACCGGCCGGCACATATTTCAGCCAGCCGTCTCGTGTTTGCACTGCTCCTGTCTCCTACCACAAGCATGGCATCGCATCTGGCGGATAGCCCGGTCGCCTCCTTTTGGCGGCTAAACGTGGCATCGCATATTGTATCAAACTTTTCCTGATTTGTATACACTTTTTTTAGGGTTTCGGCGCATTTTTTTGCGCGCTCACGAATCTCCGTGGTTTGGAATACGACAGTGACCGGCGTTTCCGGCCCTGGCGCGCCTTCCCGGAGCCACTGTTCCGCATCGTCGGCGTCCCGCAGGACCACCACCTCCGGGGCAGAGCCCACGATGCCCCGCACCTCCGGGTGATCCCGGTCCCCCACCACGATGGGGAGCCTCCCCCTCCGGGCGGCGTCCCGGACGATGCGGTGGATCCTCTTCACATTGGGGCAGGTGGCGTCCACCACCCGGCAGCCCCTGGCTTCCAGCGCCCGGAAGGTCTCCTCCGGCTCTCCGTGGGAGCGGATCAGCACCGTTTCCCCCGCCGGGATCTCCTCCACGGTCCTGGCGCTTTTCAGACCCAGGGAACGCAGCCGGTCCATCTCCATGCGGTTATGGATCAGCTCCCCCAGGACCCAGCAGCCCTTCGGGGCCTCCTCCTCGGCGATGGAGATCGCCCGCCGGACCCCGTAGCAGAAGCCCGCGGTTTCGGCAACGGTCAGATACACGCCGCCGCCTCCTTCTGCAGCAGGCCGATGCGCCGCATCAGCTCCTCCGCGTGGACGCGGTATTCTCCGCTCCCCCGCAGCACCGGCAGGGTATAGGGCTCCCCCACCACCAGGTCCACCTTGTGGAAAAGGCGCTTTTTCCGGGGCATCCACACGGGCAGCAGGGGGACCCCGGTGCGGGAAGCCAGCATGACCGCCCCGGTCTTGGCCTGGGAGGCCTGCTCCTCCTGCACTCGCGTCCCCTCCGGGAAGATGCCGATGATGCCCTTTTCCTTCAGGATCTTCAGGGCCGTTTTGATGGAGGAGATATCCGCGTTGCCCCGGTCCACGGGGATCATGCCGATCCAGCGGAGGAAGGCGCCGACAACGGGGATGGAAAACAGCTCCTTCTTCGCCAGGAAGCGGGGATAGCGGCGAATGGTCATCATCGCCATGATGAGGATGGGGTCCACCAGGGCGGAATGGGGGGCGCAGACCACCATGGGCCCGTCGGGCAGGCGCTCGGCATGGTGGATGCGCAGGGGAAACAGCATCCTGACGATGGGGATAATAAAGCAGTAGGCGATGCGGAAATGACGATAAAGGCTGTTCATTCTTCCCGCCTTTCCCGGACCAGCTGCCGCAGCTTCGCCAGCACCTCTTCCGGCGTCAGCTCCGTCGTATCCAACAGCACCGCGTCCTCTGCCGCCCGCAGGGGCGCGGCGGCCCGCTTGGTGTCCCGCTCGTCCCGCTCGTTCATCTCCCGCAGCACCTGCTCGTAGGGCTGGGGGGTGCCCCGCTCCTGCAGCTCCAGGAAGCGGCGGCGGGCCCGCTCCTCCGCTGTGGCGGTGAGGAAGATCTTCAGATGGGCATGGGGCAGCACCACGGTGCCGATGTCCCGCCCGTCCATGACCACGCTGCATTCTTCCGCCAGGTCCTGCTGGGTCTTCAGCAGGAAGGCGCGCACCGGGGGCTGGGCGCTGACGGCGGAGGCGGCGGCGCTGACCTCCGGCGTGCGGATGAGGGGCGTCACGTCCTCCTGCCCCAGGAACATGCGCTGTTCCCCGCCGATATAGCGGATGCCCAGGTCCAGGGAGGGCAGCAGCTCGGGCACCCCCACGGCGTCGGCGGGGTCCAGCCCCGCGCGGAGGACTGCCAGGCCGATGGCGCGGTACATGGCGCCGGTATCCACATAATTCAGGCCGCATTCCTTCGCCAGGGCCCTGGCCATGGTGCTTTTGCCCGCGCCGCCGGGCCCGTCGATGGCTACCTGTATGTTCTTCATATTCCTCTTCCTTTCCGCATAAGCGGCAGCGGCCTTCCCCGCCGCCCGGCCGGTGGACCAGGCGATCTGCAGGTTGAAGCCGCCGGTATAGGCGTCCAGATCCAATATCTCCCCCGCGAAAAACAGCCCCGGGACCAGCCGGGAGGCCATGGTCTTGGGGTCGACCTCCTTCACGTTCACGCCGCCCCGGGTGATCACCGCTTCCTCGATGGGGCGGAGACCGTCGATCTCCACGGGAAATCGCTTCAAAAGCGCCAGCAGCCCCAGACGCTGGTGCCGGGTGATGTCATGCACCTTGGTCTCCGGAGGGATGCCGCTGCGGCGGACGATCACCGGGATCAGGCTGCGGGGCAGCAGATCGTCCAGACTGTTGCGGAAATCCCGGTTGCGGTTCTCCGCGAACATGCGCAGCAGCCGTCCGTCCAGCTTCTCCTCCGTCAGCCCCGGCTTCAGGTCGATCTCCGCCAGGTAGCGTTTCCCTGCCTCCATGTGGGCGGAGGCGGAAAGCACCAGGGGCCCCGTGAGACCGAAGTGGGCAAACTGCATCTCCCCCAGCTCGCTCCAGACCTTCTTTCCCCCTGCTTCCCGGAGGGTCAGGGTCACGTTGCGCAGGCTGAGGCCCTGCATGGCGGCGCAGTCCCCGTCGGGGGACGTGAGGGGCACCAGGCTGGGGGTCGGGGCCGTGACGCTGTGGCCCAGGGCCCGGGCCATGGCGTAGCCGTCCCCCGTGGAGCCGGTTTTGGGATAGCTGAGGCCGCCGGTGCAGAGGATGAGACTGCGGCACTCCACCGCCGTGTCGCCTCCCCGCGCGCCGGCGACGGCTCCGCCCTCCGTCAGGATCTCCCCCGCCCGGAGGCGCAGGATCCTCCCCCGCTGTTCCACTGCGGAAACGAGGGCGTCGGCCACGTCTCCCGCTTTGTCGGAGACGGGGAACACCCGATTCCCCCGCTCCGTTTTCAGAGGGACGCCCAGCCCTTCAAAAAAGGCCATGGTCTCTGCGGGCGGGAAGGCCCGGATGGCGCTGTTGAGGAAGCGGGCGTTGCGGGTCACATTTTTCAGCACGTCCTCCGGGGCGCAGTCGTTGGTGACGTTGCAGCGGCCCTTTCCGGTGATGCGCAGCTTCCTGGCGGGGCGCTCCTGCCCCTCCAGCACCAGCACCTCCGCCCCTTCCTCCGCCGCAGCCAGGGCCGCCATGAGCCCCGCCGCGCCGCCGCCCACGACGCAGACCTCAGTCCGGATTCTTCTCATACACGTCGTATTCGTTCCAGACCTCTTCCAGCTCCATGAAGGTGGCGGCTACGCCGGGCTTCCGGTCGCTGACGGCCACGATCAGGGCGTTGATGAGGCTCAGAGGGGCTACCAGGCTGTCCACGAAGGAGACCATGTCGCTCCTCGCCAGGAGGCAGATATCCGCCCCGGAAGCGATGGGGGAAGTCTCCGCGTCCGTCATGGCCAGCACCGTGGCGCCCCGTTCCTTGGCGAAGCGCACGGCCTTCACCGTCCGCTTGGAATAGCGGGGATAGCTGATGCCCACGAACACGTCCCCGGGGCCGATGCGCATGATCTGCTCGAAGACCTCCCCGGCGGTGTTCTCATAGAGGACCTTCACATTTTCAAACAGCATATTGAAATAGAAGCCCATGAACATGCTCAGGGCGGCGCTGGTCCTCGTGCCCAGAATGTAGATGTGTCTGGCGTTCAGCAGGGCCTCCACCGCCGCGTCGAAGCGCTTCCGGTCCAGGGAGGTCTGGGTGCGCAGGATATTCTCCATGTCGGAGTTCAGGATGGCGGAAAGGGCGTCCCTGCCGCCGATGACCGTCTTGGCCACCTCGATGCGCTGGACGCTGGTGAGGCGGTTGCGGATCATCTCCTGCAGGGCCTTGCGCATCTCAGGATAACCCTCGAAGCCAAGCTCCAGGGCGAAGCGTACCACAGTGGATTCGCTGACGCTCACCTTCTGCCCCAGCTTCGCTGCGGTCATAAAGGCGGCCTTGTCCGCATTCTCGGTGATATAACGGGCGATCCGGTTCTGCCCCTTGGAGAAGCTGCGCTGCTTCTCCTGGATGATGGAAATGATGTCTTTCTCCATATCGCGTCACCTATTTCCCCATTTTACTTCGTATCTTAGTATTCCTGCATTGGAAATTCAATGAACAAACTGTGAATAATCAGGGGCGCAGGCCTGCGGAGCGCTTCAGGGCCCGCACTTCCTCCGCCTCCAGATACCGCCAGCAGCCTGTGCGCAGCTCCCCCAGCTCCAATCCGCCCTCGGACAGGCGGATCAGGCGCTTCACCTCCAGCCCGGCGGCGGCACAGAGGTTGCGCACCAGGTGCTTACGCCCCTCGGTCACGGTGATCTCCAGGATGGCCCGGTCCCCGTCGTCCTTCAAGCATCGCACCCGCCTGGCCTGAGCGCTCCCGTCCTCCAGCTCCAGGGGGCCCCGGAGACGCTGCAGCGCGCCGGAGATATCCTCCCCCGCCACCCGGACGGTATAGACCTTCTCCACCCCGTGGGAGGGATGGGTCAGGGCGTTGGTCAGCTCCCCGTCGTCGGTGAGGAGGAGAAGCCCCTCGGAATTGAGGTCCAGCCTGCCCACGGGCCAGACCCGGGCGCGGCAGCCGCTGAGATAATCCAGCACCGTCTTCCGCCCCTTCTCGTCCTTCCGGGTGCAGACGCAGCCCCGGGGCTTGTTCAGCATTATGTAAACCCGCTCCTCCTTTCGGGCAAGCGGGTCTCCGTCCACCAGGATCTCGTCCCTCTCCTCGTCGGCCTTCATGCCCAGCCGGGCCGCCGCGCCGTTGACGGTGACGCGGCCGCCGAGGATCAGCTCCTCCGCCTCCCGCCGGGAGGCGACGCCGTGGCGGGACAGGATCTTCTGCAATCTTTCTTCCATAGTAAGCCTCTAAGCAACTCCGCACGATTCCGGTGCGGAGATTGCGCTGTCAGTATTTTCGTCAGATCGTTCAAAAACCGCAGGGAATACTTTGTGTATTGCCGAGGATTTTTGGACGATATGGCGGAATATAATGCAAACAAGATGCGTACCGGGAATCGTGCGGTGTTGCTTAATAAAACACATATTGAGGATAACCTGCGCTGTGGCGGCAGGCAAAGAGCCAGGCCCAGCGGAGCTTCTCCCAGAAGCCCAGCTTCTGGGCCGGGTCCAGGGGCACGTCCTCCGAATACAGCAGAGGCAGCTCATACAGGGTGTTTCCCGCCCCGTCCCGGCAGATCAGCGTGCCTGCCCACTCTCCGGCGGCCACCGGGGCATAGACAAAGGGGGGCAGGGACGCCTCCCAGCCCGCGCCCTCCCGGGGAAGGAGCAGCCTTTCGCCCCCTTCTGGACGCACCGTGACCTCCGGCACAAGGCCGCTGACCACGCTGAGCTTCCATTCCAGCCCCGAGGGATCGATGCTCTGATACCGGGAGAACCCCCAATCCAGCAGGGCGGCGTGATCCTCCCAGTCCCGGGGCGCGTCCAGGGTCACGCAGAGGAGGGTCAGGCCCTGTCGCTCCGCGCAGGAGACCAGGGTGCGCCCGGCGGCCCTGGTGTAGCCGGTCTTGACCCCGATGGCCCCTTCGTAGCGCCACAGGAGCTTGTTGTGATTCCTGAGGGTCCTCCCCGCCGCCTCCGCGCTTTTGGCGGATACGATGGCGCGGAAGGCCTCGTTTTTCATGGCCGCGCAGCCCAGGGCGGCCATATCCCGGGCCGTGACCTGATGGCCCTCGGCCTTCAGGCCGCTGGCGTCGGCAAACACGCTGCCGCTCATGCCCAATTCCGCAGCCCGGGCGTTCATCCGCTCCACGAAGGCTTCCTCGCTGCCGGCTGCGGCGCAGGCCAGGGCCATGGCCGCGTCGTTGCCGGAGACCAGCAGCAGCCCGCAGAGCAGCTCCGAAACCGTGCAGACCTGGCCGGGGACGAGGCCCATGGAGCTGCCCTCCAGGCCCGTCCACTGGGGCTGGACGGTGATCTCCTCCGCTGGGTCCAGGGTCTCCAGGACCAGCAGGGCCGTGAGGATCTTCACGGTGCTGGCGGCCTTCATGGGCTCGTCGGCATTCTTCTCATACAGGATGCGCCCCGTCTCCAGCTCGGCGACCGCCGCCGCCCGGGCGGAGACCTCCGGGGCATCCTCCGACGCCCGCACAGGGGCGGGCAGCAGAGTAATCAGCAAAATTAAGGCAAGACTAAGCCTCGGTATCCGAACCCTCATCCTTCTTTTTCGGCAGAACCTCCTTGACCTTGTCGATGATGTCCGGCATCGCATCCACGAACTTTTCCACGGAGTTCTGCTCTTTGGCATTGGCGCTGATCATGCGCACGCTGCCGTCCCGGATGACCAGGAAGGATACGGGCTCGATCTTCACCCCGGCGCCGCTGCCGCCGCCGAAGCTGTCCGGTCCGTCCTCCTTGGCCTTCTTCGTCTGGAAGTCGCTGCCCCCGGCGGCGAAGCCGAAGCTCACCTTGCTGACGGGGATCAGGGTGATCCCGTCCACCGTGGTGATGGGCGAGCCGACAATGGTGTTCACGTCCACCATTTCCCGGATCCGGGCCATGGTCTTATCCATCAATTCTCCGATCGAGTTCTTTTCCATGATGATCCCTCCCTAAGTTTTTGACCGGTTTTTCCCGGCCCGCCGGAACTTCACGTAAGCCCGGAGGCCGATCCAGAGCAGCGCGCCCACGGAGATCGACATGCGCAGGCGCGCGAATACCTTCGGTTTCGATTCCGTAAAGCTGACTGCGGTGCGGATATCCAGATCCCGGATGCGGAACATCTCCCGCAGGGGCCTGACCACCGCCCCGGCCGCCGCGCTGGCGCCGCCGAAGGCGAGAGCCGCCGAGGCAGGGTCCTCCGCAGCACTTTGATACCAGAGAGTCATCTCATCGATGCTGAGCCTGCGCTTTAGTCTGCCCAGGGCATCGGAGATTATCGGCATCAGCTGCTTAAAGCCGGGCACGGAGCCGCCTTTCGGTTTTTCCTCCGCTTCCTCTTTTTTCTTCGCTTTCTTTTTCCCTTTGGGCTTTTTTTCCG
>JAEEGL013329703.1_pt1 | contig 11570 bp, 12 predicted proteins | sample 9134231 | NCBI WGS metagenome assembly JAEEGL01 (sample SAMN16246548, study PRJNA631951) | gut metagenome | biome: gut microbiome; feature: rumen; material: fiber-attached | host: Bos | place: Iran: Karaj | collected 2018-10 | reverse complement strand
ATCTCTTACACGAATAGACGGAAGCACTATGCCGAGTTCAAGTGCTGTCTGATATCTTATTTGAGCTATTCTTTCAAGTAAATCTCCGCCTTTTTCGATATTTAACAAAGGAACCAATCTGTAACCGACTTCAATTTCGATTGTTTCAACATTAAGCAGCTCCATAACACTTTCTTTGGTAGCTTTTTTTCTTCTTTTCCCCATTTTTGATTGTTTTGCCGCATCAGCCTCTTGCTGTTTAGCAAGTTGCTCTTTTTGTACTTTTTCGTTGTACTTAAAGTATGCAAGACATCCTATCAGCATGCCGATTGCGATAAAAGGTATTGTCGGCATACCCGGTACTATACCTAAAAAGCATAAAAGGCCTGATACTACACCTAATACTCTCGGATCGGAAAACATTTCCTTTTTTAAATCTTCGCTTAAAGAAGTGTCTTGTCCCGAAGCTCTCGATATAATCAAACCTGTTGCAGTAGAAATAAGTAATGCGGGAATTTGAGAAACCAAGCCGTCACCTACGGTAAGGATTGTGTATGTTGAAAGTGCCGTAAGCAAATTCATTTTTAATTGCCATATACCGATAATAAATCCGCCTACAATATTGATGACCGTGATTATAATACCTGCTGTTGCATCACCTTTTACGAATTTTGAAGCACCATCCATTGTTCCGTAAAAATCGACTTCTCTTTCAATTTTTCTTCTTCTTTCTTTTGCTTGGTCTTCATTTATAAGTCCTGAGTTTAAATCTGCATCTATACTCATTTGTTTGCCGGGTAAACTATCCAATGTAAATCTTGCGGAAACTTCAGCAACACGAGATGCACCGCCTGTAATTACCATAAAGTTTATGATTACAAGAATTACAAATATAACAAAGCCGACAACATAATTACCGCCGACAACAAATTCTCCGAAAGAATTTATAACATTTCCTGCTTGACCTTGAAGCAAAATTAATCTTGTTGAGCTTACGTTTAAACCCAGTCTGAATAATGTAGCAATAAGTAAAACGGTAGGGAATGAAGAATAATCCAACGGCTCTTTTGTATACAGACAAACCAGCATGATTATTACCGCAAATGATATATTAACAGTCAATAATAAGTCCAAGAGTGCAGGCGGAAGTGGTATAACCATCATTGCTACTATGGTTACAAGACCGATAGCCAAAGCTATATCATTATTTTTTAATATTTCCGATAATTTTGAAAAATCCACTTTTCCTTAACTATTCTCCCTTTTGTCTGTTTTTGTGATATACGTATGCTAAAACCTCCGAAACCGCAACAAACATTTCTTGTGGTATTATACCATCAATCGGAACTAATTTGTATAGCGCTCGTGCAAGCGGAGGATTTTCTACCACGGGAACTTTATTTGCGTAAGCAAGCTCTCTTATTTTAAAAGCAACAAAATCAACACCTTTGGCTACAACAACAGGTGCAGGATTTTTCAGGCGGTCGTATTTCAGGGCAACCGCATAATGTGTAGGGTTTGTTACAACTACAGATGCTTCCGCAACATTTGCAAACATTCTCTGTCTTGCTATTTTCATTTGTATTGAACGAATTTTTGATTTAACTTTAACATCCCCTTCTGTTTGTTTAAATTCGTCTTTAATTTCCTGTTTTGTCATTTTTATAGATTTTTCATATTCGTAATCTTGATATTTTTTATCAAGTATTCCTATAACAAGCATTGCTATGCAGATGTTAATGAGCATTTGTCCCAATACGGAACCTATCACACTAAATCCCGTTGAAAGATTTTGACCCAAAAGTGAAATGATTTCGCCTGTTCTTCCCTTTAATGCTGCAAAACCGCACAAAAATACTATTGCAAGTTTTAATAGTGATTTTGCAAATTCTACCATATTTCTAGGCTCTGCCGGATTTAACATTTTTTTCATGTTGTTCAATGCTTTATTTGGAGAAATATTGTTGAAATCAAATTTTATTTTCTTTATTGCAAAAACATGACCGATTTCGGTTCTTACAACGAATATCCCCATGACAAGAAGTATAAGCATGAAAGGAACAACAGTCTGTATCATGACATTTAAGTACGGAACAAACAGGGCAAAAATATCGTTATTGTTTAGGTAAGATGGCTTTAACTCCGAGAATGTAAAACGCATCATGCCCGTAATTTTATTAATAAAATAGCTTGCAAAAGCACCAAGTAAAGCAAGTCCTATCGTAACCATAATAGCAGCGCTAAGGTCTTGACTTTTTGAAATGTGACCTTCATCTCTTTCTTTTTGGCGCCGCTTTGGGGTCGCCTGTTCTGTCTTTTCTGCTGCCGAATCGCTCAACTTCTATCCTCCGACGATTATTAGTGCTTCTTTTAAATATTTTTCAAATAATTCAGCCATATAATTAAACAATTGCGGTACAAGTATCATTAATATAATCAGACCCGTTGCAATTTTTAGCGGTAATGCAACCATAAATATATTCATTTTTGGCATCATTTTTGCGGTAAAACCCAATAAAACATCTGTCATAAAAAGAACTCCGAATATAGGCAGTGCTATTGATAAACCAATCGTAAACATTTGTGATGTTAAATGTGCAAAATTATTCGTCATTTGTCCATGTACAGCCCAGCTGTATGCAGGAGGCATTACCTGAAAACTTTTGAATACAGCTCCGAATAAATATTGAAATGCATGCATTCCTATAAAAACCAGAGATGCAATAACTGTATATACTTGTGTTAAAACAGATGATTGGTCGCCTGTCATCGGATTCATTGCTTGAGCGGCAGTTAAGCCCATTTGCATGGAAATTAAGTTTGCGCAAATTTCCGTTCCGACGAATATCAGGTTAGCTACAAAGCCTATCGTATATCCTATTATAAATTCTCTTAGCATAATAACCGTAAGCTCAGGCATGTTGGTAGGCATTACAAAATTAGCTTTGATTGCAACTATCGGGTATATTAAGAAAGCTACGGTAGCAGTAAACCATATTTTTACCTGTATAGGTATAGGAAAAGTTGATATAAGCGGTGCTGATACTATCATACCGTTTATTCTTGTGAATATTACAAGAAATAAAACTATATTTTTAGGAGATAACAATGAATATATTTCCATTTTTCCCCCTACAATATAGTATGTATTGATTCAAAAAGTTCTTTTACTCTTGTGACAGTAATACTAATCATCCAAGGCATTAATATAACCAAAACAACAACACTGGCTATAATTTTAGGTACGTAAGTAAGAGTTGCTTCTTGAATTTGTGTGACGGTTTGAAAGATGCTAACCATTAAACCTACTACGATACAAACCACCATAACCGGAGCACCCAGTATCAATATCATTATAAACATATTTTGCATTAATTCAACAACAACATCCTGACTCATCTTGAATAATCCTTTTATTACCTAACAAAACCTTCGACAAGCGACTTAACAATCAAATACCATCCGTCAACCAGAACAAAAAGAACTAGCTTGAACGGCAGTGCAATCATTGTCGGCGGTAAGAATAACATACCCATTGATACCAAAATACTTGAAACAACAATATCTATAACCATAAATGGTATAAATATTACAAAACCTATTTTAAAAGCAGTATTCAATTCACTTAAAATAAATGCAGGAATGAGAACAAAAGTAGGTACATCATCTTTGTTTTTAGGGCGTTCAATTTTAGACATTTTAACAAAAAGCGCCAAATTTTTTTCGTCTGTTTGGCTGAACATGAAATCTCTGACAGGTATGATACCTCTATCAAGAGCTGCTTGTTGTGTTATTTGATTTTTCATATAAGGCTGCAGTGCCGTGTTATTAATTTTTGTAAAAGTAGGTGTCATAATAAAAAACGTTAAAATCAAAGCCAAACTTGTTATAACCTGCGACGGAGGCAAGTTGTTAATACCTATAGCCTGTCTTGTGATTGCAAGCACAATGACTATTCTTATAAAAGCTGTACACATAATCAAAATACTTGGAGCCAAAGTTAAAATGGTCATCCAAATCATGATTTGCAAGCCCTCTGAAAATTCTTGAGGTGTATTTGCCGTGCGCATGCCTATATTAATATTTGGGAAAGCTAAATCCGCAAAAGCACTTGGGGCAAGCATAAGCAATATCCCGATAAGGGTAATACCCCAAATTTTATTCTTCATCTTTCCTCCTCAACATACAATTAAAGTAATAATATAATAGCGCTTTTTTGGTTTATTGCATAATTCTTAACTAAACTTAAAAGTTAGAGTCCTTTTTGGGCGAAAGGGTTTTTGAAATATTTATCAAAATCTTCTTTTTTTATTACAAATCCGCAGTTTGTACAGGCGAAAGTTTCTCCCGTGCTGTCTATCGGCATAAAATTATGCTTGCATTGCTCAAAATTTTCGATGCCGTTTTGATTTTCTTCTGGCATATTCTCCGGAGTTGGTGCAAAATCTTGTTTAAAATTTTTATTTTTTTTGTCAAATATCTTTTTTAAAATATATTCAATAAAATACATATCAAAGATTAAATCCTAAAGGTAAAAGCTCTTTAATAGAACGAATTTTAGGTTTACCGTCGACTTGAGTTATTATTTCAACATCATCTTTGCAAAATTCCCAGATGACTTGCCTGCAAGCACCGCATGGCAGGCAATCTTGCGAATTCGGAGAGTAAAGCGCTACGGCTTTAATAGCCCTTTCTCCTGCTGCAACTGCACTTCCTATTGCATTTCTTTCCGCACATATCGTAAGTCCGTAGCTGGCATTTTCAAAATTACAACCTAAATATTCTTTTCCGCTTTCTGCTACAACACAAGCTCCTACACTAAATTGTGAATACCTTGAGTAGGCATTTTTAGATACTTCTTTTGCTTTTTCCAGTAATTTTTCGTAATTCATATTGTTTATTATAGACTTTTGTTTGTCTTTTTAATCGGCTAATTGTATGATTTCCGTGCGGAAGATATTGGACTGACTTAAATATTACTATATAATAATAGGTATGAAAAATTTGTTAAAATTGATACTAATATTATTTATAGCAATATTTATTCAATCAAATACATATGCAGCAAACTATAAGCTGCTTGTTTTACCTGATAATATTCAATTTGATACAACAAATTATCTTGTGTATCCTGATACTTCGATATTGTTTGCTTCTGATTTTATAAACGAAATAAAAAAAGACGGAAGAATATCTATAGTAAGTACAACACAAATTCGTGATGCTTTGAGAAAAGATAAAAAAATTGCCCAATTAACAGAAAAAGCTTTGCGTGAGTATAAATACAACTACAATATTTCGTTTGTCGATTTACGCGCTATTGCACGATATTTTAATACAAATTTAGTTTTGTTGGTAACCAGTCAAACGGATACGCAAAACTATTTGATGAGAAGAAGTGTCTGGGGTGCAATAAATATCCCCGGAACAACACCGATAGACCCTATATACAAGCTTTCTACTTATGTTTCTTTAGTTGATGTAAATCAAGAATTTGTAATATGGGATAAAACATATTATAAAAAAATAGCCTCAATGGAATATCGTATTATTCCTAATAATTTTGCTCCTGCGACAGAGCAGCTGCATAAAATTAAAGCTTATTCAAAAAATGATTTAGCTCCGCTTGTAGCAAGTATTGTAGAAGCAAAAATTCTGCCTGAAATGCGTCCTGTAGATGGTATGATGAAAAACTTCAATACCGTAAAAAGCATCAGAGCAAATGTTTTACCTTCTCCTGTTAACTATGTTTCTCCTAAGACAAACATTAAAGAAGCTGCAAAACAATATGTAATCATTCCTGAAAAATATAATGCATTTACGCAAGAAAAGGTAAAGAAAAGAAAAATAAAAAGACAAGAAAGAGCTGCAAAAAGAATAGCTAAAAAGCAAGCAAAGCTGGCTAATAAAACTGCCGAAAAGAATAAGTTAAGGAAAAAATTTGATTTCAAAAAATCTAAACTGTATAAATTCTTTGTTTTACCGGATGATGTGGTAGAAGATACAATAATGGTTCCTGATGCACAAGATTTAGATTTTAATACGTCAGGAAAACAAATGAACAAACCTGCAACTTTAAACCGTAGAAAATATGATGATTACGGTGTAATGATGAATGCGCTGTAACAAAAAAGCAGTCTGTAACCAAGCAAGGCGGAAGTTTCGGAGTTCTGCTTTTGATTGAATTTTGTATCAGTCGCCCTTATAGGCACTTTGTACCGAGGTAAGAGCTTCAGTTTCGGAACCGTCATTTACATTCATATATTTATCCAGATAGCTGTATATAGGATAATAATATTCGGGTTTTTCTCTTATTTCCTTTATTTCATCGCTGATTTCGCAGAATATTTTTGCAAGTTCGGGGTCAAATTGTGTTCCTGCGCACTTTTGAACTTCATCTATAGCTTGTTCATGAGAAAGAGCGGCTCTGTATGAGCGGCTGGAGGTCATTGCATCATAGGTATCAGCAATGGCAATAATTCTTGCGGTAAGAGGGATTTCCTCTCCTTTTAAACCTTCAGGGTATCCTCTGCCGTCAAATCTTTCGTGATGAGATTTCAACCAGCCGGAGATTAATTTAAGTTTGTTAATCCCTTTTATAAGCTTTTCTCCCAGTTCAGGGTGAGATTTAATAACGGCAAATTCTTCATCCGTTAATTTTCCCGGTTTTAGTAAAATCCTGTCAGGAATGGCAATTTTTCCAATATCATGTAAAAGTCCTGTCGTTTCTATTTCTTCAAGCATTTCGTCAGAAAGATTAAGCTTTTTTGCGAGTGCGAGAGCGTATAAAGTAACTCGCATGGAATGTCCGTGTGTATATTTATCTTTTGCATCCAGTGCTTGTGCAATGGATTTTATTGTCCTGTAGAAAAGCTCTGATAAATCCTGAAGCACCTGAGTTTTAGAAGAACTTATTTCATATTTTTGAATACCTCTTTGAATGATAAGGCATAATTGCTCAGGTTCAAACGGTTTTAAAATGTATTGAAACAGGTGACATTCATTAACCGCATCAACCAATATATCAATATTGGAGTACCCTGTAAGAAGTATTTTTACAATATCCGGATATTGCTCTGACACTTTTTTAAACAAATCCGTACCTTCCATTTCAGGCATCCTTTGGTCAGAAACGATTAAAGATATTTCATCGCCTTTCTCTTCAACTATTTTTAAGGCTTCTGCCCCGTTTGAAGCTAAGATTACTTCATAATTACTTCTTAATGTTCTTTTTATCAGCGATAAATTATTTTGTTCATCATCTACGGCAAGAATTACGTGTTTCTTTTTCGAAGATATCGGTATAAGAATATCTTCTATATCAGATATAATTTCTTCTTCAATGTGGTTTTTAATCAATTTGTATTCCTAACCTGCCATGCTGCCTTACATGATTATTAACGGAATAATTAATAAAAATGTTTAGTACATCATAACATTTTTTTTACATATCTTCAAGATAAAATAAAAAATAAAGTCAAAATTTTGTAATTTCTTGAAAGACCTTTTTCTTTAATTTAAAATGGAAATATGAAGAAGTTTATAGTATGCTTTTTACTTTTTTTATTAGCGCAGTGTACTTTTGCTGAAAATACCTTTAATAATTCCGATGTTCGGTTAGAGGGTTTTTTGCAATACAATGATGTCGCAGATGACAATGAAATTGAAAATGCTATATATTTGGACTTAGAAGAAAAGAAACACTTGAAATTCACAGAACCTTATTCTTATTCTTATGAAACATCAAAATTAGATAAAAAAGTTGATTTTAGTCCTTTTAATGCAAAAATGGAGGCTGCATCAAAATTTTCGACTCAAGAATATATGATATCTCCTGTATCGCAATCTTTATACAGAAAGAACGGAAAATTGACTTTCGGTACCGCATACAATTCTTATCTTGATAATGCGGAGATAAATTATCAAACAGGTTTGTTTACCAAATATGATGCAAAGCATTTTTCTTTGACTGCGGCAATTTCAAAAGATACAGGTAATGACTTTTCAAAATACAGAGATAAAGTTTATATAATTCCCGAATTAAAATTGACAAAGCGTTTGTCCATTGTGGATGTTATTCAATCTGATACAGACAGGTTAAGCTCTAAAAACGAAATAAAGCTGAGATACACTCCTAAATTCCGGCAAGATAATAATTTACAATTTGAAATGGGAATAGGACAATCTTATTATGAAAATGAACGTACAAAATCTTCTTTGAATTTTTCTACAAGGATAAAATTGTGATATATCAGACTGTCAAGTTAAATGATTTGCAATAATATGTTTTTTACGGTATAATTTCATAGAACCTGTATATGGGGGTTTATAACCGGAAATATTATGAGTATGCACGGCACAAGAAAAATTTCTCGCAATAAGAGTACAGAATCTTTAATTGCAAGAACAAGAATAAAAAATAAACAAAGAAAAACAAAAATTCGAGTTTATTATTCTTTTTTAACGATTGTTTTGCTGGTCTGTCTGGTTCAAATAGGTTTCAGTGCAATACTGAATATTTCAAAAACTATTTCATATCAAACAAAAATAAAAACAATGAAAGAAACAAAAGAACAGGCAAAAAAGAGAAATGAGCGTTTGAAAGATGAAATAAAAAACTTTTCTTCTACATCCAGTCTGGAGTCTATAGCAAGAAATAATTTAAAAATGGCTTCGGATGATGAAGTTCTTGTAATTATAAATACAGCGGAAGAAGCTCAAAATAACGATGCAAAATCAAAAAAGAACGATAAAAGCAAATGAAACAGGCATAAATGATGGAAAACCAAGAAATTTTAGAATATATAAAAAAATCTTTTGAGCTTAAAACTCAAGGGTTTTATAAACCTGCAATAGAAATGCTTTATAAAGCATTGAATATTGCCCCCGATAATATCGAAATTTTAGAGCAATTAGCACATTTATACAAATTGCTGGGTGAAACCGAAAGAGCAATCTATTATGTAGAAAAAGTTTTAGAGGTTGAACCTAATCATTTAGATGCTTTGAAATTATTACAGGATATAAAAATAGAAAAAAATGAGTTTGAACAGGCTCTTTCGTTGTGTGACAAAATTTGTGCAATTTCTCCTGATAATGAAAATATAGTAAAAAAAATTCAAGTGTTAAAGAAATTGGGTAAATTTGACAAAATTTACGAATTTTTCAATTCCATACAAAATCCGGATGAAAATATATTGTATGAGATAGCAGAAGCTGCAAGTATAAATAATGAAATACAAAAAGCTCAAGAATTGCTGGAAAAAAGCAAAGAGATAAATCCTAAAAATGTAAAAGTATTAGAGCTATTGGCAAAAATATATTATAAAAACGGTAATAGGGATGAAGCAAAGAAAATATTGTCTGAGCTTGCAAAGAAATCTGAAAATCCTGAAGTTTTTAATTATTTAGGTTTGATTGAAATGGATAGCGACAAACAGGAAAAAGCTGTTGAATATTTTGCAAAAGCAAATAAATCAGATGAGCAAAATCCTGAATATTTATACAATATGGCAAGTGCTTATTTTATTGCAGGCTGGATAGATGAAGCTATTCATTCTTTTAGAAAAGCAATATGTTTAGCACCGATGAATCCTGATTATCATTATTCTTTGGCATACTTATACTATCAGGAAAAAAATTATCCTGCAGCAATGGGTGAAGTCCAAGCGGTAAAAGATATAACACAAGAACATCACTTATCAAATGTCTTGTATTCTATGATATTGGCAAAACAGGGTAGTCTGTTAGAAGCAAAGAAAAATTTAGATGATATTTTGGTGCAAAATTCAGAGGATGATTTTGTTTATTACGCTTTATTTACCATAAACAATGATTTATTAAATGTAGATGAGGCAAAAATAAATATCGAAAAAGCCATAAAATTAAATCCTGCGTCTATGAATTACAAAAGTGAATATCTGGATTTTTTGCTTAAAAGAGAAGAGTACGGAAAAGCAGAAGATGTTGCAAACAATATATTGTCGCTGAATAAGAATTTTTTGCAGGCTCATGTTGCTCTTGCGCAAGTATATATGGAAAAACATGATTATAACAATATGTATGACGAGGCACAAGCCATAATTGATTTAGACTCAAATTGTCCTAAAGGCTATTATTACAATTCAATAGCCGTATTTGAACAGGGTGACCATATATTTGCAATAGAAAGCTTGAAAAAAGCAATTTCTCTTGATTTAAATAATGCAATGTTATATTTAAAAATGAGTGAATTTTATCAAGATATGAATGATTTAGAGGCAGCTTATGACTGGGCTCAGGAAGCTGCGGAAATAGATGAAAGAAATTACAATTACAGATGGTTATGTGCAAAAATAGCAAGAGCATTGCACAGAGAAGCGGATGCTTTAAGAAATTATTCTCACTGCTACAGATTTGCGGCAAACGATACTGATTTATGCAAAGATTATGCGGAATTTTTGAAATCAGTCGGAAGAAATGAACAAGCAAAAAGGATATTGGCTAAGAGATAAACATACAGTCACCGTAACTGTAAAATCTGTATTCTTTTTTTATTGCTTCTTTGTATGCTTTGAATATGAAATCTTTTCCTGCAAAAGCACTTACGAGCATTATTAGTGTAGATTTTGGCAAATGAAAATTTGTTATTAATTTATCTACCACATTAAATTTATACGGCGGATATATAAAAAGTTGAGAAGCATCTTTGCAGGCTTTTATTTCTCCGTATTTTTGAAAAGCTGTTTCAAGGGTTCTTACGGTTGTTGTGCCTACTGCAACTATTTTTTTTCCGCTTTTTTTTGCATCATTTATTATTTTTGCCGTTTTTTTTGAAATTTCAAAAGCTTCTTTGTCCATTTTGTGTTCTAAAATATCATCGCATTTTACGGGTCTGAAAGTTCCTAAACCTACATCTAAAGTTACATAACAAACTTGAACTCCTTTTTTTCTCAGTTTTGTTAAAATATCTTTTGTAAAATGAAGTCCTGCTGTAGGTGCTGCAACAGAGCCTGCCTTTTTTGCATATACTGTTTGATATCTTTTTGTATCAAGCTTTTCTATTTCTTCAGTTGTCATTTTTCTTTCAATATATGGCGGAAGCGGAACTTTTCCTGCTTTTGATATAATTTCATAAATGTCTTCGTTTTCATCATATAAAAGCTCTACAATCCATTTTCCGCCTTCAAGCCGTTCAATTGTTTTTACCGAAAGCTCTTTGCTTATTTCGATAATATTTTGCGGATTTACTCTTTTTGCAGGTTTTACGAGAGCTTCCCATTTATTGTTATTGTTTAAAGCTTTCAGCAAAAATATTTCAATGCTTGCACCTGTTGTTTTTTGTCCTAATAGTCTTGCATTAATAACTTTTGTATTGTTTAAGACCAAAACATCATTTTCATCTAAGTAGTCAACAATATCAAAAAAATGTTTATGTTCAATCGTTTTTTTATCCTTAGAAAGCACCATCATCTTAGATTGAGGTCTTCTTTTCGCCGGCTCTTGCGCTATTAAGTTTTCGGGTAATTCATAATCAAATTCGGAAGTAAGCATTTATTAATCCTTTATATCAATTTTCTTAGCACTGTTAACGGCATCATCGTCTATTTTTT
>JAEEGL013235161.1_pt1 | contig 11570 bp, 11 predicted proteins | sample 9134231 | NCBI WGS metagenome assembly JAEEGL01 (sample SAMN16246548, study PRJNA631951) | gut metagenome | biome: gut microbiome; feature: rumen; material: fiber-attached | host: Bos | place: Iran: Karaj | collected 2018-10 | reverse complement strand
TTAACAATAACTAATCTAGAAAAGCAAAATATACAATTACCGTATTTGTTAAATTATTATAAGTCAAATTATAATTTGGTAAATACAAATGAAGATATTACACTAAGATATAATGAAGATAATAATCTAACAAATGAACAAGATGCATTATTAAGAAGAGAGGTATTTTTAAGTGATAAATAATCTAATAGAATACTTTAGAAATAAAAAAATACTAATTTTAGGGTTTGGTAGAGAAGGACAATCTACATATAATTTGATAAGAAAGTTTCTTCCAGATCAACAACTATATATAGCTGATCAAAAAGAAAACTTTCAAGATAATTTTGAATTTTTAAAGAAAGATAATAATGTTACTTTTATTAGTGGAGAAAAGTATTTAGAAAATTTGGAAAATTATGACATTATTATGAAATCTCCAGGTATTTCTTTTGCTCATATGGATACATCAAAGTATTATTCAAAAATAAAATCACAACTAGAATTATTGCTTGAATTTTTTGAAAATACTACTATCGGAATTACGGGTACAAAAGGAAAAAGTACAACTAGTTCTTTAATATATAAAGTACTAAAAGATCAAGATAAAAAAAGTATCCTTTTAGGAAATATTGGAATTCCAGTATTTGATTATATAGATAGCATAGAGCAAGATGTAATATTAGTTTTGGAAATGTCATCACATCAATTAGAATTCATGGAACAATCACCTAATATTGCTATTTTACTAAATGTATATGAAGAGCATTTAGATCATTACAATTCTTATGAAGACTATGCAAAAGCGAAATGTAATATCTATAAATATCAAAAAGAAAATGATTATTTTTTATATAATATAGATAATAAAATGCTAAATATGTTAGTTGATAAAACAAATGGAATCACTTATAAAGTTAGCATCAATGGAAATCCTAACAGTAATATTTATTTAAAAGATGACATAGTATATTTTAACAATGAAGCAATTTATAATAAAAATGAAAAAAGGAATTTAATTGGTGATTTTAATTTAAATAATATAATGTTTGTTTTAGGCGTATCTAAAATATTGGGACTAGATTTGGAAAAGACAATAAAAAGTATAAGCGACTTTAAAACATTAGATCATAGATTAGAATTTGTCGGAACTTTTAATGATATTTCATATTATGATAATAGTATTGCCACTATTCCTATGGCTACTATTGAAGCGGTAAAAGCATTAAAAGATGTGGATTCTTTAATAATTGGTGGTATGGATAGAGGAGTAGATTATAAAGAGCTTATACAGTTTTTAAATGATAGTAATATTAATAATATTATTTGTATGCCTAAAACAGGTCATGATATCGCCAAAGAGTTAAAAATAGAAAGAGTTCATATTGTAGAAAATATGGAAGAAGCAGTAAATGTGGCTAAAAAAGTCACATCAAAAGGTAAAATATGCCTATTATCTCCAGCAGCTGCAAGTTATGGATTCTTCAAGAATTTTGAAGAAAGAGGAGATCTATTTAAGAAATTAGTTAAAGAATAATCATATTTTATGATTTTAGTAGTTTTTTGTTAAAAAAAACCATAATATAGGCCAAAAAGGCTCATTTTACTTGAAAATGTTGACATAATATGGTATAATGTCTACGTAGGTTTGACCTATAAATATAACAACAGGCTACATTTATTACATTATTATGAGTGTGTAGCCGGAAGGAGGAAAACGCGTGGAACGTCGCAAAATGCTCCTACGGGATGTAGAGCATAATACTTGTAAACCACTTTCTGAGATTCTAAAGATGGATGACCAGGTTGTGGTTGAAGACTATGGCACTCAGGCACTGTATGGTGGAGGATATCTTGATCATCTTTACCGAATTAAAGGTACTGATGATTTGGTAAGGGTCCGCCATTATGAAGGTGAAGAGCCTGGCGAAGACGAGGTGATATTTGAGGAAGGTTTCTTCAAGATTCGCCGAGAATTTGCAAACAAGGTTGGGGATCTTTCTCGAGAGTTCTTAATCCCTTTCCGCGTTTCGCTCGCTATCGGAGTTAAACGCGAAAACTATGAGGCTTTTAAAGAAGCCATACGGGATGCTGACTCTTGGAGTGTTGAAACTTTGAGAGATCTCCGAGCAGGTATTACTAGACGAAAAGCTGCTCTTCAAGCTATATTGGGACAAGATTTATATGATAGTCTTGATATAGAGAATATGGGGCAGGACCATTCGGAACGCATCGCACACTTCGTGTGGGATCGTGCGATGGCAAGAATCAACAGTTAACTCCGTTTTCTGACCAGGGAGAGATGAGTCTCCCTGGTCTTCTTTTTTGCACAAAAAAAGATGCATTTTAAAATGCATCTTAATTAATTCTTAAATAATTATTGAATAGATTCTCCTGATGGAGCAACAACATCTCCACTTTCAGAAGGAGTTTCTACTACGTTTTCTCCAAGAGCTTCATCTAACATTTTTACTAAATCATCAATAGAATATTTAGTTGGATTAGATTTAATACTTAAAGCTGCTTGTCTTAATACTTCATGTCTTTCATTTAAACTTTCATAAGAAGATTGTAATTGAGCATAGTCTGTTTCAAGTTTTTTCTTATCACCATTTAATCTAATAATTAGTAGTGTAGAAATAATAAGAATTAAAATACAAACTATGAAACCAATACTAATCTCAACGACTGGTTTTTTAACTTCTTTTTCTTCTGCCATTTAGATTCACCCCCTCTTTTTGAGATGCTTTATCTCTAGTAAATATATTATATAAAAATATAATACCACATATTATTACTCTTACAATTATATATATTTCATCTTTTTTTGTAAACTAAATGCTAATCTTTTTTGTATTAAATAATTATTACGTAAGTATTACAAAGTTTACTAATAGTGCTTAATGATGAGTTAGGTTGAATTTATTCTTGATTTTTAGTAATATTAAAGGTGGAAATTTATATGTATAAGAAGGAAAAAAATGAACAAATCAATAGTAATATTATTAAATAAATTTTTATATAAAATAGGCAAAATTGTTAAAAAGGGGAGCAGTTTGCCAGGACAGATTTCTTTAAAATTATGTCCAAATATTTTGTCTAAAATAAAGTATCCAAAAGATGTTATTGTTGTTACGGGTAGTAATGGTAAGACTTCAACAACAGAGTTAATTTATAATATTTTAAGTAATGCTGGTTTATCGGTTGGATGCAATTTAGAAGGTTCAAATCAAACTGAAGGCGTTACAACTATGATCTTAAATAATTGCAATTTAAAAGGTGAAGTGAAAAAAGATGCTTTGGTAATTGAAAGTGATGAAAGATATCTAAGACATACTATAAAATATTTTAAACCAAAATATTTGGTTGTTACGAATTTATATAGAGACCAAATGACTCGTAATGGACATCCAGAACATATTTATGAGATTATTAAAGATGCTGATTTAAAAGGAATCCATTTAATACTAAATACTGATGATCCTCTTTCTTCACTTTATGGAAAAGATAGAGAAGATGTTACATATTTTGGTATGAATGAATCTAGCATTTCTACTAAAGAAAATGATAGTGTTTATAATGATGGAATTTATTGCCCTAATTGCAAATCGAAATTATCTTACGAGTACTATAATTATAATCATATTGGAAGTTATTATTGCAAAGTTTGCGGTCATAAAAGACAAAAACCTGATTATGCAGTTACAAGTATAGATTTAAGTTCAGGAAAGATAAAAATCAATGATAACTATGAACTAAGTCTTTCTATGAGAAGCATTTATATGGCTTATAATTTTTTGGCAGCTTTTTCTGTCAGCAAGTTAGTAGGAGTAGAAGATGAAAAAATAATTGATAGTTTAACGGATTATATATTAAAAAATGATAGAATTCAAAAGTTTAAAATAGGAAATCATGAGGGGATGTTACTTACATCTAAGCATGAAAACTCTATTGCATATAATCAATCAATTTCTTATATTGTAGGTGAAAATAAGCCATGTACAGTTGTTGTTATAGTAGATCAAATTAGTAGAAAATATTTTACGTCAGAAACCTCTTGGATATGGGATATTGATTTTGAAAAATTAAATTCAAATTGTGTAAAGAAAATTGTTTTAGCGGGAAGATATGTAAGTGATTTAAAAGCAAGATTTAAGTATTCAAGTTGCGATGAATCAAAAACAAATAGTTTTTCGAATTTAGATGACATGATGAATTTTGTTAAGGAAAATGCAGAAGGCGACATCTATGTAGTAACTTGCTTTACTGATAGAGATAAATTTACAGGTCGTATTAAATAAAAGGGTAGGTTATAAAATGGAAATTAAGATATTACATCTTTTTTATGATTTAATGAATCTTTATGGCGAATATGGAAATATAAATATATTAGTTTCAAGACTAGAAGATCAAAATGTAAATGTTACAGTCGATAAAAAAACTATTGGGGATGAGATTGATTTTGACCAATATGATTTTATCTATTGTGGCTCTGGCACAGAAAAGAATCAACTAGTTGCATTGGATTATCTAAAAAAATACAAAGACTCATTAGAACAAGCAATTAAAAAGAATAAATTTATGCTTTTTACAGGAAATAGTTTTGAATTATTTGGTAATAAACTAATTGAGACAGATGGAGATAATATAGAATTATTAAATCTAATTGATTTTGATGTGATAGGCACTAAAGAGAGAATTACAGGCGATGTAATTTTGAAAAGCAATTTATTTAATAGAGAAATAATTGGATTTATAAATAAACAATCTTATATAGAAAATTATGATAACTTTCTTTCAAATGTTATTTTTGGAGTTGGAGCGGATAAAGCGAATACTAAAGAGGGAATTAGAAAGAATAACTTTTTTGGAACATATGTGATAGGACCAATTCTTATAAAAAATCCAGATTTATTGGAATATTTTGTTGAAGAACTAATTATATCTAAAAATAAAGAATATGACTTAAAAGAGATTAAATATGAAAATGAAGAAGAGGGATATAATTTAGTTTTAAATGAACTAAAAGCAAGAATTAAATAATTTTGAAAGGGAATAATATGCCACGAATTGATGTTGAACTAGTTAATAGAGGATTGTTTTCAACTAGAAGTAAAGCGATGCTTGCTATTAAAGATGGGATTGTTTATTGTGACAAAAAGAAAGTAACCAAAGGTGGACTTGAAGTAAATAGTGATTCTATTATTGAAATAAAAGGAGAAATACTCCCATATGTTTCTAGAGGTGGACTTAAGCTTGCTAAAGCTATAGAAAATTGGAATATTAATTTATCAAATAAAATCATGATAGATATTGGTTCATCTACAGGTGGCTTTTGTGATGTAGCACTTAAAAATGATATCAAAAAAGTTTATGCAATTGATGTTGGAAAAGACCAATTGGATAAAGAACTAAGAAAAAATGAAAAGATTGAATTACATGAGCAAACAGATTTTAGAGAAATAAATAATGATATAATAGAAGATGCTACTATTGCTTGCATTGATGTATCATTTATTTCTGTTACAAAACTTATAGATAAAATTAAAAGTTTAGATAATATAAAAGAAGTTGTTTGCTTAATTAAACCGCAATTTGAATGTGGAAAAGATATTGCAGATAAATATAAAGGTGTAATAAAAGATGAGAATGAAAGAAATAAAGCAATAGAAAAAGTTACAACGGAGTTTAAAAATATTGGGTTTAAGGAAATGGGAGTAATTTTATCACCTATTAAGGGTGGAGATGGAAATATTGAATATTTAGCATATTTTAGAAAATGATTTATAAAAAATAAGGAGAATACAAAAGATGAAAAAAATATTTGCTTTTCTTTTGATAATAGCTATTACAATTTCTGTTTCGTTTTGTTTAGCAAATGATTCATTAGTAGCAAAAGAAGTAAATTATCCAGCGACAATTATAAATCCTAATGGAGCTAATTATTATATAGCTTCTGGTGATGAAGAGATTGTTGGTGGTACGCTTGCTAGGGGAGAAAAAATAACTATTTATTATGAATCAGAAAACGAAGATGATTCATTAGTTTTTTATTTATTAACATCAGGAGACACGGCAGAAAACAAATGGAAGAATGAAAAAAGAATAAATAAAAGCGATTTTAGATCAGATGCTAAACCTTTTAATCCAAAATATTCAGCCGGTACTGAAGCAGGTATCAAGATTATTTCTCCTAACGGAGTTAAACTTTATCCAAATCCTAGCTTAGCTTATGAATCTAAAAGAATAGTTAAGCAAGGTGAGATACTAGAAGCTAAACAACTAATAAATCATTCGGATGGCAACTGGTTTTATATAAAAAGTTTAGAAGGCTATATTCATATGGCAAATTATAATGTTGGATATACTTCGACAGAAACAATTTTTACTCCTACAGAGGTAAACTTATATGGCACAATGTCTATTAACGGCAAAGTTCTTTTAAAAATACAACCAAATGTCTATTTTGAAGATTATATTAGATTCAATAAAGAATGGTACTATGTTTCAGTGTATGGATATGATGGATATATAAACTATAATGATATTGCTAGAAAATCACATGGTGAAACAAGTGTAGTTTGGTATGAAAATACAAATTTATATAGTGAAGCTAGTTTTAATAGTATTAAGCTATATAATGATATTCCTGTAAATACAGTGCTAGAATGGGAGTACGATACATGTATTGATGAATATGGTTGGGTAAAAACAAATTATAAAAAATTAACCGGCTGGGTATTTACTATTAATCCAAATCTTATTTATGATGATTCTGAATATGCAGCGATTATAAGAGAATCATATTTTGATATGCTTACCTATGGTGAAGGAAAAGGAATAGTCACCGAACAAATTATTTCCGATGCTGAAGAAAACAAAGAAAATATATTAGAAAATACAAATGTTCCAATTAGCAAAGAGACTGAAGATAAAATTAATGAATCAAATAATAAAAAAGAAAATGAAAACAAATTAAGCAATGAAAATAATGATACAGAATCTAATAAAGAGGAACATATTAAACATGAAGAAAAGCCATCAACTAATGATATTGAAGAATGGTTAACGACTCCAAATATTATTATTGTTTGCTGCGGATGCGTAATCTTAATTCTTATAATAATTATTATTAAGCTGGTGAAGAAAAATGCTGGCTACAAGAGAAGATATTAAAACAAAAATTGGAAAAGGTGAAAATAGATGAAATTTGTCAAAGAAAAAAAGCTTGCTCAAACGACTAAACTTACATTGATAAGTTTTCTATTATTAATAATTGTTGGGGGTATACTTCTTAATCTACCAATAGCTAATAATCCTGGAAAACCACATGATTTGTTAAATTCTTTATTTACATCAGCTGCTTCAGTATGTGTTGCTGGGCTTTCAACAGTTGTAGCAGGAGAACAATTTACTTTGTTCGGAAAAGTGGTTATGCTTGTATTAATTCAAATTGGTGCGTTGGGATTTATTTTTGTTATTTCAACATTTATATTAATTACGAAAAGAAAACTTACTTTTAAAGAGCAAATAAATATCAGTACAATACTTCGGTACACCTGAAAAATTAAATAAAGTTAAAGTATTAATCAGAAGAATTGTTAAATTTACTGCTTTTTCTGAAATAGTTGGAGCACTTGTTTTATGTATTAGATTTGTTCCAATGTATGGAGCACTTAAAGGAACAGGACAAGCGTTTTTTACATCAGTATCAAGCTTTTGCAATTGTGGATTTGATCTATTAGGATCGAATAGTTTGCAAAATTTTGCTACAGATTATTTGGTATTAAGTGTATGTGCTATTTTAACTATTTTAGGAAGTTTAGGATTTATTGTTTGGAATGAATTATATGAAAAATTAAAAATTCAAAAAGAGAAAAAATTGTCATTTAGAAAAACTTGGCTTACATTAAGCACTCATAGTAAGTTAGTATTAGTAATGCTTGGAATAATGATTGTTTTTGGAACATTTGGAATAATGATTTTTGAGTATAATAATCCAGATACTTTGGGAAGATACTCGTTTGGTGATAAAGTATTTATTTCTGCATTTCATGGAATTTCTGCAAGAACTACAGGAATGGCCGCTGTGGATTTGCAGAATTTAACAAATAGTGGAAAATTCTTTACTATTATTTTGATGTTAATAGGCGGTGCACCTGGAAGTACCGCTGGAGGAATTAAGACCATTACATTTGCAGTATTAATAATAACAATGTTAAGCTCGGTGTCTCACAATAAAAATGTAAATGTGTTTAGAAGAGAAATATCTGACGAAAATATAAAACAAGCGATTACGGTTTTAATAAGTGCTTTATTAATTATATCTATAATGACTATGGTTCTATCTGCTTTAAATCCACAGTTTAGTTTTATAGATATGTTGTTTGAAGTAGTATCTGCTTTAGCAACTTGCGGATATTCTTTGGGTGTTACAGCTAGTCTAACTACTTCTAGTAAAGTATTATTAATAATAATCATGTATATAGGTAGAGTATCTACTGTTACAATGACAATGGCAATTGCAGGTAAAAAATTTAAGCAAAGTAATATAGTTAATTATCCAAAAGCAGAAGTAAATATTGGGTAGAGGAGAAAAAAGATGAAAAAAAGTATCGAACAAATAGCAATTATAGGATTAGGAAAGTTTGGAATGACAGTTGCAAAACAATTATCAAATTATAATTGTGATGTACTTGCAATTGATAGTGATGAGAATTTAATAGAAGAAGCAGTTCCATTTGTTACAAAGGCAATTCAAATAAATGCATTAGAGGCAGACGCTCTTGAAGCATGTGGCATAAAAGGTTTTGATATAGCAATCATAGGAATAGGCGATAATATAGAGTCTAGCTTAATGGTTGCATTAACATTAAAAGATTTAGGTATTCCTAAAATTGTTGCAAAAGCAAGAGATGAAAAGCATGCTAAGCTTTTGGAAATGATTGGAGTAACAAGAATAGTTCAACCAGAAATTGATTCTGCTCTCAAATTAGTTAATAGTATTACAACAAAGTATGTAATTGAAAAAACAGAAATGGGAAGAGACTTTAGTATGCTCGAAATAGAAGCACCTAAAGATTGGATAAATAAAAATTTTGGAGAGTTAGCATTAAGACAAAAATATTCTTTCAATGTTGTATGCGTAAAAAGAGGAGAAGAAGTTGTTTTTCCAACAGCTAATACGGAGGTTAAAGAAGGAGATACACTCGTAATTTTAGCTCACAATGAAAGCCTTGAAGCTCTTGAAAAGTTATATTAAAACTAGATAAAAAACGACCTAAAATATTAAAGTATTTTAGGTCGTTTTTGGTTGCTATATAACATAAAAAGGTATAAAATTATACCAAATTAATGCTAGTTGATTGTTAACTTATGTTGACGATTAAAAGAAATGGAGGGTATATGAATAAAAAATGGGAAGGCTATAAAATAAATGAAGAAGAAGTTAGCCAAATAGCAAAAAATCATAATATATCTGAGCTTATGGCAAAGATTATTATGAATAGAAATATCCCAGAAGAAAAAATAGAGAGCTTTTTACATCCGAAGTTAAGTGATTTATATGATCCATTTTTATTTAATGATATGGACAAGGCTGTTGATAGAATTTTAAAAGCAATTGATAAAAAAGAAAAAATCACTATTTATGGAGATTATGATGTTGATGGTATTACTAGTGCCACAATTTTAGTTAAATATTTTACAAGTTTGAATGCTAACGTCGATGCATATTTACCAAATAGGCTTTCAGAAGGATATGGTTTAAATGAAGCCTCGTTAGATAGTATTCGTGAGTCAGGAACTAATCTTTTAGTTACCGTAGATTGCGGTATTTCTGGCTATGAAGAAGTTGAGTATGCAAAAAAACTTGGTATGGATGTAATTATTACTGACCATCATGAATGTCATGAAAGAATACCAGATTGTATAGCTGTAATTGACGCAAAGCGTCCAGATAGTAGTTATCCATTTAATGGACTTGCTGGCTGTGGAGTAAGTTTTAAATTAGCACAAGCTATTTCTAAAAAATTAAAACTACCAGATGAATCATTTTTGAATTATTTAGATATTGTTGCTTTAGGAACTATTGCAGATATTGTTCCATTAGTTGAAGAAAATAGAATAATTGTTAAATATGGCTTGGAGAAGATGAAGAAAACAGAAAATCCAGGGCTAAAAGCTTTAATTAATTCATCGGCATTAAAAACTATTGATTCTAGTGCAATATCATTTGGATTAGCACCTAGAATAAATGCATGTGGAAGAATGGGACAAGCTGAACTTGCTTTAAAAATGTTACTTACAGACAATATTAAAGAAGCAGTGGATATTGCAACGAAGCTTCAAGAGATGAATAGAAACCGTCAAGAAATAGAACGTGGAATTATTAATGAAGCAATTGAACAAATAGAAAGTGAAAAATTAAATAACAATAAAATTATAGTTGTTGGCAAAGAAAATTGGCATCATGGAGTAATTGGAATTGTTTCTTCGAAAATAACCGAAAGCTATTATAAACCATCAATTCTTATTTGTTTTGAAGGAGAAGAAGGAAAAGGTTCTGGAAGAAGTGTAGATGGATTTGACTTGCATGCAGCTCTTACTGCTTGTTCAGATTATTTACAAAAATTTGGTGGACATGAAATGGCAATAGGACTTACACTGGATAAATCAAAATTTGAAGACTTTAGAAAAGCAATTTGTGATTATGCAAAAGATAAATTGCCAGATGAATCTGTACCAACAATTAGATATGATGCTGAAATTACATGTAAAGATGTTTCAAAAGAAACTATTAATGAATTAAAACTATTAGAACCATATGGTGAAGGAAACCCTGCACCTTTATTTGCTTATAAGAATATTAAAGTAGATAGTATTAGAACTTTATCAAATGATAAGCATCTTAAATTAAATGTTAAAGATGAACATAGGATTTTTTCTGCTATTGCTTTTAATATGGGAGAAAAGAAAAATAGTATCAGAATGGGAGATAAAGCAGACATTTTATGTGCTATAGAAATTAATTCATATAATGGCATAGAAATGATTCAATTAAATATAAAAGATATAAAAAAGAGTATATAAAGTAACTGTGATCTAAAGATCACTAAATAGAAATAAGAGGAGGTGGTATGATTGGCTACTATACAAGAAGTAATTGATAATGCAAAAAGATATAATAAAAAATCAAATTCTAAAAAAATTCAAAAAGCATATGATTTTGCTAAAGATGCTCATGGAGATCAGCTTAGAATGTCAGGTGAACCTTATATTATTCATCCAACAGAAGTGGCTTATATCATCACCACTCTAGAATTAGATGATGATGCAATATGTGCTGCTTTATTGCATGATGTGTTTGAAGATACAAATATAACAAGAGAAGAAGTAGCAAAAGAATTTGGCGAGAGTGTAGCTGAAATGGTTGATGGTGTTACAAAACTTGGCTCACTTGCTGCACAAACTTTTATAGATAAAAGAGAAGAACAAGTTGAAAACTATCGTAAGTTCTTTATGGCAATGGCTAAAGATATTCGAGTTCTTATGATTAAACTTGCAGATAGGCTTCACAATATGCGTACTTT